>Ga0172382_10009067_pt1 | contig 13674 bp, 6 predicted proteins | sample Leawel138RmetaG_FD_122245 | JGI IMG/M metagenome (GOLD analysis project Ga0172382, IMG submission 122245) | Leachate microbial communities from a municipal landfill in Southern Ontario, Canada - Leachate well 138R metaG | ecosystem: Engineered > Solid waste > Landfill > Unclassified | place...
CACCGCATGACCCGGCATCTCAATCTCAGGAACAATGGTGATATACCGGTCAGCCGCATATTTGACGATTTCCCGGATTTGATCCTGCGTATAAAACCCACCGTAGATGAATCCTCCGTATTCCTCCGTCTGATGCCCTTTAACAGTCGCGTCCCTCCAGCTTGAAACCGCTGTCAGTTCCGGATATTTTTTAATCTCAACGCGCCAACCCTGGTCATCTGTCAGATGCCAATGAAATGTATTTAACTTATACATGGCCAGATAGTCGATGTATCTTTTCACCAAAGGAACCGGAAAGAAATGACGGGACACATCCAGGTGCATGCCCCGCCAGCCAAAACGGGGTTGATCCCTTATCGTCACACTGGCGATCGTCAGTGGCATACGCTTCGTGCCGGCCACCGGAATCAGTTGTTTCAAGGATTGAATCCCGTAAAAAATCCCCGCCGGCCCCGCGGCAGCGATCAGAATTTTCTTCTCCCCGACTTCCATCAGATAACCCTCGTTCCCCAGAGAAACGGTATCCGTGATCACCAGTTGAATTCCCGTCCCGTCCCGTTTCTCCGTTCGAAGCTGAAAGCCATAATACCCCTTCAGGTGTTCATTCAGAAAACCTGCGATACGCGATAAATCCGGATTATTCTCATCAAAAACGAGAGTTGTCTTTTCGTTTAGCAGAAAAGTACCCTTCCCATTTTCGACCTGAGATGGTTTTGGGATCACCGCCACCTCCCGGGAAAAAACAGAGAATCCCAGGAACAACAACATCATGCTTGTAATTAATTTCTTCATAATTTATAGAATATTAGCGTTGCAGATACGATTTTCGACCGGTCTTTAAAAGGGCCTTCTCAATTTTTTCAACTTCTTCCGCGAGATCAATTTGCCGGCCTTTCATGACGACATCAACGGCATACTGCTCTTTTAACCTTTCTTTTTCGTTCTTTGCAAGATGCGTCTCATCAATAAAATCTTCCATAACAACAAGTGCATTAAACTGATGAACCAGAAAGTTATAATCATCCGCGACCAATTCCCCACCGGTAATCCGAAGGCGTTTGGCAATGGCCTCTTTCAAATAGGGATAAGCCCTGTATTTGGGGTACTCTCCGCTGTTTCTGCAGGTAATGAAATGACCGATTTCAGAAACATAATCCTCATTGGCCTGATCTGTCAGTGAATAATTTCCTTTAAGCGGCAAAATCGTTAACGGTACTTGTCTCAAATTTCTTATTAACGCCGTATCCTTTGTGACGATGTTCCTTCCGCTGTCAGACAAACGAGGTTCAACAATCCATGAATCGTGTTGAACAGGGGGTTCTGAATAAAGGAATATTTCACCTGCAATCAGTCCTTCGGAGGATACCCTTATCTTAATCTGACCTGGTTCACTTGTTGAACGGATGACATTGGCTACGGGAACAACCGTGTATCCTGTTCCACACATCTCCTCATGTTTAAAGATGTCGGATTCGTAAAGGGGAGGCCCGACCAGTTTCCCGGGTCCGCTTACTGACCATTCCAGGGTATTGGTCGCATCGAAAACAGGTTGATCATCTTCATCGAGGATATTGGCGACGACGATGGCAATTCCGCTGCGGTCAGCGACCAACGCTGGTTGCCCGGTGCTCAAAACAATTTTAGCCGGCTTGCCGGGCATGACAACCTCATGGATGTATTCCTTCCCGTTCCTGCTTCCAATGGCTTTCAGTATCCCTTTCTGTATGGGAACGTTTGGAAATGTCATGGTATAAAACGATTTCCCGGAAGGACGCATCTTCCCCACACTTTTTTCATTGACAAACAGCTCCACCCGATCACAATTGGAATCTACCCGGATGTCTTTCATTTGTCCCAGATACTTGCTTCTCCAGAAATGAGGATGTACAAAAAGTGTCGGGATATCCGTGTAACAGGCCTGGGTAAGCCAGTAGATGTATTTGGGCTGCCTGTACATATCGACCCACCCTTTGGGGTTGATGTGTTTCAATACACAATTCAGGTACTCCCGGTCTGCACCATGATCGGCATAGAGCCATGCCACACAGTTGTCACCAAGTAACCCCCTGACACTGCCGTCCGCAACCCTTGCCATCTCGTGTTGCCAGGTTTCATTTCCGGAATGCTGCCCGTTCTCAGGCGTTGAACAGAAGCCGTCCGGTGCGTCATCTTCATCGAACCAGCCTCTGATGGTTACCCGTAAAAGGTTTTCCAGATCAAGGTTTTCATGGGTATGGTGCACAAAATCGCCACCTTGTTCACCCTTTCTCAAGTGAATGATACGAGTGGTATCTTCCTCAACGGCCCATTTCGCATCGGCCGCATCGCTGGTTTCATTTCCCATACTCCAAAACAGAATGCTTGGATGATTACGGTCGCGCCGGATCATCTCCCGCACATGCTGCTCCTGAACCGCTTCGTCGAAATCGATACTTTTGATATTCGGAACCTCTTCGACCATGACGATGCCAAAAGAATCGGCAAGCTGATAAAGGTACCGATCATTGGGGTAATGTGTGAGCCGCATGAAATTGTGCCCCAGGTTGTATTTGATATCCACCATATCCTGGCGTGAAATCCATTTCGGGATGGCATCTCCCAGCCAGGGATATTCCTGGTGGCGGTTTGTACCCAGGATATTCATTTTCGCGCCGTTCAGGTACAGATCATTCGTTTCATCATCCCAATGAAAGAACCGGAATCCCAAAGGACTCACATATTTATCGGTCAGGACCCGATCAACGTATACCTCCGACGTGACACTGTACAGCGCCGGGTTTTTCGGCGACCACAATTCCGGGTTCCGAACAGCATTAAAAATCTGAACAAATTCAGTCAGTTCATCGGCGTTAATCGTTCTCTTCACCGTTTTCACGGCAATTTCTTTCCCTTCAGGGCTGACAAGCGTCGTTCGAAGTTCAACGCTTGCCGCACGTTCCCGTTCGTTTTTCACCCAGGTACTCACATTCACCACCGCGCGTTGATGTGACACTTCCGGCGTGGTGACAAAGGTGCCGCCTTCGTGCCTGTATGATCCCTGGAACGGGATGTATACCTCGTTCTTGATACAAATCCGCACGTCGCGGTATATCCCCCCGTAAACATTCCAGTTCCCGGCAGTCATCGGAGGAATCTGATGCTCATCATTTCTTCGGTTACTCACAAAGACGGTGAGCACATTTTCATCGTCCCAACTCAAATGATCGGTTAAATCAAAGTAAAAGCTGGTAAATCCGCCTTTATGTTCGCCCAAATAGCTCCCATTCAGGTAGACTTTGGAATATTTCTGTACGCCATCGAACTCGATAAAAATCTTCTTGTCTTTCTGCGCCGGGTCGATACTGAATCTTTTCCGGTAACAGCCCCATCCGTACCACCAATAGGAATCATCCCGTTCTGACGCATGATAAATAAACGGATGCACTTCGCCCGTGGTCTCGTAGGTGGACCAGGTGTGGGGTATCGCCACAGCTTGCCACTGCGAATCGTCAAACGCCGTGCCGGCAAGTGTTGAGTCGGGCATCCCCTGCGGAAAGTAATTAAACGTCCAGTCGGCGTTGATCGTTTTTACATGACGATGAACAGGTTCTTGTTTTTTACAGGAAATCACCAAAAACAGGACTACCTGAACCATCAGACTCCCCTTCGCTAATTTTGAAAACATTCGACTACGCATAACGATAAGCGCTAATTTCTGACCCCTGATTCATTTTTCTCTACGTATCTAAATACTAAAATCAATTTCTGCTGCCATCAAATTCTTTATTGATCACCGGCATCTGCGCGCCAACCGCGTTTCTCCATTTCCGGAGTTGGCCGGCCAACTCCTCCGTTTTCTCCGGATTACCCGCTGCCAGATTTGTGGTTTCTCCTTCATCTGTTTCCAAATCATACAACTCGTAAGCGAATTCCGTTTCTCCCAACAAACTTTTCTCGTACCACTCCATGAGCTTCCAGCTTCCACTCCTGACGGCACCGGCAGGAACCATTCCCGAACCATCATGATAATGCGGATAATGCCAGTAAAGCGTTTGGTGAATCGCAGTTTCCGGATTTTTCAGAACCGGCACGAAACTTTTCCCGTCAATCGGTTCATTGTCAAAATCTTCTGCGCCTGCAACTTCCAGAAATGTGGGAAAAAAATCATTGGAAATAACCATCGAAGCGGATGAAATACCTGGCTTAACCACTTCTTTCCACTTTACGATCAACGGCTCCCGGATGCCTCCTTCGTAAAGCCAGCCTTTACCAGCCCGAAACGGCGTTTGGGCGGCATTGCTGTGCTTTCCGCCATTATCGGAAAAAAAGACGATCAGGGTGTTGTCTTCCAGTCCGAGTTCCTCTACTTTATCGAATATCCTCCCGCAACTGTTGTCAAGACGCTCCACCATGGCCCCAAGTACCGGATGATTTTCCGGTTCGGAAACACCGGACATGGACGCATATTTTTCGACGGTTTCGGCATGTTCTTTCAACGGATCGTGAATGGTATTGTGCGAAACAAACAGGAAAAACGGCTTTTTTCGGTTCTTTTCCATAAACTCGAGCGAAAGACTGGTAATGGTATCCACATTGTGTGCATCCGTCTCCGCATCCTGCCAGGGTTGTGCCAAATCTCCGGACGGTTTATACGTGACAAAATGCGCATCGAATCCTTGTTGATCAGGGTTAAACGGTAAACTTCCCGGAGGTGTTTTCTCCGGACTCAGATGCCACTTCCCAAAATGGGCGGTCTGGTATCCGTATTCTTTCAAAACCTCCGCGATAGTGACCTCCGCGAGCGGCAAAAACGGCTGCCAACGGGGTTGACTTAACGGATAATGATCCTGAGGATTTCCGGCAATAAAATCGGTTAAGTGCAGCCGGGCCGGATATTTTCCGGTCAAAATGCTGGCGCGGGTTGGGGAACACACTGCGGCGGCAGAATAGGCATGAGCGAAACGCATGCCTTCGGACGCCAGCCGGTCAATGTTCGGAGTCTGGTAATAACGGCTGCCGTAACAGCCAAGTTGAGCACACCCCATATCATCGGCCAGGATAAAAATGATATTTGGCGGGGAATTCCGTTTTTTGCATCCCGATTCCAAAACTATGAAAATGAACAGAATAATTGTCAGAATTCTTAGTTTAAAAGCCATTTCCCTATTTTTTTCCTATTTCAGGTTGTTTGGACTGCACTGAATTTCTAATCCCGATTCGCTCACCATCACCCTTTTCAATCTGCCATTCCCTGATCTTTCTGGTCAGAAACCCGACTTTGTCTTTATAGGATGCATCCGTATAAAGGTTGGTTGTTTCCAACGGATCTTTATTCAAATCAAACAACTGACAATGATCATAGTCACTTAAGCTCAGCTTCCATCCATCGGGCGAAATCACCATCCGGGTGGTCACCTGCATATGAAGTTTTGCTTCATTGGCATGAACAGGATGTTTAAATCCATGGTAAAAATTCGGCACATCATTCCATTCCACGAATACGTAATCTTCCGGGATGTTGTTTCCGCTCAGCAACGGCACCAGACTTTTGCCCTGCAGCATAGCAGGGACTTTTTTTCCCATCAGTCCCAGAAGAGTCGGAACGATATCAATCTGACTCACATTTCTGCGCACGATCGTTTGTTGTCTGGCAATCTGCGGGATCCGCATCATAAAAGGAATCCGCACCGATTCCTCAAACATCACCGATTTCCCGATCATCTTGTGTGATCCCATCATGTCGCCATGATCACTGGTAAACACCACGATGGTGTTATCCGAAAGTCCCAGTTCTTCCAACTTGCCGAGGATCGCTCCAACACTCCGGTCAACCTGGCTTACCAGTCCCCAGTACTTTCGGATCAGGTTTCTGAAATCTGACCGTTCAGAGCCTATGCTTTCTATTTGCTGCTCCCTGATTTTCCTGTACGATCCGGGTTCGTTCTCATCCAGCGGATCATCAAAATTAGCGGGGATCTCCACATTTTCAGGACGATGAAGATCGTTCAGAGGACCGCTGTAAGGCGTATGCGGCTCCAGGAAATTCACATACAGGACAAAGGGATGATACTGATTCTTTTCTAAAAACCCGATAGCCTCACCCTCGAGAAACTTCGGCTTACAATGCTCCATCGGAAGCGAAACGGCAAAACCCCTGCTGAACTTATTCTCGTCAACCTGATCCGGTTTATATCCTTTTCCCCTGAGCCAGTGATGGTAGCTGCTCCGTGCCTGACGGTCCTTATCCTCATGATAATATTCGGTATATCCGTCTTCAATGGAAACCCAGGTGTCAAATCCGTGCTGGGCAAAAACCTCATCTCCCAAATGCCACTTGCCCATGTAAGCCGTTTTATAATCCGGGTCACTCAACAACTCGGGGAAACAAGGTATTTCTTTTGGCAGAGGAACATTATTCCGCATGACACCACTGGTGTGCGGATATAATCCGGTCATGACGCTTGAGCGCGAAGGCGTGCAAACCGGTTGCGTCACATAGGCTTTCTTAAACACAAAGCTTTGTTCTGCCAAACGGTTCAGATTGGGGGTGATAATCGCTTTGTTTCCATACACGGCCATCGTGTCCGCGCGTTGCTGATCGGTCCAGATAAACAACAAATTGGGTTTCTTCCCTGACGGAGCAAAAACCGGAAACGAAGAAGCCATCACTCCGGCAGATAATGCGGATGAAGTGCGAATGAAACTTCTTCTTGACAATTTTGGCGCCATGATCGACATCATTTTTGAGTTCAGTATAATCCTTTATTCTGCAGCAACGCTCAGCACATACCGGCCTTTTGCCTCTAATTTCCTGGCATCGAAAGAGATGCGGTATAACCTGTCACCCCAGACATCACGCAATTTTCTATCCAGGATCGCTAATTTCTCCACGCGAACATCAAATTCAGCGCTTTTATAACTTAATGTGATCGTTTCATTGCCGGTCTGCAGCCTTACCTTTCCGGCCTGCGAAATATCCGGCAAACTCGGTGTCATCAAATTTAACTGGTTTGGAGCAACGCTTTCTGTCAGCACAAATTCATCTTCAATAACGATTTTGTCCGGACGGGTTAAACGATACCTTCTCGTCCACCTTTCTGCTTTTGAATCGGGGTGATACGAGCCGGAAATATCCATTGAAAGAACAAGTTTGTCTGCATCAAACCTGACATCACGTGCACGGTGCTTTTCTTCGTCGGGAGCTCTGTCCCTGCCCAAAGACCTTTGGGATACCCCATTTATCTTCGGGACATTATGATAATCGCTGTGAAGCGACCAAATGGAATACCTTTCGCTGCTAAAGGTTTTCCTCGTATAAGCTTCCGTTCCAGCATCAATGAAGACCGGTTTATTCTTATAGAAAAGAACAAAAGAACCAACGTCGTTGTGGTTATGACTCTGTTGGTTGGTTCCGCCTTTCGCAGCGAAGAAGAAGTCTGAACGGTTGCGGATAAAAAGCTGTTCCGCATTGGGATACCAGGAATATGGTTCGTGGCTGACAGAGGGGCTGACAGATTGAACCGCCTGATGCGATTTCATATTCTCAATCGTGCGAAAGATGTCAACACCGGCAAGAACATAATCGTTACTTTCATCACGGTGAAACAGGTATGACGCGAATTGCTTCATTTTGTCGCTGTCAACCGCTTCCCCGTATCGGTAGATCACGCCGATCGGTCCGCGGTATTGCGCGTGCGCATCCGCGTAATTCACAATCCATCCGTCGCCAATATAGGCATCCGCGACATACTCTCCCATTCTCTTCAGGAGGGGATTCTTAAACACAGGTTCGAGAGGTACCCCGGCATCCTGCAAAAGCTGAAGATAGTCATACATTTTTCCAACGGCATGGCCAAAATAAGACGTTCCTTCTTCACATGCGCCGTCATCATCATAGTAATTGATAAAATGATCGACCGATCTCAGGCTGCGCATAACGGCTGCCGTCAGCTTCTCCGGATCATTCTCCAGCAAAAGAAACGCGGTAATCGCGTTAAAGCTAATCCAGGGCGTCCAGTTATTCACCTTCGTTTGCGGAGTCGCATCGAACACATGCCAGGAATGGTCAACATTCATATAAGGATCAAGAATGCGCTCCTGAAGATTCTTTCGTAAACGTGTTGCGATAAGCGGGTGAACGTGCTTATCCAGATCATCCTTTAAAAAATAATAGGTCCAGGCAAAAAGGGACCCCAAATCTCCTGCCCTGATATCAATTACAAATTCATTGTAATCCGGCAAAGAGGCATACGCCTTCCGGGTATAGTGTCCCATGTGTGCAGAAGACATCCAGGAGGTCTTTTCACAAAAACACCATATTCCATTGGCGATCTGATCAAGAAACCGCCCCTTCCCCTCGGCAAGTTCAGCAAGAACCAAATCTGCCTGCGCAGTCAGGTTTGCCGAGAAAAGCCTTTCCATAGCTCCCCGGTCGCCGGTCCGTTCAAACTCCAGGTAATCGGTGGCCTTTACGACATGCCATTCATACGCCAATGCCTGTTCACCTTTGGCAATCAAATCCTGTTTTAAACTCCCGGTTAATGCGTCCCATCCGGCACGATCATGATATTCCGGATAACTCACCCAATCCTGGTTTAATCGCAGCGTCTTTCTCAGGATGTCCGGATCAATGGTTCTTTGAAGGAGGTCTCTTTTCTCATAGGCATGGATGTATAACGTCATCGAAATAAAAAGACCTGTCAAATAAATCGCTCTCATCATCATTCAATACTTGGTAATTCGTGTTTTTGGAACCGCCTTGTTCCGATTAGGATTCTACTGCGACGATTTCCTGTCCGGACTATCGCCTGATACCAAAAGGTTGCGTCCCGATAAGGGTTTTTCCTCCTTCGGCATAGAGCACCGCTCTGATGTAGTTCTTCACATCCGGAGATTCATCCAAATCGATCTGACCACCCTGACAGATTCTCTTCCCGGCCGACAGCCATACGATGGAGTCATGCCCCGTCGCGTTGATCGCAAGAATTCCTTTACGTGCGTCGACACGTATGGATTCAATCACCGGCGGATTTAGCCTGCTTGTTCTTCCGCCTCGTGATCCATAGACATAAAATAACTGCCCTTGTTCCATTGCACGACGAACCCCGGCTTCACTCAATTCAGGAAGAATAAGAACAGAATAGTTCTTCCCAAAATGATCCAGCGTGTGTGTATCATCGTTGGAGAAGCCCCATATTGGTCTTTCAGGCATGGTATTGACCAACAATGAATCCCAGACTTCCAGACACTTCGTGTCGCCCCTGTTGTATAATTCAAGCCCGACCAGACCATCGAACCGACGATAAAAATCAAGATACCAGCCGGTTGAAAAATCATATCTCCCGGGATGCATGAACATGGCCAGACCGTTCTTTTCGGTGAGTGCCCGAAGCGTCTCTTCTCCCGTCAGAGAATTGTCTGAAAGATCATTAAAATAACTCCCCATATCATGGACGCCCAGGGATCGATGTTTCGTGTTCAGCGTGATTTCATTCCCCTGGATGGCTACCATTCCCAGGTCTGAAGGAGACCGGTCTTCAAAAACCAACGCCTCGGGAGTGATCCCCCTGGGTCTGTATCTTGATTCTTCCGGTTCAATACCGCTCACCGCATACTCATTACGTATCCGGCACAGTTCGCTGGGTTGCATTTCAGTGAATTTGTCCCAGGGGTACGTCACGGTATTATGGTCGGTAATTGAGAGAATCCGATACCCATGTTCATGGTAAAGATCAACCACGGACTGCGGGCTCAGCGAGCCGTCACTCCTGGTCGTGTGGGTGTGCAGGTTGGCTTTAACCTGAAGATCCTTCTCCCAGTCCACCGTCGCGTATGGATTATGAATCGCGACATGGGGTTGACAGGACGGAAAAACAAGAAAAAAGACAACAGCCAATTCAACAAAACCAACGTTGACAGGATAAAATAAACTCTTCATACGTCTCAGATAATCCCGGATCAAAGCAGCGGCTTGTCGGACAAATTGCTTCCTCCACCAATAACGCACGTTCAGCAATTGAAATCCGATTTCGCCGCTACTTATCCGTTTGTTTAATCCCAGTTCGGGTTTTGTTCCATACCAAACCCTACTTCCCTGACTGGTATGGGATAGAGATAATCCCGTTGAGGGTTAAACGTCCTTTTCTCCGCTTTTTCCAGGAGGATATACCCGTCTTCCGAAATCGGGGCCTTTAACGACGGATAGGCATCCTGAAAATAGTATGCCCCCAGGATATCCCTGGGCAAAACGTCCTCAGCAATTTTCCATCTCATGATATCATTGTAACGAAATCCCTCCGACGCTAACTCAACTGCCCGCTCACGGCGTATTTCAGTGCGCATATCCAACCCGTGCGTTGCGGCAAAAGAATTACTCAATGGCGCCACACTTCCCCTGGCACGTAAAAGATTGATGGATTTATTGAGATCGTCATCCGAGATTGAACCTTCCAGTTCAAACTTTGCTTCTGCATAGTTCAGCAATACTTCTCCATACCTGATCATGGCAATATCGACGAACCCGTTTTTCCCGACCCAGTCCTGATTATCCAGGTACTTTCGTTGTGCATACCGGGTTGAGATGTCGCCGTTATCCCACTTAAACGTCGTATTCCGGTACGGCTCTCCTAACTTATAAAGGAGGCTGTGTAAGCGGGTATCTTTATTCCTGAAAATATACCAGGGGCTTGGCTCCATCTCCGGTGTAACGGCCAGGGGTGATTTGTCCATGGGTAATCCGTCCGTGCACAAAAACATGTCCACCAAATACTTTGTGGCACTGTTCTCCTTGTTTCTTCTGGCAATCTGATGCTGCCTGATCACGTTTGTAGCATCCACGCCATAGAGGGATGGCAGGATGTTCTCCTTGTTGCTGAATCCCTCGCCGGCCTTTTGAAATAACAGATAATGATCCGGATACAGGCTATGTTCATTCATCCCCATCAGAGATTGGGCGGCACTGGCGGCCTTGGATAAATGTTCGTTCGGGCTCCCGTAGCTGTGAAACTTCTGACGGGTTCCTTCAAACAACGCCACGCGCGATTTAAACGCCAACGCTGCATTTTTTGAGACTCTCCCATAATTTGCCGATCCCAATTGCAGAAATGTCGGCAAATGTTCGGCAGCATAATCAAGATCACTGTAAATTTGCTGAACGACTTCCTCCCGGGCAGTGCGCCCTCCATAAAGCCCCTCGGAGTCAATATCCAGCGGTTGAAGCACTAAGGGTACATCTCCAAACTTCGAAACAAGCTCAAAATACGCATAAGCCCGAAAAAACCTGGCTTCGCCGATCCATTGCTTAATCTTACTGATCTTATCCTTCCCTTCCGCCTGCTGGATGATTTTATTCGCGGTAAAAACAAGCCTGTAAGGAACGGTCCAGTCATCGGAATTTGCCGACGGCAAGCGGCTTCCGCTACTGATGGCATTTGGAGAACCAAAATAGGAAAAATCAGTTCTGACATCATGAAGGACAACGATGGCGTAGCCATCAAGGAACGTGTAAAGGCGATTACAAGCCTCTTCGAAATTCTGATTATCATTCCAAAATGCCTTGTCATTCAAGTTTGATTCAGGAATTCGTTCGAGATCACATGAAGCTATAAAAACCAAGCTCATGATCAGTATGAATGATTTTACTTTATTCATCGTTGCAGTTTTTTAAAATGTGACATTTAAACCTGTTGAAACAATCCTGGAAAAAGGATAAATGTATTCAGCGCCGTCCGGGTACTCCGGATTGATATACGGCAATGTGTTGGAAATCTCAAATAAGTCTTGTCCAGACACATACAATCTCACCCGGTCCAGTTTGATCACGCTTGTAACTGACTGAGGCAACGTATACCCTATTTCAATATTTTTCAACCGGAGATAGGCCCCATTCTGTAAAAAATGATCCGAGTTCCAGTAGTTATGATTACTTTCAGAATACAATCTCGGAAAATACGCATTCCTGTTATCAGGCCTCCAGTAGTCCGTCTGATGCGTGAAAACGCCCGAAGGAGAATCTGCAGCTACGTTCATGATATTTTCATTGGGATAGAACACCCGTTTGCCGACTCCCTGAAAAAAGCTGGAGAAATCAAATCCTTTCCATTCAAAGCCTAAATTAAGACCAAACAAATACCTGGGGTGATCATCGCCCAAATGTACCAGATCCCCGTGGTCCTCCATCGTACCCTTACCGGCCGTAATTCTGCCGCTGTCATCCAAATCCAGATACTTCACATCTCCCACACCCGTGAAATTATGGATAAAAGCATAATTCTCAAGCTCCTGCTCACTTTGAAAATAGCCATCGGTTCTATACCCCCAAATCGTGTTCAAAGGCATTCCTTCGATGGTTTTGACCCGTCCTGCGGTTACCACGTTTCTGCCTGAGAATTTCGTCAGCTCATTGGTATTGTCTGACAAATTAAAATTGACCCAGTATTTGAAATCATTGATCCGGTCTTTCCATGTCACGTTGAATTCCCAGCCCCGTGTTTCAAGCTCGCCAATATTGTAGGATGGTAACCCGATCCCGATTATTCTGGGTACTTCAAAACCCGCCAACATGTTCTTGTTTTTCTTAATATAAATGTCGCCGGAAAATGAAAACCGGTTATCGAAAGCATAAATATCTATACCAATATTCTGACTTTCAATCGTTTCCCATGTTTTTGTCGGTGATGCCAGTGTGTTTTGATAAATATACTGTGTTCGTGAATTGTTGAACGGGTAATCGGAGGCAGCCGACAAAAGCGCAATATGGTCATAATAGCCCAGCGCATCCGAATTCCCCAACTGTCCCCAGGATGCTCTCAATTTCAGATCATTGATCATGGTCACACCCTGAAAAAACGGCTCTTTAGAGATATTCCATCCCGCCGAGAACGAGGGAAAAAAGTTCCAACGTACATCCGGGGCAAGCCTGGAACTTCCGTCGTACCGGAAATTCGCTTCAAACAGATACTTTTCCTTGAAATTATAGTTCAGTCGGCCGAAATAGGCTGCGAGCGCCGATGTCCGAATGTCATCGCTCGTGGTTTGGTTACCCGCGTCACTCCAGTGAAGACTGTAAAAATCATTGGTCACCAGATTTGAAGTCGCGCCGGTGAAAGACTCAAACCGGTACTCCTCAAAGGAGTACCCTCCCAAAACAGTGAAATGATGGCGGTTGAATGTCCGGCTGTAGGTTGCAAAAGCCTGGAGAGAACTGTAATCCGAGTTCGAAGACACTCTGCTCATCGAATTCTGCGGACTCTCAATGTAAATCGGGGTGACTTCATCAACACCATAATATGTTAACGTACGCTTGTTCTGGAATCGCTTGTTAAAACCAAACCGCTTCGCCCCGATCAGATTCACTGACAGCCCCTCAATCACATTCGCCATCTGGAAATTCGTTTTCATGTCAAGCATCCGGTCTTTCCTGCTGTCGATACCCGCTTCCCTGAGCTCCTTAATCACGGAACCTTGCGTGCCGTCTGAATAATAATTCCCGTTGGGGTCATACTGGGGGTAATTTTGTCGCCTGTTCAGGATGTGTGAAAAAAGCTGGTCATGGCTGATGGCATTTTGATCGACATTTTCTTCTTTGAAACCAATGGATGACTTGAGACTGAAATAGTCATTAAATTTATTGTCCAGATTTAACAACAAGTTGTAGCGATCATGCGAATCGGGCCCGTATTTAAAGATCCCGTCCTG
>Ga0172382_10009068_pt1 | contig 13672 bp, 11 predicted proteins | sample Leawel138RmetaG_FD_122245 | JGI IMG/M metagenome (GOLD analysis project Ga0172382, IMG submission 122245) | Leachate microbial communities from a municipal landfill in Southern Ontario, Canada - Leachate well 138R metaG | ecosystem: Engineered > Solid waste > Landfill > Unclassified | place...
CGTGCTGGCTCGGCAGCAGGCAGTCGATGCCGGGGTGGACGAAGTTGTGCAGTTTCGCGACGGGTTCCTGACAGAAGGGGCATCCTGCAACGTCTGGATGGTCAAAGACGGGGTGCTGCGGGCCCCCTTGCGCAACCATCTGATTCTCGAGGGGGTGCGCTACGCCTTCCTGGTCGAGCTGGCCCGGCAGGCGGGCATCCCCTTCGAGGCGCGCCCCATCCCGCTCGACGAGGTCCGCCAAGCCGATGAGCTGATGCTCACTTCGGCCAGCAAAGAAGTCCTGCCGGTCACCCTGCTGGATGGCAGGCCCGTGGGCGCGGGCCGTCCCGGGCCGGTGTATGCATGTTTGCGCGCGGGCTACGATGCCGCCATCGAAGCCGTCGTCGCCGCAGGCTGAATCCGGCATAGAATGACACACTGCAGCAATTTTTATCCGGGAGGAATGTGTGATGCAAGAAGTGGTGATCGTCCAGGCCTGTCGTACGGCCATTGGTGATTTCGGCGGCGCGCTCAAGGATGTCGCGCCCTGCGAGCTGGGGGCGCTGGTGGTGCGCGAACTTCTGGCGCGTGCCCAGGTGCCGGCGGCCGACGTCGGGCACGTGGTGTTTGGCCACGTGGTCAACACCGAGCCGCGCGACATGTACTTGTCGCGGGTGGCGGCGCTCAATGCCGGCATCGACAAGAGCACGCCGGCTTTCAACGTCAATCGCCTGTGCGGTTCGGGGCTGCAGGCCATTCTGTCGGCCGCGCAAGGCTTGATGTTGGGCGATACCGACATCGCCATCGGGGGCGGGGCAGAAAGCATGAGCCGGGCGCCCTACGTTGCGGTGGGCCAGCGCTGGGGCTCGCGCATGGGCGATGCCCGCCTGGTCGACATGATGGTGGGCGCGCTGTCCGATCCTTTCGAAAAAAATCACATGGGGGTGACGGCCGAAAACATAGCCCAAAAATACGGCATCAGCCGGGCCGACCAGGATGCCCTCGCACTCGAGTCGCACCGGCGGGCGGCGCACGCCATCGAGCAGGGGTATTTTGCCGAGCAGATCGTCCCGGTCGTCCAGAAGACCCGCAAGGGCGAGATCGTTTTCGATCGCGACGAGCACGTGCGCGGCGATGTCACGGCCGACAGCTTCAGCAAGCTCAAGCCCGTATTTCTCAAGGAAAACGGCACGGTGACAGCGGGCAACGCATCGGGTCTGAACGACGGCGCAGCCGCCGTGCTGCTGATGACCGCCGATGCCGCCCGCGCGCGCGACATCCAGCCCATGGCGCGCCTGGTGGCTTACGGCCATGCCGGGGTGGATCCGCAGTACATGGGCATGGGCCCGGTCCCGGCCACGCGCCAGGCACTGCAGCGCGCCGGCCTCGAACTGGCCCAGATGGACGTGATCGAGGCCAACGAGGCCTTTGCCGCGCAGGCGTGCGCAGTATCGCGCGAGCTCGGATTCGACCCTGCCCGGGTCAATCCCAATGGCAGCGGGATCAGCCTCGGGCATCCCATTGGCGCCACGGGGGCGTTGATCACGGTCAAGGCCTTGCACGAGCTGCAGCGCATACAGGGCCGTTATGCGCTGGTGACGATGTGCATCGGCGGCGGCCAGGGGATTGCGGCCATTTTCGAGCGGGTCTGAGGCGTGGCGCGCGGGCACGGTCACGGGCAGCGGCCCGCGCGTGCGCAGGCGCTCGAAGCGCCCACCCTGTCCGAGCAGGACGGGGTGCGCTACCTGCACCTGGGTACCGAGTGGGTGCAGGGGGCGATGCGCCTGAGCCGGCCCTCCGAGCTCGTCCTGGGGTACACGCGCCAGATGATGGCCTGGCTGCTGTTCGTGCGTCCCGGCCAGCGCGATACGCTGGCCATTCTGGGGCTGGGGGCCGGGGCCTTGTTGCGTTTCTGCTTGCGGCATACGCGCAGCCAGGTGGTCACGGTCGAGCACAATGAACGGGTGGTCGCATTTTGCCGCAGCTATTTCCGTCTGCCCGAACCCGAGCGTGCCCGGATCGACCTCGCCGATGCCCGGGTCTGGGTGGCCGAACCCCAGCGGGCTGGGCGTTACAAGGCGCTGATGGTGGATGTCTACGACGGCCAGGCGCAAGGCCCCGTGTGCGATGACCCGGCTTTTTACCGTGATTGCCATCGGGTCCTCGAAGAGGGCGGGGTGATGGCAGTCAACCTGTTTAGCCGGCATCCCAGCTGGTCTCCCAACGTGCGTGGCATCCGGGCGGCGTTCAAGGGGCTGGTCCTGCGTCTGCCGGAGATCGACGAAGGCAACGTCGTGCTGCTCGCTTTCAAGGGGACGCTGCCAGATCTCCATGGCAGCGACACGCTCGCGCGGGCCCAGTGGCTCGAGGCGCGTCTGGGCCTGCCCGCGGTGCAGTGGCTGCATGCCCTGCAGCAAGAGGGCCTCGTCGTTTGACATGGTCCCTGTTTATCCCTAAAATTTCGGTCTTTCCTCGGCAGGCGGTTAGCTCAGTTGGTTAGAGCGCTACGTTGACATCGTAGAGGTCGCTGGTTCGAATCCAGTACTGCCTACCAGACACCCCGACCCCCCATGAAACGCCCGTTGCCAAGCCACCGGCCGGTGGTTTTTGCGCATGGGGCCGCAACGCCTGTTTTTCAGTCCTGGTCCGTCCGTTGCGCGCGACAGGGCCTGGACGCCCGAAAAAGCCGGTTCTTCAATTGATTGTTCGGGTACTGGTTGCTAAACTTGACAAGTTACACGCAATGCTGTCTTGTCGCGGCCTGCCGCCTCTTGGGTGCTGGCCGCATTTTAGCTATCCAGGTTGTTTTTCTATGATTTGCATCACCCTTCCCGACGGTTCGAAGCGCTCGTTCGAGCAACCGGTGTCCGTGCATGACGTCGCGCATTCGATAGGCCCCGGGTTGGGCAAGGCGGCTTTGGCCGGCCGCGTGGCGTACCCTGGGCAGCTGGCCCAGCTGGTCGATACCAGCCACCTCATAGAGCAGGATGCCAACCTCGCCATCGTCACCGACAAAGACCCCGATGGCCTGGATCTCATCCGCCATTCCACGGCCCATTTATTGGCGTACGCTGTCAAGTCGCTGTTTCCCGATGCCCAGGTCACCATCGGTCCGGTGATCGAAAACGGCTTCTATTACGACTTCTCCTACAAGCGGCCCTTCACCCCCGAAGACCTCGACGCCATCGAGAAAAAAATGGCCGAACTCGCCCGGCTCGACCAGCCAGTCGTGCGCGAGGAATGGTCGCGCGATGACGCGGTCAAGTTCTTCCGCGGCATCGGCGAAGCGTACAAGGCCGAGATCATTGCCTCCATCCCGGGCAACGAAACCATCAGCCTGTACCGCGAGGGCGACTTCATCGATTTGTGCCGGGGCCCGCACGTGCCGTCCACCGGGCGCTTGCGGGTCTTCAAGCTCACCAGCGTGGCGGGTGCCTATTGGCGGGGCGACAGCAACAACGAAATGCTGCAGCGCATTTACGGCACGGCCTGGGCGCGCAAAGAAGACCAGGACGCCTATCTGCACATGCTCGAGCAGGCCGAACTGCGGGATCACCGGCGCATCGGCCGCGAGCTGGATCTGTTTCATTTCCAAGAAGAGGCGCCCGGCCTCATTTTCTGGCATCCCAAGGGCTGGGCCATCTGGCAGCAGGTCGAGCAGTACATGCGTCAGGTCTACGTCGACAACGGCTACCAAGAAGTCAAGGCGCCGCAAATCCTCGATTTGTCCCTCTGGAAAAAAACCGGGCACTGGGACAACTACAAAGAAAACATGTTCACGACCGAGTCCGAGAACCGTGTCTACGGGCTCAAGCCCATGAACTGCCCCGGGCACGTCCAGATCTTCAACGCGGGTCTGCACTCGTACCGCGAGCTGCCCGTACGCTATGGCGAGTTCGGCCAGTGCCATCGCAACGAGCCGTCAGGGTCGCTGCACGGCATGATGCGGGTGCGGGGGTTCACCCAGGACGATGGCCATATTTTCTGCACCGAAGACCAGCTCCAGGAAGAATGCGCCGCCTTTACCCGCCTGCTGCAAAAGGTCTACGCGGATTTCGGCTTCACCGAGATCCTCTACAAGGTGGCCACGCGCCCCGAAAAGCGCATCGGCGAAGATGCCGTCTGGGACAAGGCCGAAAAAGCCCTGATGGACAGCCTGGAGGCGTCGGGCTGCCACTACGAGGTCTCCGAGGGCGAAGGGGCGTTTTATGGCCCCAAGATCGAATATACGCTCAAAGATGCCATTGGCCGGCACTGGCAATGTGGCACGATCCAGGTCGATTTTTCGATGCCCAAGCGCCTGGGGGCCGAGTACGTCGATGCATCCGACCAGCGCCGCACGCCCGTCATGCTGCACCGGGCCATCCTGGGCTCGTTCGAGCGTTTCATCGCCATGCTCATCGAAAACCACGCGGGGGCGCTGCCCCCCTGGCTGGCGCCACATCACGCCGTGGTGTGCTGCATTTCCGAAAGCTCTGCCCCGTACGCCGAAGAGGTCGCCAAGGCGCTGGTGCAGCAGGGGTTTCGCGCGTTCTCCGATCTGCGCGGCGAGAAGATCACGCGCAAGGTGCGCGAGCACAGCCTGCAAAAGATCCCCTATATTCTCGTGGTGGGCGACAAGGAACGCGCAGCCGGCACGGTGTCGGTGCGCGGCCGGGGCAATCTCGACCTCGGTTCCCTGTCGGTCGCCGATTTTTCCGCGCGTCTGCTCAACGAGATCCGTACGCGACAAACCGTCCTGGGCCCAGCTGCTTGAGCCCACCCTTTCCCTTCTTCAGGAGTCCTAGACATCGCAACCGAAAAAAAGCACCGCGTCAATGGTGAAATTCGTATCCATGAAGTCCGCCTCATCGGGGTGGACGGTGAACAGATCGGCATTGTTCGCACCTCCGAGGCCATGGCCTTGGCCGAACAACACGACGTCGACCTGGTCGAGATCGCCCCCACGGCCAGCCCGCCGGTCTGCCGGCTCATGGATTACGGCAAGTTCCGCTACCAGGAACAAAAACGGCAGGCCGAAGCCAGAGCCCGGCAAAAAATCATACAAGTCAAGGAAGTCAAGTTCCGGCCGGGCACGGACGAGGGCGATTATCAAGTCAAGCTGCGCAACCTGCGCCGCTTCATCGAGGACGGTGACAAGGCCAAGGTGACCCTGCGGTTTCGCGGGCGCGAAATGGCGCACCAGGAACTCGGCATGCGGGTACTCGAACGCGTACGCGACGACCTCGGCGACCTGGTCCAGGTCGAGGCCATGCCCAAGCTCGAAGGGCGCCAGATGGTGATGGTGCTGGCGCCGCGCAAGAAGTCCGGCAAGCATGGGGATGCGGCCTGATGAACGTCCTGTTCGTCATCGATCCGCTGCCCGGCCTGAAGGCCTGGAAGGACTCGTCCGTGGCCATGATGCGTGGCCTGGCCGCCAGAGGGCATACGTTCAGCTTTGCCACCATGCCCGATCTGTACGTACTGGAAGGGCGGGTACGCGTCGCGGCAACCGCGATGCAGCTGGTGGACGACCCCGATTGGTCGGGCCATGCCTGGTGGCAGCAAAGCGCACAGGCCGACGACTGCCTGCTGGCTGATTTCGATGCGGTCCTGATGCGCAAGGATCCGCCATTCGATATGGAGTACTTCCATGCCACGCATTTGTTCGACCATGCGCGCGCGCAGGGGGCACGGGTATTCAACTCGGGCGAGGCCATGCGCAACCATCCCGAAAAGCTTTCCATCATCGAATTCCCGCAATACACCACGCCGACCCTGGTCAGCCGCGACATGGCGCGCTTGCGCGCGTTCCATGCGCAGCACGGCGATGTCATCGTCAAGCCGCTCGATGGCATGGGCGGCAGTGGGGTGTTTCGCCTGTTGCCCGACGACCCGAATCTGGGCGCCATCCTCGAGGCACTGACGCAGCTGGGCAGCCAGAGCATCATGGCCCAGCGCTACATCCCGGCCATTGTCCAGGGCGACAAGCGCATTCTCATCATCGATGGCGTGCCGGTGCCCTATGCGCTGGCGCGCATGCCGATGGCGGGCGAGACCCGGGCGAACCTGGCGGCTGGTGGACGCGGGGTGGCGCAGCCGCTGAGCACCCGCGATCTAGAGCTCGCACATGCCGTGGGCGAGCGCCTGGCGCCCCGGGGCCTGCTGCTGATCGGGCTGGACGTCATTGGCGACTGCATCACCGAAATCAACGTCACCAGCCCGACGTGCTTCGTGGAAATCACCGAACAAACCGGCGTTGATGTGGCAGGGCGCTTCGTCGAGGCCCTTGAACGCGCCGTGTCGGCCTGACCATGGCGGCCGCCCGCATTGCATTGGTCATGCACCTGCCGCTGGGGGCGGCATTCAAACAGTGCGCGGCGCATATACTGGGCGCAACGCCCGAACTGCCCGTGTTCGACATCGCGCCCGATGCAGATCCCCAAGCCGAGATCGACAAGCTGTCGCGCTGGCTGCACGCGGGCGATCCACGTGAACCGGTCCTGTTGTTGTGCGACCTGTACGGGGCCACGCCGTTCAACATCGCCTCGCAGGCTCGCCAGCAGGCGCTCGAGGAAGGGCGTGTCGTGCATTTACTGACCGGCACCAACGCCTGCATGGTCCTGAAGGCGCTGACGGACTCGTCCGCCGGCGCCGGTTGTTTCAGCGACCGCGTGCTGCAAGGGGCGCTGCGCGGTATCGTCGATGCTCAACTGCCCCCTGACTGACCGGAGCCCCTGTTCATGCCGTCGATCGATCTGGTGATTTCCAACAAACTGGGGCTGCATGCGCGGGCTGCAGCCAAGCTGACCCAGCTTGCGGGGCGCTACCAGAGCGAAGTCCACATCTCCCGCGGGGGGCAGAGGGTCAACGCCAAGAGCATCATGGGCGTGATGATGCTGGCCGCCGGCCTGGGTGTCAGCGTGCGCATCGACGCGCACGGCGATGATGCAGAAAAGGCCCTGGCCGACATCCAGCGACTGTTCGAGGGCAAATTCGGTGAAGCCGAATGATACCGGCGTCATGATGCCGTTTGCCCATCCCGCCGATACGGCGCTGTCATCCACCCTGTCGCTGTATGGCCAGGGCGTGGTGCGCGGCTACGCCATCGGCCGGGCCGTCGTCATGAGCGCCGCTTCGCTCGAGGTCGCCCATTACCGGATTGCGCCCGACAGCGTCCCGGCCGAGCAGCAGCGTTTCGTGCAGGCCGTGCAGGCCGCCGTGGCGGATCTGCAGCAGGTGGCCGATGATCTCCCGCCAGATGCGCCGCGCGAGCTCGGCGTGCTGTTGTCCATGCATGCGATGCTGCTGCAGGATCCCATGCTGGTCGATTCCGTGTGCCAGCTGATCGCCGAGCGCCAATACAATGCCGAGTGGGCCCTGGCGTCCCAGGGCCAGGTGCTGTCCGAGCAATTTTCCCTGATCGAGGACGACTACCTGCGCGAGCGCGGCAACGATGTCCGCCAGGTCATAGAGCGGGTCTTGCGCATGCTGTCGGGGTCCGGCCAGTGGCTGCCCGATCTCGACGGCGTGCCCGAAGAATCCAGCCTGATCGTGGTGGCCCGGGACATTTCTCCGGCCGACATGATGCGTTTGCGCGGCGGGCGGTTTGCCGCGTTCCTCACCGATCTGGGCAGCCCGACGTCGCATACGGCCATCGTGGCGCGCAGCATGAACGTACCCGCCGTCGTGGGCATGGACAGGGTGCGCGCGCTGGTGCGCGATGGCGACCTGTTGATCGTGGATGGCGTGCAGGGTCACGTCTTGGTCAACCCCTGCCACAGCGTGCTGATCGAGTACGAGCAGCGCCGGGCCGCCTTCCTGCTCGAACGGGGCGAACTCGAAACCTTGCGTTTTGCGCCGGCGGTCACGCTCGATGGGGTCCGGGTGCAGATCGAAGCCAACATCGAACTTCCTGAAGAAGCGCCATTCGTGTTGTCCAGCGGCGCCCAGGGCATTGGCTTGTTTCGCACCGAGTTCCTGTTCATGGGGCGGGCCGCGCTGCCGACCGAAGAAGAGCAATACGAGGCGTACGCCAGTGTCGTGGGGGCCATGCAAGGCCGCCCGGTCACGATTCGCACGCTGGACATCGGGGCCGACAAGACGCTGGATGGCGAGGCCACCGTGGCCACCAACCCGGCGTTGGGGCTGCGGGCGATCCGCTATTGTCTGGCGCATCCCGAGATGTTCAACACGCAGTTGCGCGCGCTGTTGCGGGCGGCTGCGCATGGGCCGGTGCGCATCCTGCTGCCCATGGTGTCCAGCCTGACGGAAATTCACGCCGCGCGCCGCGCCCTTGAACGCGCGGCCCGGGAACTGCACGAGCAGGGCATGGCATATGCTGATCAGGTCGCCCTGGGCGCCATGGTCGAGATCCCCGCCATGGCGATCGCCATCGAGCCCTTTGCCGCGGTGCTCGATTTTCTCTCGATCGGAACCAACGACCTGATTCAATATGTGTTGGCCATAGACCGCGCCGACAAGGACGTGGCGCCGCTGTACGATCCCATGCATCCTGCGGTGCTGCGCCTGATCGCTCAGGTGATCAACGCCGGCGAGCGTTTTGGGATACCGGTGTCCATTTGCGGGGAAATGGCCGGCGATGCACGCTACACCCGCATGCTGCTTGGCCTGGGGCTGACGGGATTCTCGATGCATCCGCAGCAGCTGCTCGACGTCAAGAAAGAAATCCTCGGGGCGCATTCGAATGCGCTGCGGGCCAGCGTGGCGGTTGCACTGAATCGGGCAGAGCGTATCGATTTGGCTGCCTTGCGACCATGATCCGAGTATGATTCAGCCATGCGAATTCGGCCCGCTTCCCTACAACGACCCTTCACCCAGCTGGCCCAATTCGGACAGAGGCTCGGGCTGCGTTCCCTCAGGCGCGGTGTCTTGCTCGGCGTGGTGCTGGTCGGGGTCCTTGCGCTGGGCAACGTGCTCACGATCCACCATGTTCTGCGCCAGTCCGGCGACCTCGCCGCCACGGTGAACCTGGCCGGCAAGCTGCGCATGCTCAGCCAGCGCATGACGCAGAAAGTGCTGTTGCTGAACGACGGAAACCGCGCACAGACCCTGGCCGACATGCGCCTGCTCGAAGCCCGGTTCCAGCTCATCCTGACCCACTTCGAACAGGGCAACGTGCTGTCGGATCACCCTCTGCCGGCCTTGCCCGATACCTTGCAGCCTGGCCTCGAAAGCCTCGATCATGCCTGGCAGGCTTATTCGCTGTTTCTGATCAATCCGGGCGCCTGGGCCGGAGACCGCGACCAGGCCCTGGGGCAGTTCCTGCAGGCCGACAGCCAGCTGCTCGAACAAACGGAATCTTTCGTAAGCTACTGGGTGCGCCATGCCGAGGACATCCAAGACAAGATCCTGCTGACGGCCTATGCACTGTTCGCCATCAATTTCGTCTTGCTGATGCTGGCCTGGCTGTTGCTGCGCCGTCATATCCTGCGGCCCATCGATGCCCTGATGGCGCAATGCCGGGCGCTGTCTGCGGGCCACTTCGAGACGCGCTCCCGGCTGAAGGCCACCGACGAGTTCAATGCGCTGGGTCGGGCCCTGAACGAATCGGCGGCCTATATACAGAATCTGCTCATACAGTTGCACGAAGAGCACGACGCTTTGTTGCGCGCCGAGGCGTCCAATCGCCAGGCCGCGCTGGTGTATCGCCACACCAGTGAAGCCATGGTGGTTACTGATCCTGATGGCTACATCCAGGACATCAATCCAGCCTTTACGGCGATCACCGGCTACCAGATCGACGAGGTCGTGGGGCGCTCGATGAACATCCTCAGCTCCGGGCACCATGATGCGGCGTTCTATCGACAGCTGTGGAACAGTCTGAAAGCCACTGGGCAATGGTCCGGCGACGTTCATAACCGGCGCAAATCAGGCGAAGTCTATATCGAGCGCTTGTCCATCAGCACGTCCTACAACGAAGACGGTTCCGTGAACTCCCGCGTGGGCCTGTTTTCCGACGTGACCCAGAAGCGCAAGCAGGAGGCGCTGATCTGGTACCAGGCCCATCACGACCTGCTCACTGACCTGCCCAACCGGCAGCAGCTGCACGACACCCTGAACAAGTCCATCGCCCAGGTATTCGAAAACGGCACGAACTTTGCTTTGATCTTCCTGGACCTGGACAATTTCAAAGAGATCAACGACAAATTCGGCCACCACGAGGGCGACCGCCTGCTGCAGATCGTGGCCGAGCGCCTGAAATCATGCGTGCCGGATTCCGACTGCGTCGCCCGCCTGGGGGGCGACGAGTTCACCATCCTGGTCCATGGCATCCAGCAGGCCGACGACATGCGGCCGATCTGCGACAACATTCTTCAGGTCGTGGCGGCGCCGTGCCGGTTGAACAACAGCGTGGTGCAGGTGTCGGTCAGCATGGGGGTCACGTTTTGCCCGCAGGACGGGGTCAACGCAGCCGATCTGCTGCGCTTCGCCGACCTGGCCATGTACGTCGCCAAACAAAAAGGGCGCAACCAGTACAGTTTTTATTCCGGGCAGATCCATGACCGTATCCGCGAGCGGCGCAGGCTGCAGGCCGATCTGGCGGATGCCTTGCGGGAGCACCGATTGATCCTGCATTTTCAGCCGCTGGTTGACATGCGCTCGGGCCGGATCGTCGCTGCCGAAACCCTGTTGCGCTGGCTGCATCCAGAAAAAGGGCTGCTCGAGCCGGTCCGGTTCATCGATCTGGCCGAAGACTCTGGTCTGATTGTGCCCTTTGGTGACTGGGTGTTCCATCAGGCGGTCGAGCAACTCGCCCGGTGGCGCGCGCAGCACGATCCGGATTTCACGATCAGCATCAACGTATCGCCCGTGCAATTCCAGAAGGACGGGCTGCAGCCGGCGGCCTGGATCGGGTATATGGAATCCCTTGGGGTGCCCTGTTCCGCGCTTTCGCTGGAGATCACCGAAAGCCTCCTGATGCGGTCCGACGAACATGTCCTGGATCGTCTGCGCAGCCTGCGTGCCGCCGGCATTCGCATTGCTCTGGATGATTTCGGCACCGGGTATTCTTCTTTTGCCTACCTCAAGCGTTTTGCGCTGGATTGCCTGAAAATCGATCGCAGTTTCGTCAACCACCTCTCTGAAGATTCCGAAGACCTGGTTCTGTGCCAAGCCATCGCCGCCATGGCCCACCAACTGGGCTTGGCGGTCGTCGCCGAAGGGGTCAGGAACCAGGCCCAGCGCGACCTGTTGCTGGGCATGGGGTGCGAGATCGGGCAGGGGGCCGGCTATTCGGTCCCCGTGCCCGCCGAGGCATTCGAAGCGTTGTTTCATCAGCCGCTGACCATCCCTTCGTTGCCGCGGGCTGTGGCGATGAAAGCCGGCAAACACTGATTACAAATCAGGGTTTACCCGCTGTTTTGCCTTGCTAGAATGGGTCGTTTCGAACCTTTCTCGAAGGATGAATATGACCAATCTGCCCAAAATGACTGTCCTGGCCGTCCTGTTGGCTTGCGCGGGCGTCCTGGCTGCCTGCTCGGATGGCGACGAGGCGGCCCAGGCGCCAGCGGCGTCGGCCCCGGCCCCTGCGCCGACGCCGGCCCCTGCTTCGCCCGCGACACCCGCATCGCCGGCAACACCGCCGGCGCAAGGCCCCAGTGCGGATACGCCGGCCCCCGCACCGGACGCGTCGCCCATGGCGGACGACGCGCCTCAACCCCCACAAGCCGAGCCACTGGAACAGCAGGCAAAGAATGCGCTGAGCGACGTGGGCGACAAGGCCGCCGAACTGGGGAAAGGCGTGGCGGACCAGGCGGGGGAGTGGGCTCGCCAAGCGGGTCGAGCCGCCGATGAAGCCCGCCAGTCGGTCGAGGACGGCGCCGCCAAGGCGGATGCCGCCATTCAGGGGGCCATCGGCCAGACATCGTCCAAGTGACAAAACGGTCCACTCAAGCCGGTGACTGGCCGCCCGCCGCCGTATAGTGGGCAGGTTGCCATCCAGTTTGCCATCATCGAGTGGGCCATGTCACTTGCCGTCCTGTCCAGTTGCACCTTGCGCGGCTTGCGGGCCTGTGCCGTGCAGGTCGAAGTGCACGTCGGCAGGGGGCTGCCGGCATTTTCGCTGGTGGGCTCGCTCGCTGCCGAAGTTCGCGAGAGCCGCGAACGGGTGCGGTCGGCCATCCTGAACAGCGGTTTCACGTTTCCTGACGGGCGGATCACGGTCAATCTGGCGCCGGCCGATCTGCCCAAGGAATCCGGGCACTTCGATTTACCTATTGCACTGGGGGTGCTGTTGGCCTCCGGGCAAATCGTCGATGCGGCGGGTCACGCGCCGCGTGTGGGCCGTTATCTGTTGTGCGGCGAACTGTCCCTGACAGGCAGCATCGTGGCAACGGGCTCTGCTCTTGCGATCGGCTTGTCGGTGGTACGCGACAGGCTGCCGGGCAACCCCTTGGCGAACGCGCTGATCCTGGCCAGCCGCGATGCCCCGATGGCCGCACAAGTGCCGGGTCTGGTTGCATTCGGGGCGGACACGCTGGCTGACGCCGTCGGCCACCTGTCGGGCCGGCATCCGTTGCAGCAAGCCCGTGCGCCCGCGCCCACGTCGCCCTCATTCGAGCGCGTACCGTGCCTGTCGGACGTGCGCGGCCAGCTGGCGGCGCGCCAGGCGCTCGAAGTGGCGGCCGCGGGGGCGCACGGCCTGTTGATGTCGGGTACGCCGGGCGTGGGGAAAAGCATGCTGGCACAGCGGTTGCCTGGTCTGCTGCCGCCGCTGACACTGGAACAGACGCTCGAAGTGGCAGCCGTGCACAGCTTGGTTACACCCGGGTATGAACCGGATGCCAGTGCGCCTTTCCGGGCACCCCATCACAGTGCGTCCATGGCCGCGCTGGTGGGTGGGGGCCTGCGGATCCGCCCCGGCGAGATCAGCCTGGCACACCACGGCGTCCTGTTCCTGGACGAGTTCCCCGAGTTCGACCGCCGGGCATTAGAGGCCTTGCGCGAACCCCTCGAGACCGGCCAGATCACGGTCGCCAGGGCCAGCGGCACGTGTCGTTTTCCCGCCGGTTTCCAACTGGTGGCGGCGATGAATCCCTGTCCCTGCGGTTGGTATGGGCATACGGATCGCCAACCCGCATGCCAGTGTTCGGATGAGCAGGTCAGGCGTTACCGCAACCGCATTTCGGGGCCCTTGCTGGATCGGATCGATCTGCACGTGCGGCTCGCCCCTGAAGCCAGGGCGTCCGAGGCCGCGCCGGGCGAGCCGTCTGCGGCTGTGCGCGAACGGGTGCGTGCGGCCCGCACCAGGCAGTGGGCCCGCCAGGGCTGCCTGAACAGCCAGTTGCAGGGGGCCGCACTCGAGGCGCATGCGCCGCTGGATCGTGAAAGCCGCAGCCTGCTGCGCGAGGCCCAGCAAGCCTGGAACTGGTCGGTGCGCTCGGTGCAGCGTACGCAGCGGGTCGCCCGCACGCTGGCCGACCTTCAGCATGCACCTCGCATGGGCAGCCAGCATGTGGCCCAGGCCATGCAGTACAGGCCTGAATCCGTTTGCCGTTAAAATCCTGGGGTCCGTATTGCAGAGATCGTCATGATTCCACCACACCCTTTTCTTGAAGACGTCCAGAAGAATCTTTCCGACTTGCTGGCCAAGACGCCGGCGGCCGACGTAGAACGGGCCGTCAAGGCATTCATGGCGCAGGCCTTTGCGCGCATGGACCTGATCACCCGCGAAGAATTCGACATACAGGCC
>Ga0172382_10009069_pt1 | contig 13671 bp, 8 predicted proteins | sample Leawel138RmetaG_FD_122245 | JGI IMG/M metagenome (GOLD analysis project Ga0172382, IMG submission 122245) | Leachate microbial communities from a municipal landfill in Southern Ontario, Canada - Leachate well 138R metaG | ecosystem: Engineered > Solid waste > Landfill > Unclassified | place...
CGAGATTTCAAGCTTTTGTTTGCTATCTCTCCGGTTGATTCTTCCCAGTTCCATTGAACTTGATTTAAAGCACCAAGTGTTTTAAGTTTCTCAATATTGTTCAAAGATTCAATTAAAATAGCGTTCTTTTTCGCACTTGCCTCATGTGTTGCTTCTATGCTCTCTTGCAGGGGTTTTTTTATGAGCAGTGCATAAATTAGTATAAAAAATATCGTCACTATCGGGATAAGAACTATTCCGCCGCCTATATAAAATATCACAAGAAGGAAGATAATTGTAAATGGAAGGTCTATGACCGTAGCCATCGTTGCATTGGTCAAGAAACTTCTGATAGAGTCAAAATCTTTTATGTTGCTCGCAAATGAGCCGACCGAGGCAGGATGATGTGCCATTTTTAAGTCAAGTACTTTCTCAAATATAATAGATGACATGATGACATCACTCTTTTTTGCAGCGCTCTCAAGCAGATAAGTTCTTGTAAACTTTAAAAATGTGTCAATTACGTAGATTATTGTTACTCCTATGGCAAAGACCCACAATGTTTCAATCGCGTTATTTGGAACTACCCTGTCATAAACATTCATGGTAAAGAGCGGAGAGGCAAGAACAAAAAGATTTATAAGCAAAGAGGCATATAAAACGTCTTTGTATATAGGAATGGAGAGTTTTATAGTGCTCCAAAACCAATGTTTTTGGTTTAGATGCAGTGTTCTTGAGTTTTTATCGCTATATTCAAAAGCTTTTTTTATCATAAAGCCAAAACCGATATACTCATCTGCTAGGATATCTGCTTCAACCCACTGCTCAACCGCTTCTTCTGCAGGCATGACTATTTTAGCCATTTTTCCATCTTTGCTAAAGCTATCTAAGATACAAGCACCTTGATTTGAGAGCAGAAGAATCATTGGAAGCTGAAGAGGAGAAATATGTGAAAAAGGTCTTTTTACAAGAGATGACTTGAGTCCAGCTTTTTCTGCTGCGCGAGAAAATAGTCCCTTTGCATTATCTATGGAGAAGAGTTCAGGTGCATCAGAGCCAGGTTCAATAGGAAGACCGGCGGTAAGTGCCTCTGCAGAAAAGGGTTTGTGATAAAGCTTTGTAAAGAGAACCAAAGTGTCGAGCAAGGCATCCATTTTTAAGTTTTCAGTACTTGTTCGAAGCATTTAAAGCCTTTTAAAAACTACTGTTTTATTAATTTTTTTACTATTATATCTGCTCTATTATTCAATCTAATTGAGTTACTATCTTCATTGCTAAACATTGGAGCTTCATCTGCTTGGGCATGCGTTATAATACTCGCCTCTAGAGCGCCGGCATTGATTAAGCTCTCTTTAATTGCCTGCGCTCTTTGCTCTGATAGCAGGAGAATCTCCTCTTTGCTCATGCTCTTATCATCAACATTTCCCATAATATCAAATTTTAAATTCATCCAGTCGTAAGACTCAAGCTGAGCAATAAGAGCCATTAATCTCTCTTGTGCCTTCTCCTCAAGTGTAGAGCTATTTTTAACAAATATAAAACCGCTATATCTCTCTACTTCTGCTAGTTCATCTAGGTTAAACTTACACCCATAAAGATCTTTGGTAGTATCAGGCAGTGAGTTGCTACATATATCTTTTTCATCAACAATAAGATCATTATCCATGTCGTATGAGATTGGAAGAGTGTCTCTGTTTTGTGGGGATTTTCCATTTAGTCCAACATTTGAGTATATACTCTGAGTCTCTCCAAGAATAGTCGAAACAAGCACTCCCATGGCGTCTAATACTCTATATTTTGCAAAAAGCATGCTGTACTCAGTGTTTATAATCTGAGCTTTTGAGGCTATAAAATCATTTTGAGCTGATAGGAGGTCTAGTAGCGAACGTCTGCCAAGGTCGTACTCTTTTGAGTAGAGACTTAATGTCTGAACAGAGAATTTTTTATAGTCGTTTAAATGTTTTAGCTGAGTTGTAAGTTTTTCATTTGCAGACCATGCGAGGCTTAACCCCTCGATTACTTGACGCCTGAGGCTGTTTTTTGTTTGAACCTCTTGATGAATGGAACTTACACTTTTTTGTAGTTGTGATTTGTCTGCAAAACCATTAAAAAGATTATATTTTAGGTATATCATTGTTCTAAAATTGTCATATTTACCCTCAACTCCACTTAGGTTCTTATTGTTATTTTGCGATACTTCAAGATCAAGAGATGGATAAAAAGGGGCTTTTTTTTCATTGTATGTTGCTTGAGCAAGCTCAACATTGTGCTTCCCAACTAGCATAGACGGATTGTTTTGCATGGCAAACCGTATTGCTTCTTCTATTGTAGCAGGAAGAGTTGCATTAAAAACAGGTCTGCTCATCTTCTTTGACTCAGGGTATCTGCCTAAAACTCTTTGCATCGCATATACTGCATCTAAAAGATTGTTTTCTTGTACAATATAGTTTGATTTTGCAAGAGATAGTGCAGATTCGATTTTATTAACTTCGGAGAGTGTCGTAAGTCCGGCATTGTAAAGTTTTTGCACCTTTTTAAAGATTTCCGTATTTATCTCAATGTTCTCTTGTTCTATGTCTAAAAGTTCTCTGTTTTTAATTACTTGAAGATAAACGTTAACCATCTCAAATGATACATCATTTACACTCTCTATATAGCTATAAGCTGCCGAGGCTGTTCTGCTCTCTTGCTGCTGTACTCTATATGTCGTCTCAAAACCGTTAAATATATTTTGAGTCAATGAGAGCGAGTTCTGATAGACGCTGTAGTCAAAGTTCTCTTGCGTAGTCGCAGATTTGCCATCCTCCTGTCCAACACCAAGAATAAGGTCTAGTTTTGGGTAATAGTCTGCTTTAGCAGTAACAATATCCTCTTTTGTTGCATTATAATTTTTTAGTTTTTCTAAAACTAGGGGGTTTGTAGATAAAGTTTCACTGATAATAGTTTTGAGATCTTGAGAGTAGAGAGCAGTTGTCACTAAAAGTGCCGTTACTATTTTTAACTTCATTAGTCAAAATACCTTAAATGTTAAATTTTGTTACTTTGGCGTGATTTTAGCAAAATTAATTATAGTTGTCAAGATAATGTCATGTTATATAAATCTAACCGGCAATTTAGTTAAATAGGCTTTTATGTTATAATCCTAACTCAAATAAAAAAATATAAAAGTGATTTATGTTCGCATCTGATATTGACTCCATCTTAAATAATAAAGATAAACTATTAACCCAAACCTATTTTGATTTGCAGAGATATTTTGAAAACAGATATGGACGAGATACCGTTGTTTTCATGGAGATAGGAACTTTTTTTGAAGTCTATGAAATAAACAATGATGATGAGCAGGTAGGTAAAGCAAAAGAGATAGCCGAACTTTTAAATATTCAGCTTACAAAAAAAAATAAAAATATAGTAGAAAATAGTGATAAAAACCCACTCTTAGCAGGTGTTCCAGCGGTCTCTTTTGATAGATATCTAAGTCGATTAATATCGGAGCAAAAATATACCGTTATTGTCGTAAAGCAAAAGACGGACTCTTTAGAGAAAGGAAATTCTCCAAAGATAAGCAGATACATCTCTCAAATTGTCTCTCCGGGGACTAATTTTGACTATATTATAGATAATGATGATAACTACATTGTCTCTATTTTAGTTGATAAGCATAAAGGGATATATGCCGTAGGATATAGTGCTATAGATGTAACAACGGGTAAAACTTGGCTTTATGAGAGTCATGGAACAAGTGAAGACCCCGCATATGCACTAGATGAGCTCTTTAACCTCCTAAACACATATCGCACCTCAGAAGTTGTCATAACCTTTTTAGAGGGGGTTGATGACCAGCGCCATGTTATGCACTACCTTGAGATTCCGGAGCATTACAACTATAGCGTTAATAACCAGAGGCTAAAAATCGAGTTTCAAAACAGGCTCTTTAGTGAGGTTTATCAGATTCAATCGCTCCTCTGTGCCATAGAGCATCTGGATTTAGAGAGAAATCCTATGATAACGGAGTCATTGGCAATTTTGATTAACTTTATCATTGAACATGATATTCACATAATTCAAAAACTGGATAATCCAAAAATAATAGACAACCGCCGTTTTATGTATCTTGGAAACAGTGCGCTTGAGCAGATGGGTGTAATATCAAGAGATAAAAAAGAGTTCACACTTCTTAAGATGCTTGATAAAAGTGCCACTGCAATAGGAAGAAGGCTTTTAAAAGAGAGGCTACTAAACCCGATTATAAAAAAAGAGGAGCTTGAGAGAAGATATGACTTAATTGAGAAGGTCTCATCTCACACAAGATATCTAGATGAGATAATGCGCGGCATATACGACCTTGAGAGACTCTCACGCAGACTTGATTTAGGCAAACTTCATCCCTTTGAGATGAATCATATATATGAGTCTATGCTTAGCGTAAAAGAGCTTATGCTCTACGCCAAAAAACATAAGATTCAAAAAATTCCTTTTAGCGAGAGCGAAATTGATGAGTTTTTAAGAGATATAGAAAAAAGTATAGACCTTGATGTATCTCGTCGTTTTACAAATGCAACCGTTGATGAAAACTTTTTAATGAATGGTGTTGATGAAGCAATAGATACTTTGGTTAAAGAGAACAGAACTGTTCTTATTGCTTTTGAAGATATTATGCAAAAAATAGAGCTTATGCTTGATGGCGTAAATGCTCTTAGTTCAAACAAACTAGTTACTCTTGGGTTTTTAGAAAAAGAGGGCTATTACATATCTCTTAGTAAAAACAGATTTGCTATGATAGAGCTTGAGTTTAATAAACATGAAGAGTTTAAGGGATTTGTGGTTAAAAAACTTACTAATAGTGTGAAAATAACATCAAGCTTCACAGACGACCTCTCTGATTTGATGATGAAAAATCGTCGTAAAATAATCTCGCTTGCAAAAGATAGATTTATACAGCTTCAAGGTGTTTATGAGAGGAGATACTCCCTTTTGTTTGACCGTGTGATAAGTTACGTAGCAGATTTGGATGTTGGTGTTAGCTCCTCAAAAGTCGCCGAGATGTACAAACATGCAAGACCTATGATAGTAGATGTTAAGGATGATGAGAATTTTATGCAGATTATGCAGTTGCGTCACCCTCTTATAGAGATACAGGAGAGAAGCGGCATCTATGTTCCAAACGACATTGTTATGGGTGAACGCTCATATATGGACCTTCCGCATCCAAAAACAGTTATGCTTGACTCTTCGCTTCATGACGGACATGAGATAAACGGAGTACTCCTATATGGAATAAACTCCAGCGGAAAGTCATCTCTTATGAAGAGTATCGGACTTGCTACATTAATGGCTCAAGCAGGTTTTTTTGTAAGCGCTTCTGTTATGAAGTTCTCTCTTTTTAACTCACTATTTACTAGGATAGTCTCAAAAGATAATCTTGCCAAAGGGCTCTCCACTTTTGCAGTTGAAATGCTTGAGCTTAAAAATATTTTTAACCGTGCGACTGTTCGTTCCTTGATACTAGGAGATGAGATAAGCCATGGAACGGAGACGCTCTCAGGTGTTGCCATAGTCTCAAGTGCCATTATTAAACTGGCTAAGCTTCGCTCAATTTTTCTTTTTGCAACTCATCTTCATCAGCTCTCAACCATGAAAGAGATACGAGAGCTTAAGAATGTAGTAGATCTGCACTTAAGTGTTGAGTATGATGAAGCGATAGATAAGCTAATTTTTAACAGAGTTCTTCAAGCAGGAAGCGGTAGCAGTATATATGGGCTTGAATTTGCAAAATCACTTCACATGGATAGTGAATTTTTAGATACGGCAAATAAAATCAGAAAAAGATTGGCAAAAGATTTTGATGAGTTGGAACTTCTTGTAAAGAAAAAAACAAGTAAATACAACAAAGAGCTATATGTTACCAAATGCGTTATCTGCGGAGCGATGGCAGAAGATGTACACCATATAAACCATAAATCATTAGCGGATAGCAGCGGTTTTATAGAGCACTTTCACAAAGATACAAAACATAATCTTGTACCGTTATGTAAAGAACACCACAAGGCTATACATGACAAAAAGATAAAAATAGACGGTTTTGTCATGACCTCAAACGGCTTAGAGTTAAAGTATGAAGAGCAATTAAGTAAAAAAAGTGATAAAAAGGTTCTCAAACAAGAGAGTTCAAAAGGGTTTACTCTTGATAACTGGGATTAAATCGGCATAGTATAAAAAATAGTATAATTCACATTTAGTTAAAAAGATTAGGCAGAAGATGAAAATATTAGAACTTTTTAAATTTATGATAGAGCAAAAGAGTGAAACACCTTATGATGGTGGACTTTTAGACTTTATAGAGAGCTATTTGGACGATTTTAAAGCAGTACGCATAGATGTCAATGGTGTTAAAAATCTCTTTATATACAAAAAGTTTTGTGATGGAGAGCATCTCTGTTTTGCAGGGCATGTTGATGTTGTGCCTGCCGGAGAGGGTTGGGATAGTTATCCCTACAAAGCCACAGAGAGGGACGGCTATATCTACGGTCGTGGAACTCAAGATATGAAAAGCGGTGTTGCAGCATTTGTTCAAGCCGCAAAAGAGGTTAAAGACTTTAAAGGAACTCTTTCATTGTTGTTGACCTCCGATGAGGAGGGAGAGGGGATTTACGGAACACTTGAGGTTTTAAAATATCTAAAAGAGAAATCTATGCTTCCTGATGTTGGAGTTGTTGCAGAGCCTACATGTGAGGAAGTGTTTGGTGACGCTATTAAGGTTGGCAGACGCGGCTCAATCAATGGGTACATAACCATAAAAGGCAAGCAAGGACATGCAGCATATCCCCAAAAAGCCATAAACCCGATAAATCTGCTTGCGCCAAGACTCTCAAGTATGGCAGGTGTTGATTTGGATAACGGAGATGAGTTTTTTGCGCCGAGCAAATTTGTTATTACAGATATTCGTGCGGGAATGCAGGTTACAAACGTGACTCCAAATGAACTTAAGATGATGTTTAATGTAAGAAATACTACCCTGACATCTCAAAAAGAGGTGAGAGAGTTTGTGGCTAAGAACCTTGGTGGTTTGGATTATGAGCTTAAATTGACACAAGGGTCATACCCGTTTAAAACGGATACAGATACAAAGCTTGTAAGAAACATAGACAGAGCAATAGAGAGTATAACGGGCATAAAACCAAAGCATTCAACCGCAGGCGGGACTTCGGATGCAAGACATTTAGCTCCGTTTGGCGTTGATGTTGTGGAGTTTGGTGTAATAAATGATACAATTCATGCAGTAAATGAGAGAACTACGGCTAATGAAGTTGAGTCTCTTTATGAAGTATTTAAAAGTTTAATTAACATGTGGGAGTAAAAGATAATGAGACATTTAATTTTAATAATGGCTCTTTTGTTTAATCTTAGCGCCTTAGATTGGCCTAATGACTACGAAGAGGCGTTGGTTGATGCAAAAAAAGAGAACAAAGATATATATCTATTTATAGGTTCAGAGTATTGTAAATATTGTGAAAAGTTTGAAAAAGAGGTACTCTCTCAGGATGAGGTTATACAGAGGCTTAAAAAGAGTTATGTGCTTATTTATCTCTCAAGAGATATAGACGATATCCCAGAGGAGTTTGAGACAACTCCTGTTCCAAGACACTACTTCTTAACAAAAGACGGCAAAGTGATTTTGACGACGATTGGCGGTAGAAGCGTTGAGGGCTTTTATGATTTGCTAGATGAAGTAAAAGAGACAAAAGAGCTTTAAGCGGTAAACGTAGGTAGCGGAACTGTTTTTGATACTGTTATCAATAAAATTAAGGAGATAAATTAATGAAATTCGTACAAACAAACAAAGCACCATCGGCAATAGGACCATACTCCCAAGCGGTAGTAGCAAACGGTATGGTTTTTACATCGGGGCAGATTGCGCTTACACCAGAGGGTGTTATGTTAGAGAGTGATATAGTTATTCAGACAAAACAGGTTTTAAAAAATCTTCAAGCAGTTTTAGAGGAGGCGGGAGCTTCAATGAGCAGTGTTATAAAAACTACTATATTTTTAGACTCTATGGATGATTTTAGTGCAGTAAACGAGATATATGCAGAGGCTTTTGGCTCTCATAAGCCTGCCCGCTCAACAGTTGCGGTAAAAACACTTCCAAAAAACGCCTTAGTGGAGATTGATGCAATAGCGCTTGTTAAATGATAAGATTACTTCTTTTAATACTACCCGCTTTAGCTTCGGCAGAGAGTCTGAAATCAATTCTAGATTATGCACACCAAAACAACAATAGTGTGAAGTCTTCAAAATATATAAAAGAGGCAAAACTTCAAGAAGTAGAATCAAAAAAGAGCAACTACTTTCCAACGATAGATATCGGAGCATCATATACAAACACAAGTGATGCAACTCTTTTTCAATATAGAGATGTTTACTTGGGTTTTGGTAGGGCAGAGCTGGACATATATGACGGCGGAGCCAAATCAGCGCAGCTTCAAAAAGCAAAAGATGAGTTTTTATCAAGTTCACATGATGAGATAGAGTCAAAAAAGAGTCTATCTCTGCAGATTACTCAAGATTATTATAATATTTTAAGCATTATGGCAGACATTAGAGCAAAAGAGGATGCAAGAAAATCTCTACATGAGCAGCTAGAGAGGATAAAGCAGTTCTATGATGCAAAACTCGCTACAAAAGATGATATAGATAGACTTCATGCCTCTTATGAGAGAGTTGTTTATGAGATTGAGTCGCGTAACTTTGAGCTGCTTAGTGTTAAAAAAGCCATGGAGTTAAAAGTCGGCAAAGAGATAGAGAGTTTTGAGAAATCGACTTTTAAAGAGATAGAGTTATCTGATATTGAACTTCAAGATAGTGTTAAATCTCTTATCTATAAAGAGCGCGCGCTTAAAAAGAGTGCCGATTCGATTGAGAGTATTTACTATCCAAATATAAAACTAGAAGATACATATACCATTTATGACTATAGCAATGAAGCAGATGCAAACCCCTTAAAAATAGATAGACAAAATGTGCTTATGCTAACTCTTAACATGAGAATTTTTGATTATGGGGCTACAAAAGAGGCTAGGGAGTCGCTTCTTTTAAGCGCAAAAGCTCTTAATGAAGAGATAAGGTATATGTCAAAAGAGCAGAAGATGCACTATGAACTCTCTATTGCAAGGCTAAATAGTCTTAAGACTAAGATTAAAAGTGCAAAAAGTGCTTTTACCTCCGCATCAAGCGCCTTTAAGACTATAAATGAGAAGTATATTGCGGGTATAGTTGATTATGTAATCTATCTAGATGCACTAAGTGCGAAAACCGAGGCAGATGCTCTTTATGAGAGTTCATTAAATGACCTGCAGATTGCATATGCAATGCTATACTACTACAGCGGTAACAATATAGAGGAGTTTATAGAGTGAAGAGAATATTATTTGGAGTGTTATTTACCCTACTTAGTTTAAATGCAGAGGAAGTTTATGCCAGTTTTTTTGTAGAGCCTCTTAAAGATGCAGAGTTAGCACTTCATGCGGGAGGCATAGTTAAGAAGGTACATGTAAACATCTCAAGTAACGTTAAAAAAGGGGATGTACTTATTGAGTTGGCAAACGATGATATACAAGCACTACTGAATATTGCAAAGTCTGAGTTGACAACAGCGGAGGTTGAGTATAAATACGCGCTAAGAGATTATGAGAGACAAGAGAAGGTGAAGCATCTTATTGATGAGGCAAAATTTGATGTTTATGCTCTTGCTTATGAAAAATCAAAAGCAGCGCTTGAGTTTGCAAAAGCAAATCTTGCTTACAGAGAAGCGCTTTATAGAAAAACTATACTTCTTGCTCCATTTGATGGTGTCGTATATGAAAAAAGTGTAGAAGTAGGGGATGTTGTAACAGAGATGTCGCCAAAAACAGTCTTAAAACTCCAGAGTAAAAGTGAGAGAAAGCTTGTTTTAGAGTTTGACCAGAAGTATTGGCAGGATGTAAAAGCGGGAGATGTATTTAGATACATGGTTGATGGAGACAATACCCAGCACAGAGGAGTTATCTCAAAAGTTTATCCACATGTAGATAAGCAAAGCAGAAAGCTTAGAGCAGAGGTTGAGGTGACAAACTTTACCACGGGACTCTTTGGTGATGGCTACATTGAATTTAAAAAGTAAACTATAATGTATAAATTAGCAGTCAAAAGACCAATTGCGACCTTAATGTATGTCGTTACATTAGTTATATTTGGGCTTATGAGTTACAAGTCAATGCCATCAGCCCTTTTTCCCAATGTTGATTTTCCGATTGTAACAATCCAGACAAATTACCCAGGTGCAGAAGCAGGAACTATAGAGTCGCAAGTCACCGATGAGATAGAAGATGCAATATCAAGAATCGGCGGAATCGACAGCATAATCTCAAGCAGCAGCGATGGGGTCAGTATTGTGACTGTTAAGTTTTTTTTAGAGCGTGATATTGATGAGTGCGCAAATGATGTAAGAGATAAGGTCTCGGCGGTAAAACTTCCAAACAATGCGCAGACTCCGCTTATAAGTAAGCTCGATATAGGTTCTGCGCCTATAATAAATATATTTTTAACTGCAAAAAATGATAGTTTGAAAAATCTTATGCTTTTTGCGGATGAAAAGGTTAAACAATCAATTCAAAAGGTAAACGGTGTCGGGGCGATTAACATCGTCGGTTATAAAGATAGAGAGATAAAAATATTTCCGGATGCAAAAGAGCTAAACAAGTATGATATTACAGTTGCAGAGCTAAACTCGGCAATCTCGCTAGAGAATGTAAAGATAGGCGGCGGAAAGCTTATAACAAAAAGAGATGAATTTACCATAAAGACTAAAGCTGATGCACTAACCATTGAAGAGCTAAAAAACATAAAGATAAGGGACAATATAAGGCTAAGGGATATTGCAGTCGTTGAGGACTCTTTGAGTGATGCTAAAAGCTATGCTTCATACAACGGAGCAGAAGGTGTCATGCTGGAGGTTCAAAAAATCTCCGGAACAAATACGATTGATATTATAGAGCAGGTTAAAAATATAGTTCCGCAGCTCGAATCAATGGCAAAAAATAGATTTGAGGTAAAAGTACTAAACGACACTTCCCCTTTTATAATAAACTCACTAAAAGATGTGGAGTTTGACCTTATATATGGCTCTCTTCTTGCAGCAATCATCGTTTTTGTATTTTTAAGAAACTTCACCATCACATTAGTCTCGGCACTATCCATCCCCGCTTCTATTTTAGGCACTTTTGCTTTAATGAACTTCATGGGATTTGATTTAAATAAGATGACGCTTATCGGGCTTACCCTTGCCATTGGGATTATTATAGATGATGCGATAGTCGTCATTGAAAATATCTACAAAAAGATGGAAGGCGGCATGAGCAAGTTTGAGGCGGCTTATGAAGGTACAAAAGAGATGGCTTTTACCATCTTAGCTATCTCGGCGATGCTTTTAGCCGTATTTATCCCTGTTTCGTTTATGAGTGGAATAGTCGGCAAGTTTTTTGAGAGTTTTGCCATGACGGTGGGCTTTGCAATCATAATCTCATACACTATCGCACTTAGTTTTATTCCAAGCCTTAGTGCAAGGGTTCTAAAAAGTAAAGAGAGTAGATTTTATGATCTTAGTGAGCCAATTTTTAAAGCTTTAGAGCGTGCTTATGAGCTGATACTGAGATTAGTTCTGAGGTTTAAAGCGACAGTTTTGGTTTTGGTGGTGATAATATTTTTTGCTTCGCTATCTCTGTTTCCAAAAATAGGTATGGATTTTATACCAAAAGAGGATAAATCTGAGTTTGAGATAAAAATAAAAGCTAACACGGGTATATCTCTTGAGGAGATGGTTCGTAAGTCTAAAGAGGTCGAGGATTTGGTAAGAGAAAATCCAGATGTAGAGTACACAACTCTTAGTGTCGGATACAACACAAGCCAAGAGAAGCATAAGGCTCTAATATATGTAAAGCTAAGTGATAAAAGCAAAAGAGAGTTAAATCAAGAGGAGATTATTCAATATTTTAGAAACAAGTTGGAGATTTTTAAAGAGGATATGTTTATAACCGCTTCAGCAATCCCAGATATAAAGGGAGCAGGTGCTTCAGTTCCATACCAAATTGTCTTAAAGTCAGACTCATTTAAAGATTTAGAGACGGCAAAGAAAAATTTAGTTGAGTATCTCTCAAAAAAAGAGGGGTTTGTTGATATTGATACGGATTTGGATGAGACAAAACCGCAGATAGATATAAATATATTAAGAGAGAATGCTTCTGCAATGGGTGTCTCGGCGTCTGATATAGCAGAGGCGGTATCAATAGCTTTTTCAAGTGATTTGGAGATTTCATACTTTGAGGAGAGTGGAAAACAGTATGACATCACGCTAAGGTTTAGTGATGAGCAGAGAGTCTCTTTGGAGGATATTAAAAAACTTCAAGTAAGATCTAAAGAGGGCAGGCTTGTCTATCTAGACGGGTTAGTTACATTTTCAAATAGTCAGACACTTGCAACTATAAATCATTACGATAGAGAGAGGGAAGTCACTGTTTTTGCAGATCTGTTCGGACTTGATTTGGGTGGCGCAGTATCTTACACAGAAGCAGAGATAAGCAATCTTTTGCCGGAGGGTGTTTCATATAGATTTACCGGATTTGCCGAAGAGATGGTAAAAACAGCAGAGGCATTTACGGTAGCGATTGGACTTAGCGTTATTTTGATGTTTATAATTTTGGCAATTTTATATGAGTCGATTGTTCAGCCTGTAATCATAATGGTCTCACTCCCTCTTAGTATAGTCGGTGTTATGTTAGCGCTCTATATCTCTGGGCTTCAATTTAGCCTTTTTGTTATGATTGGCTTTATGCTGCTTATGGGAATGGTAGGAAAGAATGCGGTACTGCTTGTTGATTTTGCAAATCATGCCCTAGAGAGCGGTAAAAATGCCGATGAAGCATTAGTAGAAGCGGGAGAGAAGAGATTAAGACCGATTTTAATGACAACATTTGCAATGGTCTTTGCAATGTTACCGCTAGCACTTGGAGATGGACTAGGAAGCGAGACTAAAGCACCAATGGCAATCTCTATAATAGGCGGGCTCTTAAGCTCAATGGTTTTAACCCTGCTTGTCGTTCCAGTTATATATAGATTAATTTATCCTCTTGATAGATGGTTTAAAAAATTCTATGAGTCTAAATCGATAAAATTGACAAATTCAACTTAGATTTAAAATAAAAATATAAAATAGAGTAACTATTCACTTGAGTAGAAAAAACTAAGGAAAATTGTATGAAAATTCTATTGATGCTCTTATCGTTGTCTGCATTTGCTTTTGGACATACGACTTTTTTACAAAATAGTGGGTTTAGCAGTGGATTTTTACATCCTATGGGTGGTTTAGACCATGTGCTGGCTATGATTGGTGTCGGTATGATTGCTTTTTTTGCATCAAAAAGAGGGTATCTTCTTCTGTTTGCTTTTGTCACAGCTATGCTTGCCGCGGCAATATTTGGCTTCATTGGTGTTAAGATACCTTTTGTTGAGGAGGGGATACTTCTATCTATCGCCGTCGTTTTTGCATTTTTAGGTTTTGCGAAGAAGATATCTATAAAGATTATAGTAACAGTAGTTGCATTTTTTGGATTGTTTCACGGTTTTGCTCATGGAGCTGAATTTCAAAGCGGTAGTTTTGCA
>Ga0172382_10009072_pt1 | contig 13670 bp, 12 predicted proteins | sample Leawel138RmetaG_FD_122245 | JGI IMG/M metagenome (GOLD analysis project Ga0172382, IMG submission 122245) | Leachate microbial communities from a municipal landfill in Southern Ontario, Canada - Leachate well 138R metaG | ecosystem: Engineered > Solid waste > Landfill > Unclassified | place...
TAGTGATGAATCACTAGACATTGAGTACTCACCCTCTAAACAAGAGGTTAATGCAGTAAAATTGATGTCGATTCATAAAAGTAAAGGTTTGCAATTTCCAGTTGTTTATCTGATGGGGTTGAGCAAAAGGTTTAACAACACCGAGAGTAAAGAAACCTTTATCTTTAATCCTGATTTTGGTTTATTAACCAAGACATATAATAATGGCTTTTATCAGAATTTCTTATTGAGAGACTTTTTAGATAGGGTTAAAGAAGAAGATTTATCCGAGAAGATTAGACTGCTATATGTCGCTCTTACAAGGGCGATTAATGAAGTTAAAATTTTGTTAGACTATGATGAGGAGACTCAGGAAGATACTAGTTTTAAATGGAACAGTTATCGAAATATTTTATTAAATGTTTTTAAAATAAGTCAAGAACCAGTTAAAGAACTAAATGTTCCTTCCAAATTAACCAATAAAAACACTATGGATCTAGGAGAAGCTAAACTCGAGTTTAAAAGATTTGAATTTGATCGAAAAGAAAAATTAGAAAAAATATTTTCTAAAACTGTTAATAAACATTTTAGTGATGAAGAAATTGAGAATATAAAAAAAGGTAATGAAATACATCTTTATCTAAAAGAATTTGATTTTGAAAACCCTGAAGTATCAATTGAGTTATTACCAGAAAATTTAAAATCATCTATAAAATATTTGATTAACTCTGATGTTTTTAAATCATTGATTAATCCGAAGTTTTTCCAAGAATATGAATTTTATTCACATGAAGATTTTTTAGAGATTCATGGTATAATTGACTTGTTAGTAATCGCTGATAATAAAATCTTGGTCATCGATTATAAATTGCAAAATATCGATGAAGAAGCTTATGAATCGCAGTTAAAAGGTTATTTTTCTTACTTAAAACCTAGAGTTGATAAGCCTATTTATCTTTACTTATATTCTTTAAACGAAAAACGATTAAAAGCGATTGAATAATACTGATTGTTAAATAGGAGTAGTAAGTATATGCAAAATAATGATAGTTTAGAAAAGGCAAAAACCGCATATTTGACCAAAAATTATAAAGAAGCTTTCAACCTGTTCAAAAAGCAGATGAAAACCTCGCCGGAAGCTGCTTATTATCTTGGTTTAATGTATTATCATGGTTATCATGTTGATTCTGATGACATTCAGGCTTTCAACCTTTTTAAAATGGCTTGGGAAGGTCTTTATGAAGATGGGATTTATATGTTGGGCAGAATGTATGAAGAAGGTCGAGGGATAGAAAAAAACTATGAACAGGCTTTTAAGCTTTATCAAGCTGCAAAAAATAGCCAGGCTGCAAAATTAAGAATTGCTAATTTTTATGAATATGGAAAATATGTTGAAAAATCGGTACCGACTGCAATAAAACTCTATAATGAATTGCAAAAGCAAGGTAATGCTTTTGCTATGTATAAAATCGGGAGTTTTTATTTCAGTGGAGAAGGCCTAAAAAAGGATTTAAATAACGCTTATAAATGGTTAAATAAAGCTTTATTACAAGGTTCAATTGAAGCGATGAATCATTTTCGAATAATTGGAACAAAGAGCAAAACTGACTTTAGAACTAAAGAAGAGATTTATGAAGCCGCAAAATCATTGATTGCCAAACAACAAACAGAGGTTGCCTTGCCCTATTTAGAAGTAGCGGCTATGGAGGGGTATCTTCCAGCAATACTTGATCTTTATGAATTGTATAAATATGGAAAAGGTGTTGACCTTGACTTGATTAAAGCTCATGAAATCTTGATTAAATACCAAGAACTAAAATTTCCTGAAGTGTATTTTCTCTTAGGTCAAATTTATGAATTGGGAGAAGGAGTGGACTCATCTTTTGTTAAGGCTGCTAAGTACTATGGGTTAGGTGCTGATTTAGGGCATGCAAAGTCTCAAGAAAAACTTTTAGAAATTAGGGGGTATTAAGATGGTAGATCTTGTTACACCTAAGGATTTAAATATCGCAGGTGATCAGTATTTCTATGGCCAAGGAGTAGAAAAAAATATCGAAGTTGCTTTTACGTATTATAAACGTGCAGCTGATTTAAATAATCCTGTAGGACTATTTAATGTCGGTAAATACTTTTTACAAAAACTCGATTACAAGCAAGCTTATAATTATTATCGTCAATCAAGTGATCTTGATTACGCTCCAGCTGATATTAAAATCAGTGAGATGCATTTAAATGGATTGGGGATTAAAAAAAGTAAAAAGAAAGCTTTTAAGTATTTAGAAAAAGCGGTTAAATTAAATGAAGTGGATGCTTACCATCAATTAGGAAAATTCTATTTAAATGGAATTGGTTGTAGTAAGAATGAGATAAAAGCGCAAGAATTATTTTCTTTAAGTGCTCAAAATAATAATTCTGAAGGGATGTATTTATTAGGAAGTTTATTATTAAATGCAAAACAAATTAAGAATGATTACGAAAGTGCTTTTTTCCATTTGGATAAAGCGGCCGTAAACAACAATGTAAATGCAATAGATTACCTAAAAACACTTTATGAGAAACCACATCCATATTTAAAAAAACATTCAGATTTATATCTAAAAGAAATGTGGTTTTACTATGATGAAATTCTAGCTAATTTAGGAAATGTTGACGCTTTGAAGCGCTGTGCATTCGAATATTATTATGGTGGTGAAACAACTTCGATTAACTTGGAGAAGAGTTTTAAATTTTTTAAAAGTCTTTATAGTTTTGATGATACCGATGGTTATTTTGGTTTAGGGATTAGCTATTTAAACGGTCATGGGGTAAATGTCGATTACACTCGGGCAAAAGATTATTTAGAGATTGCCTCAAATCGGGGTAATGCTAAAGCTAAAGCGGCTTTAGGGGATATGCATAGATTAGGAAAAGGTGTTGATTTAAACTATGGTTTAGCTAGAGACTATTATCTCGAAGCCGCTAAAAATGATGAAGTTGATGCTTTGATTAATCTCGGACTTTTGCATTACCGTAAACAGATAAAAAGCGCTAGTGAAGCACTTGCTTTTCAATTTATGAATAAAGCAAGTTCTTTTGAAAATGCCAATGCCTATTATTGGTTAGGGATATTTTATGATAAAGGTGTTGGTTGTAATAAGGATTTTGACTTGGCTAAGAAGAATTTTGAACTTGCGATTGAAAAAGGTAATGTCGGAGCTAAATACAAGTTGGCAGGGCTTATTTATGAAGAAATTAATGATAAAAAGATTAGTAAACGAAAAAAATCCAAATTCTATCAAGAAATTAAAACGTTGCTAATTGATTATGTTAATCATCCTTTAAATCAAGAAATAAATATGCTTTATGCAATGTACTTACTTGGTGAACTATACCTTGAAAAAGATTTTTCTGAAAACTCTTTAAAAGTATCAAGATATTGGTTTGAAAATGCAGCCGAAAATAATTTTACTAAAGCCATGGTAAGAATGTATGAAATCCTAAAGGAAAAAGAAAGTAAAAAAGCTTTAAATTGGTTAAAAAAAGCTTGTGAAAACCCTCAAGATGGTGAGGAATTATTTGAACTTTCTTTGGTCTATGAAGCTGGATTATATGGTGAAAGTAAAAATGAAATTATGGCAAAAAAACTTTTAGAAAAATCAGCTAATTTAAATTTTGTTAAAGCTATACAAAAACTCAATATTGGAAATTAATTACAGATTTTTCATAATCTGTAATTTTTTGTTTTGTAAGCAGTTGTATTAAGAGTAAAAAACAAGTAAAATTATTCAAAGCAGGAGGTTAATACAATGATTCTTTTTTTAACGCAAGTAAGTGTAAATGATGTAAAAAACAGTTGGTGGTTATATTTAATCGGTGCTTTAGTGACCTTGTTTATCATCGGAGGCTCTTTATTTTTTGCTCTCCTTGCTTATCGGAGATCTAAAGCAATCAATATGCCTAAAGAAGTTTTAAAGAAAACTGTTGTATCATCAATAAGTTTTTCAATTTTGCCTTCTATTGGTATTTTTATCGGCGTCATTACCATGGCGGGGTTGTTAGGTATTCCCTTGCCTTGGATTAGACTTAGTGTACTTGGCGCTTTACATTATGAATTAATGGCAGTTAGTGTCGCCGCAGAAGGAGTCACTGTTACAACATTAATGATGGAGGATTTCGTTACCATTGCTTTTGTAATGACAATTGCGATTATCTGGGGAAGCTTATTTGCCCTGTTCTTTTTCAAAAAGTACCAGAAAAAAGTTGTTGATAAGGTGGATACCAGCGATAAAAAGTCTTTTGCACCTTTGATTTTTCAAGCGGTTTTTATTGGTTTAATATCAGCTTACTTCGGTGATGCTTTTGCTAAGATGATTCATTATGAAGTAAGGGAAGTAGTTGATGGAGCATATACTCCTAATTATTTAGATAAAACGACTTTTGTACCCTTGATTGTTTTTGTGTCTTCATTCTTGTTTATGGCGTTTTTTGATTACTTAGTACAAAAGAAGAATCAAAAATGGTTAGAAAACTTCCAGTTATCAATTTCAATGTTGTTGGGTATGACTATAGCTGTTTTACTTGGAATTGGAGGGATTTACTAATGAAAGATTATCGTAGCTTAATGCATCGTTACGGAAGAATATTCACTGTCTTAGGAATAACAGTAATGCTAGCTGTTCCATTTGTTATCATGTTTATTTCCGGAGTTAAACCTAATTCAACTGACTTGTTTAAAGGGATTATTGCTTTATCGGTTATTTACTTACCAGGGGGAATTATTGAAGTTTTAACCTATGGACCCATTTTAGGTACTAGCGGGACTTATTTAGCCTTTATAACCGGAAATTTAATAAATCTAAAGATTCCTTGTGTGATGAACGCAAGAGAATTAGCACATACAGAAATTAATACAGAAGAAAACGAAATTGTTTCAACGATTGCGGTTAGTTTCTCATCGATTACGACAGTTGTGATTATGAGTTTAGGAGTCTTATTGTTAGTTCCGTTAACTCCATTATTAGAAGCTGAAGTACTTCAACCAGCATTTAATTGGGTTGTGTCAGCTCTTTTTGGAGCTTTAGGTTACAAGTACTTCAAAAATCATTTAAAACTAGTTATTGCGCCATTGATTGTAGTGATAATCATCAGTTTGATTAAACCTAGTTTTGTTTACGGAAACATTGTTGTTGTTATATTGATAGTGGCTATTGTTACAATTGCAGTGGCTCGGGTTTTATGGAAAAAGAATCTGATTTAGGGAGGCTGATTTTATGGAATATGTATTGTATGGTTTAGGTGGTTTAATTTTTATCATATTAACTGTAACTATCGTTAGGATGATTATTTTAAAACCAGAGCCAATCACAAGTGCTAAAGAATTAGATTACTCAAAAAAGAATGAATACCAAACAAAATTTAAAGAAATGATTAAAATAAAAACGATTTCTTATGATGAAACTTTAGATAATAAGCAGAGCTTTATCGAGTTGAAGAATAAAATGCGGGAATTATTTCCTAAAGTTTTTGAAACCATGGAAGTTCAAGATTTTAAAGGTGAATCGCTAATTTTAAAGTGGGTTGGTAAATCAAATAAAAAACCTTTAGTCCTCATGAGTCATATCGATGTCGTACCAGCAGTGGATACCAACTGGACTTATCCGCCGTTTTCTGGAGAGATTGTCGGTGATGAAATCTTTGGTAGAGGTACTTTAGATACTAAATCAACAGTTTTTAGTTTTTATCAAGCTTGTGAAGAACTTATAGATTCAGGATTTATACCTGAAAATGACGTTTATCTTGCTTCTTCAACAGATGAAGAAACCAGTGGCTTTGGCGCGAGTTTGACTGTTGAATGGCTGAAGAAAAAAGGTGTCAGACCCTTCTTGGTAGTCGATGAAGGCGGAACCGTTCTTTCTGATGCTTTACCTTCAGTAGAACGGCCGATGGCTGTGATTGGGATTTTAGAAAAAGGTTATGTTGATATTAAAATTACTGCTAAATCTCGTGGTGGACATTCATCTACACCACCTAAGAATACACCTTTAGCTAGATTAGCTGCTTTTATTAATGATATTGAAAATCATTTCCCTTTTAAAACAAAGATGATAGAAGAAGTCGAGATGTTATTTAAGACTGCAGCTCCATCAATGAAGGGAATTTATAAATATCTCTTCGGCAATCTATGGCTTTATAAGGGATTGATTACCAAGTTATTACCAAAACTATCACCCTTTGGTAGAGCTTTGTTGTCAACGACAATTGCTTTTACAATGATTAAGGGTTCTGATGCAGAAAATGTTATACCAGCAGAGGCTTATGTTATCGCTAATCTAAGGACACATCCAATTCAGAATGTTGAAGAGAGTTTTAAGGTTATCGAAAAGATAGCTAAGAAGTACGATTTGAAAGCGGAAATTGTTTCAAGTCGAGAAACTTCTAAAATTTCTGATATAAACAGTGATGGTTATAAACTATTAGAAACAACAATTAAAACTAATTTTCCCGATGCAATTGTTAGTCCTTACGTGATGCTTGGAGGAACTGATTGCCGGTTTTACTCAGATATAAGTAATGCAGCTCTTAGATTCTCACCAATTAGAATGACAAATGAAGAATTAAAGAAGATGCATGGGGATGATGAATCGATTCGATTGGATGCTTTGGTTGAAGCAGTAAGTTTCTATCAAGATTTAATCCAAAATAATCAATAGTAATATAAGGAGGATTTAAAATGGTATTTCCAAAATCAGAATTTAATAAAAAGTCATGTAGGGATGCAAACATTAATAAGCATTTACTCGCTGAAATGTTTGAAAGAATTGAAAAAGAAAAATATAATATTCATTCAATGATATTACTGCATGAGGGTTCTTTAGTATTTGATGCTTATGCCCATAAGTTTTTTGAAAATACAACTTCTAATGTCTATTCAGTTTCAAAATCTTTTCTTTCAGTAGCGATCGGCATATTAGTGGATTTAAAACTTTTAGATCTAGATAATCCTGTGTTGTTTTATTTCACTCAAGATATCGATAATTATTTACCAGAGTATGAAAAACTAAAAGTCTCACATTTGTTAACTATGACTGTTGGTCAAGAAAAGGATGAGTTTATCGGTATTGATCCCCAAATCAATCCATTTAAGAAGTTTTTTAATATCCCGTTAAAGAATGAACCAGGAGAAGTTTTTCTTTATAATAATTTTGCTAGTTTTATATTATCAGTAATTGTAACTAAGATTACTGGTAAATCAGTTAATGATTTTTTAAATGAAAAACTCTATAAAGTAATTCATATTGAAAAACCGGTGTGGGATGGATATAAGCAGTATAGTTTAGGCTGCACAGGCTTAAGAATTACTTTAAATGACATGGTCAGATTTGGACATCTAATCCTCAATGATGGAAAATGGGAAGATAGTCAGGTTGTCTCAAAAGAATATCTTGATAAAGCTACAGATAAACACGTCGCTGAACCATCATCACCACTCTTTTATGGTTATCATTTTTGGGTGGGGAAATTTGTTATGGCAGCTGGATTGTATAAGCAATATGTAGTAGTTGATAAACGCTATAACATAGTGTTTGCAATGCAGGCTTATGAGGAAAGAGAAGTAATTGAGATATACTATAATTACATTGTAAAAGCTATGGAAAGAGGTTGGGAAATATCGAATATTTCTCTGCGTGAATATGTGCGTAATTTTCAGATTAATTCGCAAAAATTAATTGAAAAGGAACTAAATGAAAGGACTAATTAAATAATCTTTGTAAGAGAGAAGGTTTTATAGACATCTCTCTTATTTTTTGGTATAATTACAGGGTGAAGAGTTGGTGATAAACTAATGGAATTAGGAAAAATAAATCGGTTGATTGTAAAACGAGAAGCAGATATCTCGTATATTCTAACTGACGGTGAATTAGAAATATTTTTACATAAGAAAGAAGCTGAAAGACCTTATCTAATTGGTGAGGCTATTTCAGTGTTTTTATATGATGATAATCAAGGAAGAATTACCGCTTCAACTAGACCGCCTTCTTTAGAAATAGGTGGATTAGCGCTTTTGGAGGTTAAGCAAGTTAACCCTAATTACGGCGCTTTCCTTTACTATGGCATGGTTAAAGATTTATTGTTAAGTTTAGATGATTTACCACACAATAAGAAATCATGGCCTAAAGAAAATGACCGATTCTTCGTGACGATGGTTAATAAAAATGATCGACTGTTTGCTAAAGTCTTATCTAGGTTTGAACTAGCTAAGAGTTTTTCTGAAAAAGAAATGTTAACTGAAAATGAGAAATACTCTGCATATGTAATGTACATTTTAGAAAACGGAATTGTTGCATTTACTGAAAATGGTCATGAGATCTTTGTTCATAACAACAATTTACGACAAATAGTTAGGCTTGGCGAGAATTTAGAGATTAAAATTATCGCCCACAATTCTACTGGGAATTATTCAGGAACATTAATTGAACAAAAAGAAATAATGATGAATTCTGATAGTCAAATAATCTTAGACTATTTAAAAGAACATGGTGGAACAATGCGTTTCACTGATAAAACTGATGCGGAAAGCATTTCCAAGGTGTTTAAAATGTCAAAAAGTGCTTTTAAACGTGCTTTGGGTAAACTATATCGTGAAAAAACGATTGAATTAAATGAAAACTATACTAAATTAAAAGGTGATTAGAAATGGGAAGAGCACATGAAGTTAGAAAAGCAGCAATGGAAAAAACTGCTGCAATAAAATCAAAATTATATGCAAAATTTGGAAAAGAAATTTATATGGCTGCCAAAACTGGTGGACCTGATCCTGATAGTAACTTGACATTAAAAAGGATCATTGAAAGAGCAAAACAAAATCAAGTTCCAGCTGATGTTATCAAAAGAAACATTGAGAAAACAAAAAGTGGAGTTGGTGAAGATTATACCCCATCTAGATATGAAGGATTTGGACCAGGTGGCTCAACAATTATTGTCGAATGTTTAACGGATAATGCTAACCGGACCTTTGGTGAAGTAAGAAGTTGTTTTACAAAAACCGGAGGAAATCTTGGAGTACAAAACTCAGTATCTTATCAATACAATTATTGTGCACACGTAACTTTTTCTGGTTTAACGGAAGAAGAAACATTTGATGCTTTATTAGGAAATGATATTGAAGTTGAAAGTATTGAAGCTGATGGAGATTTGATTGAAGTAATAGGTAAACCTAGTGATTTAGATGAAATTCTTGAGAGTTTAAAAGCAGTTGGTAAAGAACTTGAATTCTACAGTGACTCTGTTGTTTGGTTACCGAATTCTTATATCGACTTAAGTGAAGAAGATTTAGCAAAGTTTAAACACTTTTTGGATATGGCTGATGAAGTTGATGATATCCAAGATGTCTATCACAATGTAAATCTACCTGAAGGTGAGGAATAAGATAATGAATCTACCGAATAAATTAACGATGTTCAGAATAATAATGGTACCTTTGATGATTGTTTTGTTTATCATTAATAAACAACTTGATACTTTACTAAACAATTTAGGCTTGTACTTAATTGGGTTTATATTTTTGTTGGGTTCTTTTACAGATTTTCTTGATGGGCATATTGCTAGAAAGAGAGATATCGTCACAACTTTTGGGAAATTTATCGATCCCTTAGCAGACAAATTGTTGATGACTACAGCAATGATTATCCTTTCAACGCTTTATTATCAAAATAGTGATGGTTTATATATGTGGATGCCATTTTATATCGTTATGATTTTTATTGCTAGAGATTTAACTACCACTTCAATTCGAATGGTGGCGATGAGTGAAGGTGAAGTTGTAGCTGCACATTTCAGTGGAAAAATAAAAACTGTATTTATAACTATAACCTTTACATATTATTTCTTTATTATGCCAATCAATACCAATGTGGTTAATATCATTGGAATGATTTTGACAATTATCTCCGCTGGATTTATGATTTGGTCAGCGATTGATTATTTATATAAAAGCCGAAAAATAATTTTTAAACAAATATAAAGAAAATTATTAGTTAACCGGTAATATTTTACTAGAAAAATAGGAGGATTTATTTTTAATGGATGATAAAACAAGACAGAAGAACTTAGAAATAGCTTTAAAATCGATTGAAAAAGAGTATGGTAAAGGATCAATAATGATTCTTGGGGATAACCCAGTTATGGATATTGAAAGTATTTCTACTGGCTCAATTGCAGTTGATCAGGCATTAGGAATTTTTGGCTACCCAAGAGGAAGAATCGTGGAGATATATGGGCCAGAATCTTCTGGTAAAACAACCTTTGCACTTCATGCTATAGCAGAAGCACAAAAAGCTGGCGGTTACGCAGCTTTTATCGACGCTGAACATGCTTTAGATGCTGGATATGCAAGAAATCTTGGCGTAGATGTTGATCAATTAATTTTATCTCAACCTGATACTGGTGAACAAGCTTTGGAAATAGCTGAAGCGTTAATTAGATCCGGAGCAATTGACTTAGTTGTTATTGACAGTGTTGCGGCGTTAGTTCCAGAGGCTGAAATCAGAGGTGAGATGGGAGATTCTCATGTTGGTCTTCAGGCAAGACTTATGTCACAGGCAATGAGAAAATTATCCGGTGCTTTATCAAAGAGCAAAACTATCGCAATATTTATTAATCAAATCCGTGAAAAAGTCGGAATAATGTTTGGGAATCCGGAAACCACCCCAGGTGGTAGAGCCTTAAAGTTCTATTCTTCTGTTCGTTTAGAGATTCGTAGAGGCGAACAAATTAAAGAAGGTGTAGATATTGTTGGTAACAAAGCTAGAGTAAAAGTTGTAAAAAATAAGGTAGCTTCTCCGTTTAAAACTTGTGAAGTTGACATTATCTTCGGAAAAGGGATTTCTAAAGTTGGTGAAGTAGTTGATATTGCTTCAGAAATGGAAATCATCAAGAAGAGCGGTTCATGGTATGCTTACAAGGACAATAAAATCGGTCAGGGAAGAGAAAACGTTAAAAAATATCTAGAAGAAAATAATGATTTGTATGAAGAAATTCTAAAGCAAATTACCGATGCTATGAAGCTAAAAGAGAAACGTTAATGTTTCTCTTTTTTTTCTGTTTAAACTTTAAGTCTTTGGTAAATATCTTTTGACTAATATCAAATAATAATATATAATAAAAACATCAAAATATAGTAACAAGACATTTTACATATAAAAAATTAAATCGAAAAGGAGATAATAAAAATGTTAGAAATTATTATTTCCAGTTTCTTAGGTTTAATTGTTGGTGGACTTATTGGATTTATGGCTCGTGTAGCAGTCGTTGAAAAGGGTTTTCAAACTGCTAAAAATAAATCACAAAGTATTATTGACACAGCATTATCTCAAGCGGAAAGATTAAAAAAAGAAAAACTTTTAGAAGCAAGACAAGAAATTCACAACCTAAATTTAGAAAACGACAAAATATTAAAAGAGCGAAAAGCTAATGCTGCAGCTCTGGAAAATAAATTGCACCAAAGGGAAGAACTGTTAGAACGACGTTCTTCTAATTTGGACAAACGTGAGCTAAATTTAGATCGTAAAGAAGAAGTTTTAGATCAAAAGAAAACCGCATTAGATGATAAAAACCTTGAATTGGAAAACTTAATCAAAGAACAAAATGAAAAGCTATTTGAAATAGCAGGTTACACTGTTGAAAAAGCCCGTGAAATTATCATGGAGAGAACTAAAGAAGATATGGTGGGTGAAATTGATCGCTATATTAGAGATGAAGAGGAAAGGGCTAAAAATGAGTCCCAAAAACGCGCTAGAGAGATTATTACTAACGCTATTCAAAAACTTGCACAGGATGTTACTGCAGAGGTTACAGTAAGTGTAGTTACATTACCTAATGATGAAATGAAGGGACGAATCATTGGTAGAGAAGGAAGAAATATTCGTACTCTTGAAGCCTTGACTGGTGTTGATTTGATCATCGATGATACTCCAGAAGCTGTCGTCTTATCTGGATTTGATCCAATTAGACGTGAAATTGCTAAACGTTCCTTAGAAACTTTGATTGCTGACGGAAGAATCCATCCAGCAAGAATTGAAGAAATTGTTGATAAAACCAGAGTAGAAGTTGATCAATTTATCCGGGAGAAAGGTGATGAAGCCGTATTTGAAACAGGAATCGGTAGAGTTCATCCAGATCTTACAAAGTTGATTGGTAGACTTAATTTCCGTTCTTCATACGGACAAAACGCACTTAAACATTCAATTGAAACTAGTTTCTTAGCTGGTAAAATGGCTGTTGAATTAGGTGAAAATGAAATCCTCGCAAAGCGAGCTGGATTATTACATGATATCGGTAAAGCTGTTGATCATGAAATCGAAGGATCACATGTTGATATCGGTTTAGGTCTCGCTAAAAAATATCGTGAGCCGGAAGCTGTTATCGATGCGATATCTTCACATCATGGAGATCAAGAAGCGACTACTGTTATCGGTGTTATCGTGGCTGCAGCTGATGCTTTATCAGCCGCAAGACCAGGAGCTAGATCGGAGTCATTGGAAAACTATATCAATCGTTTAACTCAACTGGAAGAAATCTCTTCTCAAGTTAAGGGAGTTGAACAAGCCTTTGCAATTCAAGCTGGACGTGAAGTACGCGTTATCGTTAAACCTAATGAGATTGACGATCAAAGAGCATATGTAGTAGCTAGAGACATCAAGAATCAGATTGAAGAAAAACTCAGCTATCCAGGAACGATTAAAGTAACTGTTATTCGTGAAACAAGAGCTCAAGATATTGCTAAATAGGACGTGTAGCCTTCTTACTTAAAAGTAGGGAGGCTATGTTTTATTAAATAAAGGAAAAGATGGTAAAATATGAGAATATTATTTGTTGGTGATATTTATAATGAATTAGGAAAGAAAGCTTTTGCTAAATACTTTTCTAGTTGTAAGCAGGAATACAAACCTAATTTCATTATTGTTAATGGAGAAAATATAGAGAAGAGCAATGGTTTATCGCTTGAGACATACAAGGATTACTTGAGTCAGGGTGTAAATGTATTTACCCTTGGTAATCATGCTTTTTCCCGTTCTGATTATCGTGATGTATTATCTCTTCCAAATGTTGTTAGACCGGCTAATTATGGTAAAGGAACCTTTGGGAAAGAATATGTCATTGTAAAGTATAATGATAAATCCATAGCAGTGATAAACTTAATTGGAAGAATATTTATGCATGACGCTACAGATAGTCCTTTTACAAAGATGGATCAGCTTTTAGAAGAAATTGAGGCTGATTATATCATTGTAGATTTTCATGCGGAAGCAACATCAGAAAAATATGCTATGGCATATTATCTTGATGGTCGTGTAGACGCAGTTATTGGCACGCACACGCACGTGCCAACATGCGATAATATCGTTTTACCAAAGGGGACGCTCTATATCTCTGATGTTGGTATGACCGGAGCTAAATATTCGATCATCGGCGGTAGTATTGAACAAGGAATTCGTAAATTTTTGACTGGTGTTCCAGAAAGAGTAAAACCACAAAAAGAATCATTATTACAGTTTAATGCAGTTTTACTTGATTTGATTAATAAGAAGATTGAAAGAATCAACATATTTGAATAGGAGAATAACTATAAAAAGTCAACGTAAAAAATAAAACAAAGATAAAAAACCTATTTTTAATTAATATAGGTTAAGGACTATATAAAAGTCCTCGCCAGA
>Ga0172382_10009075_pt1 | contig 13664 bp, 10 predicted proteins | sample Leawel138RmetaG_FD_122245 | JGI IMG/M metagenome (GOLD analysis project Ga0172382, IMG submission 122245) | Leachate microbial communities from a municipal landfill in Southern Ontario, Canada - Leachate well 138R metaG | ecosystem: Engineered > Solid waste > Landfill > Unclassified | place...
CCGGCCCCCACAGCTTCATCGCGGTGCCGTTCCACGTGTTCGCCGCACCCTGGAACCAGAATCCGGAGATGTCCATCCTGCCGGTGTTGCTACCCGCGTTGACGTCGATCAGCGTGTGATCGGCGCCGCTGTGGACGATCTTCGTGCCGCCGCTGCCCGAACCCGCGCCTTTCAGCGTGATGGTCTTGTTCTGGATGACGACCGCCGAGGACCAGGTGCAGGTTCCGGCGGGCACGGCAACGGTGTCGCCGTTGACGGCCGCGTTCACGGCCGATTGCACGGCCGATTGGCTGCAGCTCGCCGCAGTGATCGTCTTGGCCGCCGCCATTCCCGCCGGCACGAACGATGCGCCGGCCGCAAGCAAAGGAGCGAGGAGAAAAAACTTGTTCATGGTGCCTGGTTCGATTGGATTGAAACGTATGCGCGGATGGCCGCCGGTCGCGCCCGAAGCGATGCCGCTCCCGGCACGGAGTCGCGCCGGCGATCCGCTGGATCCGTAGCGCTTCATTGGATCGTGCGGCTCACTTCCTTGGAGTACCCGCTCTCGCCGCCGGCAGCGTCGATCGCGGTCACCGCGAAGTAGTAGGTCTGGCCGCTGGCAAGGTTCTCGACCAGATACGCGTTGACGTTCCCGGTCTCGATTCCCGAACCTTTGGGCTGCTCGTAGGCACCCGGGGCGGTACCGTAGTACAGGCGATAGCCGACGACGTTCGAGTCGGGCGTCGCGTTCCAGCCGATCATCGCAGTACCGGCCTTGGTGTGTACCGTCGTCTCGCCGCCCGTCCCGACGGTGTCCGCCGGGAGAGTGGCGTCATCGAGCCCGTCCGATTCCTGTAGCGCGAACTCGCTGGAGTCCCCGCCGCCCCCGCCGCAGGCGGCGAGACCGAGACAGAAGACGGATGCGACGGTCAGCCGGCTGAAGCGAAACGAACGGCAAACCGGGAAAAGAGAAGAAATTGTTGCTTTCATCGATTTCCTGCAGTCGAATGCGAAGTCAAGGGAGGGCCGGGGTCCTTAATGCAACCGTATCAGGGAAATTGCTAATGGACAAAGTACCAACGGACGTTCTCGTCAGATGAACGGTCGAGATGGGCCGCGGAGCGGAGACTAAACGCGGGCAATCGGCGACGTCGCTTCGTCGGCATCCCGAAAGACCTTTTTCGGAACAACTACTTTCTTTTCAGTAAGTTGCGACCCATTTGCGCGAAAGGTGCACGTCCGTTTCATCAGGAACGTCAGTTCCGAAAAACCGATCAGGACCGCCGCGGGGCGGGGACGCGCACGCCGGGAGGAGCCGATGCGAATCACAGTCGTGGGAGGCGGCCGGATGGGGCTTCCGCTCGCCTGCGCTCTTGCCGAGCACGGCGCGAAGGTCACCGTCGCCGACATCGACAGGCAGCTCGTCGACCGCCTGGAAGCCGGCGAATGCCCGTACGACGAGGAGCCCGGGCTGCCGGAGCTCCTGGCCGCGCTGCGTCCCACAGGCCGTCTTCGGGCGACCCTGGACACGGCGTCCGCATGCTCGGAATCCGACAGCGTCGTCGTCATCGTTCCGGCGCACCTGACGCCCGAACGCGACATCGACTTCTCGATACTCCAGTCCGCTTCGCGCGCCGTCGGCCAAGGACTCCGGCGGGAAACGCTCGTCGTCTACGAGACGACGGTCAGCGTCGGCGGCACCCGCAGGCAACTGATCCCGGTGCTCGAACGCGCCAGCGGGCTGCGCGTCGGCGAGGACTTCCTCGTCGCCTACAGCCCCGAGCGCGTGAAAGCCAACCACGTGCTCAGCCGGCTGCGCGACACACCGAAGGTCGTGGGAGGCTTCGACCGTCGATCACTGGAACGCGCGTGCGATCTCTATGGGCGCTACCTGGGTGCGCCGATCGATGACGTCGGCACGCTCGAGGCGGCGGAGATGACGAAGCTCCTCGGCATGCTCTATCGCGACGTCAACATCGCGCTGGCCAACGAGATGGCCGCGTTCTGCGAACTCGCGCAGGTCGACTTCGAGCGGGTGCGCTCGGCAGCCAACCGGGATGGCGAGGCCCACCTGCTCGACCCGGGCATCGGCGTCGGCGGTCACTGCACGCCGGTCTACCCCTACTTCCTGACGCGGGAATCGCGCCGACTCGGCCTGCCCCAGCGGCTCTCCGAGGCGGCGCGCGAGATCAACGACCTGCAGCCTTCACGCCACGTGCAACGGATCGAGTCGACGTGGGGCCCACTGGCCGACGTCACCGTGCACGTGCTCGGACTGGGCTTCCGGCCCGGCGTCAAGGTCGACAAATTCAGCCCGGCCTACCCGCTGCGCACGGAACTGGTGCAGCGCGGGGCCCACGTGACGCTGTCGGATCCGCACTACTCCCACGACGAAGTGCGGCAGGCCGGCTTCGAGCCGGGGACGCCCGAGGCCGCGCGCATCGTGATCCTGAATACCGCACACCCGGAATATGCCGATCTCGATTTGGCGGAGTGGCGCCAGGCAGGAGTCGAGCTGGTGCTCGACGGCCGCAATTTCTGGCAGCCGCAGGCCGCCGAGCAGGCGGGCCTGATCTACCTCGGCGTGGGCCGCGGCACGGATCGGACACTCTAGCGCAACGCCGCCACCCTCAGCGCTGGTCTTCGCGCGCGGCGGCAAACGCACTGCGCGGGCGACTTTCCAGCAACCCGGCAACTAGGTCGATGTAGACGTTCCGGTGCTCGCTCCACCGATAGCGCTCCGCGAATCTGTGCGTGGCGTTGGCGGCCAGTCGCACGCGCATCCCGGGATCACGCGCCAGCTGCTCGATCGCATCGGCGAGCGACGCGACGTCGCCTGCCTCGAAGAAGCGAATCATGTCGTCGTCGAAATAGCGGCCGATCGTCTCGGTGCGCGGGGCGATGCAGGCGATTCCGCTCGACACGTATTCGAGCAGCTTGGTCGGCAGCATGATGTCGGTGCCCGCCGACACGCGCAGCGGCACGAGCCCGATGTCGGCATCGGCGATCAGCGCGGGGATCCGCTCCACGGGCACGAAACCCTCGCTGAAGCGCACCTGTTCGCCCAGTCCGAGCTCGTGCGTCAGTGCGATCAGAGCGTCTCGCTCCTCTCCCGCACCGATGATCCGGAACTCGATCGACGAGCGATGCCCGCGAGCACACAGCTGCGCCAATGCATGCAGCGCCAGGTCGAGTCCGAGACGGCGCGCGAGCGTGCCGTGGTAGACGACGACGACCGGCGCTTCCGCGGGCCTGACGGGCACGGCGGTACGCAGCGCGAAAATGCGCTCGTCGGGCAGATTCATCAGCACCGAGATCTTCGCCGCCGGAATGCCGCGCGCGACGAGAATCGACTTTAGACGCTCCTCGACCGTCAGCACGGCGCTCGCGAAACAACCCGCCCGGCGCTCCTGCCATTGCAGGATCCGGACCAGCCAGTGCCGCTCGTCGATGCCGAATTTCTCGCAGTACAGCTCGGGCATCAGATCGTGTACGTCGTGGATGATGGGTCGGCCGAGCAATCGCGGCAGCCAGGCGGCGAACACGAGGAAGTCGGGCATGTTGTTGACGTGCACGAGGTCGTACCGCGCGGGGTGGCGCAGCAGATGCAGCATCGTCAGGCCGAAGAAGATCGCGTAGTCGACGATGTAGCCGCTCGCCGAGACGCGCCGATGGCGAATTCCCGGCAGCTTGCGGACCTCGACGCCGGCGACTTGCTCGCGATCGGCCTCCCCCGGCTGTCGGCAAGCGAGGAACACGACCCGATGTCCCTTCGCGACAAGCGCTTCCGCCTCCCGACGTACCCGAGGGTCGCGCCGATAGTTGGTATACGCAACCATCAGGATCGTGCTCACGGCGATACCCCCGCAAAACTCGCATGGCCGCGCGCCCGAGCGCGCCAGTACGAATCGATCGTCCTGCCATCGGTCGCGATGCCGCCGCTCGCGACGACGCGATCGACCAGCCGCCAGTAGAGCCGGTCGTAACCCGGATCGCGCGCTCCGCCGAAGACGATCGGATGCCAGACGACCGACGAGCATCCGCCGCACGCGGCGAGCGCACCGAGCACGGAATCGATCGTCGACCACGCACGCTCGCCCTTGAGGTCGAGGTAGCCGCGTAACGTTACGTCCATCAACGAGAGCCCGATCTCCACGACGTCGTACGGTCGGTCCTCGTCCAGGCAATACGGGAAGTACGGGAACGAGAATCCGTTGCGAGGCCCCGGACGATCGGGAAATCCCATCGACATGTCGTACCGGATCCCGGCCCGCTCCTGCGCGCGGAACAGTGCGTCGTAGTCGAACGACAGGTAATGCTGCCGGTTGCCCAACGGCCGCTCGAGCCGACGCGTGAGCAGTTCGACCTCCGACTCGTACCAGCCCGACGTCTCGGTCGATCGATAGCTGCCGTGCAGGCACAGGTCGAATCCCGCATCGACGATCACGCGCAGGTAGTCGCGCACCGCGTCGTCCTGGATGCTGTAGTTGACGTCGGCCGGATGGCGGCGTGCGACCGCCACCTGGAAGGAGGAGCGCACCTCGCGCCGACGCTCCTCGGCCAGGATCGCCGGCACGCAGCCGTAGGGATCCCGCCGCCGGTAGATGGAACGCGCCAGGCCGAGCCCGGCCCGGAACGCGTCGCTCGCGTCGCGGTGCCTCACGAGATGGCGCAGCACGGTACGCGCGCCCTGCGTGAGGACGTCGCGCGCTCCGGCGGGCAGGAAATCGACGTCGTGAGAGAGCACGACGGCGTGGCTCGCGCCTTTCGGCCATCGAAGTCCAAGAGGCACCGACGACCGGCCCAGGCGGGCGCACAGCGCCGACAGCCGCTGCAGCAACAGGCGCAGATACCGGTCGACGATGTCCTGCGCGACTTCGAGACGCGCGAAGATGCTGGCGCGATGCAGCTGCCGCCCGGCATGAGCCGACGAAGCGCGGCGTTCGGCCCACGAGGAAAGGAAGTAGAACGCGTTGGCCGGCAAATCGAAGCCCACGTCCGCCGTGCCGGCGAAGTGCGACGGCACGCCGGGCAGCACGACGTCGACGTCGTTCACCCGGGCAGCGCATCCGACGTCGGCGGCACCGTCGAAATGCGCCCACGCCGCGTCGTGATAGGGCAGCACGAGCGCGCGCTCGAGGGGCCAGCCCTCTCGGCAGGCCGCGGCATAGAGCAGCCAGGGACCTTCCGCCGGCGGCTCGTCGCAGAACCGCACTTGCGCGCCGGCTGCCATCATCAGCGTGTCGAAGACGTATCGCGCCTTCGGGACGTGCCGCGCGGCGACGTCCAGGACGACCGGCAGCGCGAACGGTCCGTCACGCTCGCCGATCACCGCTGCCACCTCGGGCGATGCATCTCGTATCCCGCCTCCGGCCGCTCCTGCTGCCGCGCGGCGCGGGCCGCTGCGACAACCGGCACCTCCAGCGCGACGAGATAGAACATCGTCCACATGAAGTGGACGCCCTTGAACCCGGCTTCGGTGAGATTGAACAGGACGATCACGATCAGCAGCGCGAGCCGGAAGGGCGCCTGCACAGGCTCCGTGACGAGGCTGCGCCGGATGCTCGAATACGCGGAGAGAATCGCGACGGCCAGCAGGAACACGCCGACGTAGCCCAGGTTCAGGTAGGTCTCGATATAGCCGTTGTGCGCCTGGTTCGGGCGCCACCACCACTTGTCCCAGAGCACCTCCAGGCGCGGCCCGAGCCAGAAGCTCTCGAAGCCGGTGCCGATCAGCGGAGCGCCCTGCAGGGCGATCACGTCGCGCCAGATCACGGTGCGGTCGGTCAGCGTCGGATCGCGCCCGAGGAGCAGCAATGTCTGTTCGTACACCTCGAACAGGTATTCGAGGAGCGCCGCCGAGACGAGGCCGAGCACGAGGAGCGTGGTCAGCGTCCTCGCGTTTACCACGCGGATGCGAATGGCGATCATCGTCAGCGCGCCGACGGCGAACGTCGTCGCCGACGTCGCACTGCCCGACCGGTACAGCAGCCAAAGCACGGCCGCCAGCATGCCCAGCGCGACGAAAGTCTCAGTCGTTCGCGACCGGGCCGCGTGCCCGTCGTCCTCCCACAGCAGCTGCCAGACGAACAGCAACCCGGCGGTCATGCAAACGTAGCCGAGACCGTTCTTCGTGAGGGCGGCGCCGTTGTCCACCGCCATGCCGTCGTACAGGTCGAAGGACCGTCCGTATTCGGGGTAGTACTTGATGAGCAGAACCGAGACGGGCAGCAGCACGAAGCTGCAGCGCTTCAGGACGGTGCGGATCGCCCGCACCGGATCGGGGTCGGTGAGGATGATCAGCGCCATGACCGGGTGTCCGATCGCCTTCGTCCATCGCTTGAACGCGATGAACGGATAGTCGGACCAGGCCACCGACAGCAGCCCGAACGCGAGGAACAGCGCCAGCCAGGCGTTGGCCCGCAGGAACTCCCCGAACGCGATTTGCCGCTGCAGCAGGACGAAGAACCCCACGACCATCAACGTGCCGAAGAAGATCGCATCGAGCGTGCTGCCTTCGCTGTCGGACCCCGCCGACATCGGCACGCCGAGACTCAACCATTGCGAGACGAAGCGCGAGCCGGTAATCGTCAGCCAGAGCACCGGCAGCCAGAGCGCAAAGCTCGCGTCGGCATGCCGCAGGCGGGTCCGTGCCAGGAGCATCAGCACGATGACGAAGGTCAGCAGCGTGGCAACCGAAGCTGGCATCGAAGCTCGCTTTCGTGTTATGCAGACGAAGCCGCCGATCCGCCGCGAAAACCGGGCGCCGGCGCCCAGGCCGCCACACGATGAACGTCATCGTTCCGCACGGGTTCGAGACGAACTACACGACGGGCTTTGCCACCGGACTCGCCGCCAGCGGCGTCGAGTTCGTCGTCGTCTCCTGCGATGCCGACGATCACGTGCTCGCCGGACGCGGCATCCGCACCGCCAACCTCCGCGGCAGCGTTTCCGAAGACCGCCCGGCGCTCGCGAAGGCGGGGAATCTCGCCCTCTACTACCTTCGACTGCTCCGCTTCCTGGTCGCGCACCGGCAGTGCACGGTGCATTTCACGGGCATCTTCCGCAACGAGCTGTTGCTCGTGGAAGGCGTCATGCTTCCGGCGCTGTTCGGGCTGCTTTCGAAGCGGTATGTGTACACCGCGCACAACGTGCTGCCGCACGGCAAGGCCGGTTCGAGGCTCCACCGCTGGGTCTACCGCTGGATCTACCGATGGCCGGACACGATCGTCGTGAACACTGCCCTCGCCGGCGAGCAGATCGCCGAGCGCTTCGGCGTGGCGCGCGAGCGGATCCGGGTCTCCTCGATCGGCTTCAACGACGAGGTGCCGGCCACCGGGTTGGGCAGGCTCGATGCCCGCGCCCGGCTGGGTCTGGCGCCCGACGCGAAGGTGCTGCTGTTCTTCGGCAAGATCAGCCGCTACAAGGGACTCGATCTGCTGGTGGACGCGCACGAACGGCTCGAGCAGCCGGGTGTCCGTCTGGTGATCGCCGGATCGTTCACCGACGACGAGTGCCGCGCGCGCATCCACGCACAGATCGCCGCCTCCCGATGCCGCGACCGCATCGCGCTGCACGAGCGGCACGTGCCGAACGAGGAAATCGAAGTGTTCTTCGCGGCCGCCGACGCGCTCGTCCTCCCCTATCGCGAGATCTCGCAGAGCGGCCTGATCTTCCTCGCGATGCGCTTCGGCGTTCCGGTCGTCGCCACCGCCGTCGGCTCGCTGAAGGCCTGGCTCGAGCCCGACATGGGGCTCGTGGCACGTACGAACGACGCCGCCGGCATCGCCGCCGCGATCGACGAGTTCCTGCGCGCCCCGGGCCGTTTCGACGGTGAACGGATCATCGCCAAGGGACGCGAGTATCGCTGGGACAACGTGTGTCGCGCGCTGCGCCCGCTCTACGACTAGCGCAGCGCCGGCGACCAGGATTGCCTCGCCGGCGGTCACGGCCACCCCCGCAGCAGCACCCGATCGATCGACTCGAGCGTCAGCGCAGCATTGATCTCCGCCGTGCGGTTGCACCGCCCCCTCGTGTGCTCGTCGACGAGGACCCGCAAAGCTCGCACGTCCAGGAAGCCGAGACGGCCGACGCGCGCGTCGTGGACCACTTCCCGTACGTGCGACGACAACTCGTCGCGAAACCAGTTGCGGTAGGGAAGGAACTTGTGTAGTCCGAGCAACTGCGCCCGGGCAAGCCAGCGCCACCACGGGTCGAGCCACGACAGTGCGTCGGGAAGCGCCTCCTTGTGCCAATAGTCCAGCTTGAACGTCGCCGTGCAGAACAGGCGTCGCGCGAACGAGTCGATCGGCTGCGGCGGCCACCTCAGGCCCCGATCGGTGGCGAGCGTAGCCAATGCCGGCGCCCTACGGTGAACCAGGCGCAGTGCGGGTCCGGCCACGCGGCGCTGATGGGCGGATGCGCGATAGGCGAGTTCGACGATATCGTTGTCCAGGTACGGGGTGCGCGGCGTCAGCTGCGAGCGTGCCGCAGCGAGGTTGCCGAACAGATGCCACGGGACCTCCTCGAACGCCGCGCGCGTCACGGGGTGGCCGCGATGCGTCGATGCCGCCTCGTCGCGCAGGCGGGACACGAAACCGTCGGCGAACATCGATTCGGCCAGTCGCAGCGGCCGCAGCGTGGACATGCTCCGCAGCACTTCGCTGCCGTAGTTGCCCGTGAGCCGAACCTGCGCGACTGCGCGAGCCTGCTCGGACAGGTACGGCTCGTGCGCGCCGGTGGCGCCGGCGCAGCCGTCGGTGACGAACACCGTGCGGTCGACCTGCGCCGGGAAATCCGCGACGAAATCCTTTCCGATGCGCAGCACCCGATGCGCGATACCCATCCGTGCGGCCACTTCGCGAGCGATTCGCACGTCCAGCGTGTCGACGTCCTCGGCCGCGTAGGTGTAGGCGACGAGCGGCGGGCCGCCCGACGGCAGGCAGGCGGCGATCATCCGGGTGTCGAGGCCGCCGGTCAGCGAGACGCCGACCCGCGAAGCGTTGTCGAGATAGCGCGGCAGTACGCGCGCGAACGTCTCGACGAAACGCTCCTCGAAGGCCGCATCGCTCAACGGCGAGCGGCGCTCCCACCGCACCGGGTCGAAATATCGATCGCGCCGCAGTACGCCGCCCGGGGCATGCGACCAGGTCGATCCTCCGGGCAGCAGTCGGATCCCCCGGAAGAGCGTGCGCTCTCCGCACGTGGAACCAAAAGCGAGGAAACGGGCGAGCCCATCTTCGTCGAAACAGCGCAGCTCGGGCCAGACGCGCAGCAGCGCCTTGGCTTCGCTCGCGAAAAGGACGACGCCCTCGCGCTCGGCCACGTAGAGACGTTCGATGCCGTAGCGATCGTTGAACAGCAGCGCGCGGCGCCGTCGTGCGTCGACCAGCAAGCCACTGAAGAGCCCGTTCAAGGCATCGACGAAGGCGTCGCCGTCGCGCCGATAGCGGTCGAGCAGATCCGACGCGGGATAGCACTCGCCGGCGAAGGCGATCGCCGTTCCGTCGGGAGCCTCGGCGGCCGACTGCCGCGCCGCGAACGAACCGGCGTGCGCGACCCAGCCGGCGTAGACGCCGAGTTCGGGCGCGAAATGTACCCCCGAGCTCGAGTCCTGCTGATGGCGCAGGGTTTCGAGCATTCGCCGGACGGTATCCTCGTGCTCCGGCGAAGGAGCGACCGTCAGCAGTCCCGCGATTCCCGGCATGGATCGCTCGCTCCGACATCAAGCGGCGGTCGTCGCCGCTGCCCCGGCGCCCGGCACCGGCACCTCACCGTCCGCTGCGGGCATACCATCGCCTGCGAGCGCGCTTCAGCGCATCCTTGACCGGCGCGGGCAGCAGCGCCTTCCAGCCACGATGCAGTCCGCAGGCGATGGCGAGCCTGCCCTTGCGGGTGAGCGGAACGAAATACCTCGGCGTGCGGACGGGCTCGAAGCCGCAGCGGCGCTTGAACTCGGCCAGCGAATCGTCGCCCCAGTGAAAATAGACGAGATGCCGCAGACCGCGGCTCGCGCAGGCCTCCACCGCCTTGGCGATCAACGCGTTGCTCGGCGCCTTGTCGCGATGCGCCAGGCTCGAAAGGACCTGGGTGGTGAGCCCGAAGCGTCCCGCGTTCGCCAGCATCACGAAGCCGATCATCCGCCCGTCGAGATAGGCGCCGATCATGGTTTCGCGATGAACGAAGGCCGAGAACTGCTCGCGGACGGTTTCGAAGGACTTGCCGTAATGCCAGAAGGGTCGACCTTGGCGCACCGGCGACTCGTTGAAGATCGCCGTCATTCCCCGGACGAAATGATCGTCGAAGTCGACCTCCCGGACGACGAGGCCGTCCCTCTCGGCCTTGCGAATCTGGTTGCGCACCCTGGCCTTGATCCGGGTCGTCCACCAGCGCTCGTAGGACTCGATCGGCAGAACGGCGAGCTCCTCCCATTCGTGCGGATACGGGAAGCGCGGCTCGACTTCCGGCGGGCGCTGCCAGAAGCTCAGGATGTCCGGCGGACGTCGCAGACGCCCGCGAAGCTCACGCACCGCGGCTTCGGGATCCTCCAGATCGTCGAACCACTCGTCCTCGAGCGCAGCAGTGCGGACGAACCGGCCGCGAAGCGCGAACGTCTTTCCGAGGACGTCAACGCAACGCAGGTCAACCAGCCTGCCATCGACGAGCCTCCTTTTCACATAGACCGGATCGCGCGCAGGGGCGGGGTCGAACGAACGCGGGGCGGACAGCGGATCGGGGAACATGTCGATCAGCGCGCCAACCGAAAGCCGCTTCGGAGCAGCTCGCGCAACCGCTGCAACTGCTCGCTACGATGGAAATGCACCAGCTCATCGGGGATCGCGCGTTCGCGCCCGCTCGCCCAGGACCAGGCGTACCCGGCGAGCAGGCACAGTCCCCCGAGCAGGTAGGGAGGCTTGGTCATCTGGAAGCCGCCGCGCAGCAGCTGCCATAGCGGATGACCGCCCAGGAAATAGTCCTTCCTGCCGTAGTGGAAGCGCGCACCGAGTTCGCTGCCGCCGGCCGTGCCCATCTTCCGGTGATGCTCGAAGGTACGCTCCGCGAACGAATAGGTGAGCCAGCCCTTCATGCGTGCCGTGGTGACCGCGACCCAGTCGATCCCTCCGCCTTCGATCGGCACGTAGCCGCCGATGTCGTCGAAGCACGCGCGGCGGAACAGCTGGCACTGTCCGTTGACGTGATGCACGTCGATGTAGCTGTCCTTCCACGAGTGGAAACCGCCTTCGGTGTAGTGCGTTCCGGCGACGCCCAGCGCCGGCAGTTCCTCGAAGCGACCGAGTAGGAATTCCATGAAGTCGGCGTCGAAGGACACGTCGGCGTCGACGTTCCCGATCACGTCGAACGCGAGATCCTTCACGCGCTCGTATCCGGCGTCGAAGGCCATCACCTTCGCGGCGAAGCTGCGCTTCGCGCGCGGCGGCAGCCGGATCAGCTCCATCCACGGATGATCACCGAGGTACTTCCCGACGATCTCGTCGGTACCGTCCGTGGAGCCGTCGCTCACGATCACCCAGCGCAGCGGGGGCACGGTCTGCGCGATCACCGATTCGATCGTCTTTTCGATGAAGGCCGCTTCGTTGTGCGCGGGCGTGATCAGCACGTAGTCGATTGGCATCTGGTCCCTCCCGTTCACTCCTCAGAGCAGGATCGCCGTCGCTCCCCCGTGCACGCCGGGACGGATGCGCCCGCGTTCCGCTTCGTCGGCCCGCAGCCACTCGGCGAGCACGACGAGGCTGTAGAGCAGCTTGTGGTTGTCGCGCGATCCCGATCGGTGCTCAATCCACAGGCGACGTACGGCGACAGGATCGAGGTAGCGGTAGAGCGGACAACCGTCGTCGACGAGGCACTGCGCGAAGCGGCTGCGCGCAGGATCCTGGAACCACCGGTCGACCGCCTTGACCGAGAAGCCGCGCTTGCGGCGCCGCAGGACCTCGGGCGGGAGCGAACGCTCGGCGACGCGGCGATGCAGCCACTTGCGTTGACCGCGGCGCAGCTTGAAGCGCGCCGGCAGGCGAAGCGCGAACTCGACGATCTCGTTGTCGAGATAGGGAACGCGGATCTCGAGCCCGTGCGCCATCGAGATCTTGTCGGTGAACATCAGCAACTCGTCGGGAAGCGACGAGCGCAGCTCCAGCACCTGGAACGCGCCGAGCTCGTCGCGGCGTTCCATCTCCGGCACGAGACCGTGCCAGCTCTCCACGATGGCGTCGCCCGCACCCGGAACGAGGATGCCATCGCGGAAGAGCGCGTCGACCTCGTCGCCCGCAAGAAGCGAGAACACGCCCTGGTACCGACGCAGTGGATCGCCGATGGCGAGCGAAGCGGCGCCGCGCCGCAGCGCCTCGTTGCGCGGCAGGCGGTCGACCCCCGCCTGCACGCCGCGGCGCAGGGCGGGCGGCAGGCCGCGCCACCACGCGCCGTAGCGAACGCCCAGATGGCGCGTGTAGCCGCCGAAGAGCTCGTCGGGGCCCTGCCCCACGAGCGCCGCCTTCACGTCGCACCGCACCCGCCTGCAGAGCTGGTCCATCAGCACGACGGACGACGACGCCACAGGCTCCTCCAGCACCTCGATCACGCGCGGCAGGGCGGCTTCGAAAGCGGCCTGCTCCAGCGGCACGGAAGTCCAGCGTGCGGAGAAGGCGTCTGCCGTCGCCCGGGCGTCGCCCAGTTCGTCGTCCTCGTCGTCGCCTCTGCCGTAGCCGGCCGTGTAGCTCGGCCAGCCGCGGCCGTGCCGGCTCATCAGGGCGAGCAGCAGGCCCGAATCGACGCCGCCGCTCAGCAACAGTCCGAGCGGAACGTCGCTGACGAGCTGGCGTTCGAGCGCGCGCTCGTAGATGTCGGTCAGCGCCTCGACGGCTTCCCGATCCGACAGCGTCTCGGCAAAAGGCTGCCGGGCCGGCGCATGCCACCGCTCGAGGCGAAACCCCTCGCGCTCGTCGAACACCGCCATCGTGCCCGCGGCGAGCTTGCGAACGCCCTCGTGCAGCGTGCGCGGCGAAGGCACGTACCGGTAGCGAAGGAACAGGTTCATCGCCGTGACGTCCAGCGGGGGACGCCGGTCGAGCGCGGCTAGAACGGCCCGGACCTCGGAACCGAACACCACCGAGCCGGAGTTGACCCGGTAGTACAACAGCTTGATCCCCGTGGGATCGCGCGCCAGGACGAGGCGGCGGCGCGACGCATCCCAGATGGCGAGACCGAACATCCCGTTCAGCCTGCCCAGGACCGCGGTCCCCCACTGCTTGTAGCCGTGGACGATGACCTCGGTATCGGAGCGCGTGCGGAACACGTGCCCGTACGTCTCGAGCTCGCGCCGCAGCGCCCGGAAGTTGTAGATCTCGCCGTTGAAGACGACGTGGACCGATTCCTCGCGATCGGACATCGGCTGATGCCCGCCGCTCAGGTCGATGATCGACAGCCGTCGAAAACCGAGCCCGAGCGCGCCGTCGAAATGAAAGCCTTCGTCATCGGGGCCACGGTGTGCGAGGGCGCGCGCCATCGCGTGTACGAGCGGCCTCGACACGGGCTGTCCGGTGCCGAAGTTGTACTGTCCGCAGACGCCGCACATCGTTCGAACTCCCGCCGCGCTCAGCAAACCGAGGCGCCGGCGCGCCCCGGTTCCGCGAGCCGGCCGTCGCGGGCGGCGAGCGCCGCCGGCGATGCCGAGA
>Ga0172382_10009076_pt1 | contig 13663 bp, 14 predicted proteins | sample Leawel138RmetaG_FD_122245 | JGI IMG/M metagenome (GOLD analysis project Ga0172382, IMG submission 122245) | Leachate microbial communities from a municipal landfill in Southern Ontario, Canada - Leachate well 138R metaG | ecosystem: Engineered > Solid waste > Landfill > Unclassified | place...
GCCGGCCGGACCACGCCGACCGCGCCGCACCACGAGGACGAAGAACAGTGAATCCGTTGCACGAAATCCTGCTCGGCGTGAACATCGATCACGTCGCCACCCTGCGCCAGCAGCGCGGCACCCGCTATCCCGATCCGATCCAGGCCGCCATCGAGGCCGAACAGGCCGGCGCCGACAGCATCACCCTGCACCTGCGCGAGGATCGCCGCCACATTCAGGACCGCGACGTGGAGATGCTGGCCGGCATCCTGCAGACACGCATGAATCTGGAGATGGCGGTCACCGACGAAATGCTGGCCATTGCCGAGCGCATCAAGCCGGTGGACTGCTGCCTGGTGCCGGAGCGGCGCGAGGAACTCACCACCGAGGGCGGCCTCGATGTGGCCGGGCAGAAGGAGCGTATCCGCGGGGCCTGCCAGCGCCTGGCCGATGCCGGCGTACGCGTTTCGCTGTTCATCGACGCCGACGGGCGCCAGGTGGAGGCGGCGGCGGCCTGCGGCGCCCCCTGCATCGAGATCCATACTGGCCACTACGCCGACCTCACCGAGCGTGAGGCCGTGACCAGCGAGCTGGCCCGCATCGAGCGGGCGGTGGCCATCGGCCAACAGGCGGGCCTGCGTGTCAATGCCGGCCACGGCCTGCACTACCACAACGTCGCCCCCATCGCGCGCATGACCGGCATCCACGAACTCAACATCGGCCACGCCATCGTCGCCCGCGCCCTGTTCACCGGTTTCCAGAGTGCGGTGGCCGAGATGAAGCGGCTGATGGTTGAAGAGCGCCAGCAGGCGCTGGCGGGCAGCCGCCACTGATGATCTACGGCATCGGCACCGACATCGTCGCCGTGGCACGCATGGCGCGCGCACTGCAACGTCACGGTGAACGTTTTGCCGGCCGTATCCTGGCGGCAACGGAACTCGAGGCCTACCATGGCGCGGTGCACCCGGCCCGTTTTCTCGCCAAGCGTTTTGCCGCCAAGGAAGCGGCGGCCAAGGCGCTGGGCACCGGCTTCAGCAACGGTCTGTCGCTGCACGACATCAGCGTGGTGCACGATGCGGCCGGCAAGCCCATGCTGAATTTCAGCGGCCGCGCACTGGACCTGCTGGAGGCCCGGGGCGTGGGTGAGAGTTTCCTCAGCCTCGCCGACGAACACGACTACGCCGTTGCCTATGTCACGCTGCTGCGGCGCTGACGCCGCAGTCGAACCTATCAGGATGGAGTGAGCATGCTGGAATACGTATTTTTCGATGCCGGGATCCGCGTGCGTTTCGTGGAGTTTTTGCATGAGCGCGGCGTTGCTGCCGAGCTGAGCGACGCCGACGGCTTCATTGCCGGCATACCGGAAGACCTCGACGATGAGCTGTCCGATGCCATTGATGAATGTTACGACCACCTGCTGCAGGAAAACGCCGATCTGCTGGAGAGCAGCGAGGGCGGCCTGGATAGGCATGCCGCCGGCGTGCGCGTGCAGCTGTCCGGTGGAACGCCGTGCATGGTGCGCCTCGCCCCCGAGCTGATGGCGCGCATGCTGGGCTGCATCACCCTGGAGGAGCTGCGCGACCTGGTGCAGGACATCGCACTGCAGGTGGAAGACCCGGACGACCTGCCGGTGTGCCATACCCGTGAACTCCGCTCCGGGGGCTGACATGGCGAGCCGCCTGACCGTCATCGGCAGCGGCTTTGCCGCCATCACCGCACTGCGCGGATTGCGCGCGCGCAATCCGCGGGCGCAGATCACGCTCGTCGCCCCGCGCGCCGAATTCGTGTTTCTGCCCAGCCTGATCTGGATCCCCTCCGGCCAACGCCGGCCGGAAGACCTGGTGGTGCCGCTGGACAACTTCCTGCGCCGCCTGCGCATCGAATTCCACGCCGGTGAAGTCACCGGCCTGCGTGACGGCGGCCGTACCGTGATCACCGCCGGCGGCGAAGTCGGCAATGACGGACTGGTCATTGCCAGCGGTGGGCGCTTTATCAAGAAGCTGCCCGGCATCGAACATGCCATCACGCCGTGCGAAGGCGTCGCAGCGGCCACCGCCATACGTGATCGTCTTGCCGCCATGACCGGCGGCACCATCGCCGTCGGTTTCGGCGGCAATCCCAACGAGCCGTCGGCCATGCGCGGCGGGCCGATGTTCGAGTTTCTGTTCGGCATCGACACCCTGCTGCGCCGGCAGGGCAGGCGCGATCAGTTCCGCCTGGTGTTCTTCAATCCCGCTGCCGAACCGGGCAAGCGCCTCGGCGCCAAGGCGGTCGGCGGCCTGTTGCGCGAGATGCAGCGCCGCGGCATCGACACGCACCTCGGCCACAAGCTCAAGGGCTTCACCGCCGACAGCGTAATGACCGAGGGCGGTGAGTTCACCGCCGATATGATCCTGTTCATGCCCGGCATGACCGGCAACGCCTGGTTCGACAACACGGAGTTGCCGCGTTCGCCCGGCGGCCTGGTGCAGGCCGACGAATTCTGCCGCGTGCCCGGTTTCGAGCGAGTATATGTGGCCGGCGACTCGGGCAGTTTCCCCGCTCCGGACTGGATGCCGAAGCAGGCGCACATGGCCGATCTGCAGGCCAGGGCTGCGGCCACCAATCTGGCGGCAGAGCTGCGCGGCGAGCCGGTGCAGGCCCGCTTCAAGGTCGAACTGATGTGCGTGGTCGACAGCCTGAACAAGGGCATGCTGGTCTGGCGCACGCCGACGCGCAGCCTGGTGTTGCCGTCGTGCCGTCTCTGGCACTGGGCCAAGCGCCTCTTCGAGCGCCTGTATCTGCGTCAGTTGCGTTGAAATGACGCTTCACCGTAACGACGCCAAGGTTAATCGATGAATATTCCTGCCTTCTCCATAGCCACGCTGCCACGCCTCGTGTTTGGTATGGGCCGCATCAATGAACTGCCGCAGTTGGCTGCAGAGTTTGGCCGTCGTGTCCTGCTGGTCACGGGGGGCAGTTCATTCCGCAGTTCGCCCCACTGGCACACGCTGCTGGAGGGGCTGGGGCGCGCGAACATGTCCTACGAGGCATTTGCGGTCGCGGGCGAACCTTCGCCGGAAATGATCGACGCGGCGGTGGTGGAGTATCGTGATGCCGCCATCGACGTGGTCATCGGTATCGGTGGCGGCAGTGTGCTCGACGCGGCGAAAGCCATTGCCGGTATGCTTCCCAGCGGCAACTCGGTACTGGACCACCTGGAGGATGTGGGACGCGGCATCCCCTATGCCGGCCCGTCATTGCCCTTCATCGCGGTGCCTACCACCGCCGGCACCGGCAGCGAGGCCACCAAGAATGCGGTACTCAGCCGTCATGGTCGTGACGGTTTCAAGAAATCTTTCCGTCATGACTGCCTGGTGGCGAAGGTGGCGCTTATTGATCCGCAATTGCTTGCCGCCTGTCCGCGCCATCTCGTCGCCGCGCAGGGCATGGATGCCTTTACCCAGTTGTTGGAGTCCTATGTCTCGCTGCGTGCCAATCCGCTCACCGACGCGCTGGCGTGGAGCGGGTTGGAGGCAGTAGCCGGAGGATTCTGGGCCGCGTGGGAAGGGGGCAACTCGGCAGAGGCGGTCGCAGGGCGCAGCGCCATGGCCTATGCAGCGCTGCTGTCCGGCATAACCCTGGCACAGGTCGGTCTCGGCTCGGTGCATGGTCTGGCACAACCGTTGGGTTCGCTGTTCCCGGTCCCACACGGCGTTGCCTGCGGGACAGTGGTGGCTACTGCCACCACCGTCAATGTGCAGGCCCTGCGCCAGCGTGCGCCCGACTCACCGGCCTTGTCCAAATACGCCCGCGTCGGCCGCCTGCTCAGCGGCGATGCGACGTTGATCGAGGAGGATGCGATACAGGCCCTGGTGCATACGCTGGAAGACTGGAGCGCCAAATTTGAACTGCCGCGCCTTGGCGGTTGCGGTATCACTGCCGCGGATATCCCCGCCGTTGTTGCAGCATCGCGCAACAACAGCATGAAGAGCAACCCGATCGTGCTGAGCGATGAGGAGATCGCCGCCATCGTGCGGCAGCGGCTGTGAACCTCCAGGACAATTCACCGCAACGACGCAAAGAACGCCAGGTGCACTCTGCTTCATGCCATGTGACTCAGGCTTGCCGGGTGACAGCGACCTGTCCGTCACAGTCGTCGCCCAACAAATTGGGCACTGCGGCAATAACCTTCGCGTTTCTTGCGCCTTTGCGGTGAATCGCTTTTAAGACTGCCGGTAATAGAAGTACTGCCACTCAAAGCCGCTGACTTCGCGCAACGCCTGCAGCAACTCCTCCGATGGCACGGCTTCACCCTCGAACACCCCCCAGATACGCAGGAAGAAACGGCCAAAACCGGCGCACTGACGCCAGCGCAGTTGCGGTACTTGATACTCCTTGCCGCACAGCGGGCAGTGCCAGGGCCGCTCCGGTGCTGCCTGCCATTGCTCTACCAGCAACGACCATGTTTCCACGCGGAACCCGCAGCCTGGACAGCGTGGCACCTTGACGTTGCTACCACCGATGAAGCTCGCCTGTTCATAGGGACCGTCCAGTTGCACGTGACAAAACTCTTCGCCGGTCACACCCGGCTCCCCCAACGCCACCACCGGCGAGCAGCCGAGAAAGGTCAGCAGTTGCAGGAAGCGCGCACCGGGTCGGTAGTGTTGCTGGTTATTGAACATCAGGGGCGCACCGATGAACTCCATCTGTTCCAGGCGGTAGAGCAGGTCGCGTTTGTTGCGCAGCACAGTGATGCTGTGCACGGGATGCAGGATGAGCTGATTGGCGGCCATGACAGTCGTGATCGTATCAATCGGGCAAATGAGTATATCCGCAACGCGATATAAATTGAGAAAACTCAAAATATGCCGCGCTATTCGGTCATATGACGCCTTTTGCTTGCATCGTGTTGCCAGAGTCGTTAGATAGGTTGGTGCCGCACACCACACGGCACAGCTGATGATATACACAAAATAATGGAGGAGTTCACCATGTTCATGCGCACCACAGCGCTCGCCGGCAGTATTTGCTGCGCGATGGCCCTGATCCATACCGGAACTGCGTCCGCCTGGAGCGACAAGCTCGATGATGCCCAGATGACCACCACCTGTGTTCCTGAGCCCCATGCCCAATGCTCCTGGGCACGTATGCACGGTGCCAAGTGGGCCGGTCAGGACATCAGTGATGGTGCCATGCAGGCGATCCGCCTCGACGGTGCCGACCTGAGTCGGGCCAATCTGGCGCGCGCCAATTTCCAAGTGGCCAACCTGTCACAGGCCAACCTGATGATGGCCAACCTGGAAGATGCGCATCTGCATGCGACCAACCTGCAACAGGCCAACCTGATGCTGGCCAACCTGACGGGGGTGAATCTGCTGGACGCCGATTTGCGTGGCGCCAACCTGCGTGGCGCCAAGCTGCAGAACGCCATTCTGATAGCCGCCAAGCTCGACGGAGCAACCTGGGTCGATGGCCGCGTATGTGCAGCAGGTTCCGTAGGGGAGTGTCGCTAACGTTTCCCAGCCATCGCCCCTGAACAGGCGATGGCTGGCAGGGGCCTACCGTAGCGTGGCTGACAGTACACTTTGCTCCAGCGTGTCCAACATGGCGACAATCTGTTTGGACAGGGTATCGATGCGCGGTACCAGCGCCCTGGCCTCGTCCGACCTGCCTTCCTGCTTGAGACGAACGATGTCACGTATGGTGCCGTGCAGTTCAGCGTGCGGCGTTTCAATGGTAAGGAACTCGGGCAGGGAGCCGTATTTCGTCTTGCCCTCACCGTAGTACCACTTGCCGAGCAGACAGTCCTGATGCGACACAGCCTGACTTTGGGTAAGTGCCGCCTTGCCATCAAGGAAGTCACCCACCCTGGTTTTCCAGGCCAGATGCGCCTGCCGCGCCGCATCGAAATCGAATCCCTTGGTGGAGGCGCTCTGGAAACGTCCTACGGATTGGCGTAATCCCTCTGCCAGCTGTACCAGTTCGCGTCCATACTGCGCAGTCTGGTTTGCGGCCTCTGCCGTGCTCTCGGAGGCGGTGTTCACTGTGGCGAGATTTTGGCTCATGGCCTCAGCCACGTTGCTCTGCTCTTCGGTGGCCACAGCGATCTGTGCCGTCATATCACGGATTTCAGTTATGGCACCGGTAATGGCACCGATAGCCGTCTGTGCCCGTTCCGCCGACTCGACGTTCTCGCCCATTTCGCGCCGGTTGTCACGCATGATGGCGGCGACTTCACGGGCGCCGCTCTGCAACTGCTCGATGATACCCTGGATCTCGCGGGTAGAATCCTGGGTACGTTGCGCCAGCACGCGCACCTCGTCGGCTACCACGGCGAAACCGCGTCCCTGTTCACCGGCACGGGCAGCCTCGATAGCGGCATTGAGCGCGAGCAGATTGGTTTGATTGGCGATACCACCGATGACATCCAGCACCACACCGATGTTGTCGCTCCCGCGTTCCAGCCGTTCCATCACCGCTGCCGACTTTTCGATAGTAGCGGCAAGATTGCGGCTGGATTCGAGGTTGTGCTGCATCAACCGTTGCCCGGAGGCGGCAGCCTCGTCGGCCTGCTGGGCCGAGGCAGCGGAGCGATGGGCGTTGCCGGCCACCTCCTGGACGGACATGGCCATTTGGTGCATAGCCGTAGCGATTTGCTCGATCTCGCGCTGCTGAACCTGGATATGCTCAGAGCTTTCGTCGATGACGGCAGCAAGTTGCCGGGTCTCCGCCTCCATCTTCGCGCTGACGTGAACCACCTCGTCCACCACCGTCTGCATCTTGTCGGCGAACTTGTTGTAGCTGGAGGCGGCCAGCGCCGCCTCGCTGCTGCCGTTCACCGGAATACGGATGGACAGGTCGCCATCACCGCTGCTGACGCGTTGCAAGGCAGAGACCACCGTGTGTACCGGCTTGCATACCGCACGGCTGACCAGCGAAATGATCATCACGGTAAACACGCCAGCCGCCGCCAACACCAGGAGCAGGCTGGCCACAGCCGTGTCGACCCTGGCCTTGAGTGTTGATGTCGACTCATCTGCCAGCGTCGCCGCATTGCGATCCAGCGTGGACGTCGGCAGTGACGCCGTATCCGACGTCAACCGCGCCAGCTGCTGCACCAGTTCATACTGGTGGTCCGTCAGGCGATGTTTCAGCGTATCAGTAACATCAGCGCCGGCGATGAGCACCAGCACGGTGAGCAAAAGGGCGCCACCCAATTGCAGATAATATTTTTGTTTGATGGTTAGACTTGTCAGCATGATTGTTTCTCCTCCTGGAAAATTCCTGTGTCAGTCCTTGCACATACCCATGCGGAAGAAGGAATAAAAACCCGCAGCACTGAGCAGCAGCAGGATGGCGATCACAAATGACAGCAGGGGGGATAGTTCGATGGTGAACAGCGTGTTCATGATATTCCTCCATGATTTCCAGACTAGTGTGGTTTTGTTGCAATATTGCGCTTGTCCGGCGTCAATATTCCTGACAGCTCCTGCTCCGGCGGAGTCGATACAAGGCAGCAATGTTTTGCATAGAGTCAAGCGGGAGGTGGGGAGCGGCATGCCCTTGGGCCGGCATAGCGCCGGAAAGAAAAAGGATGTAGCGATAAAGGGGGTGGCGGCACAGGTGGCATCCCGACACCCTGTGGGGATCTGCCGGCGTAGCCCCTGCGAGAAGACGCATTCCTTGCAACATGACTCAGCCTCCTGCCTTGGACGCTACGCACTAACGTGTGTTAATGCGCCTTATTATCGGGTGCCAAGTATCCTCTTGGTTTATAAGTTATAGGCTGCATGGTTTGTGACTGTCAAGGAGACGCTGGGGGCGCATGCCTGCCGTACGAGCCGGCCAGCCAGGCATCGCGCCGTTGCTGCTGTTGGGGTACCGGTGCCTCCAGGTCGGTGAGATAACAGGTGTCGGCCGGGGCGGTCTGCAGTACCACATCGAAGGTCATCAGCTCGTCGCGGCGGAAGACGTGGAGATGCACCGCAGCACCGGCTGCGTGGCTGGCGATCGCCTTTTCCAGGCCGCTGCTGTTTACCCGCAAGCCGTCGACAGCAATTACCACGTCGCCCGCTGCCAGACCAGCCCGTTGGGCAGAACCACCGTCAAACACATTGAGCAGCTTGGCCCCCAGCGCATCGTCGCCGCTGCGCACACCGAGGACGGTGCGCGGCGCGTCGTTCCTGCTGCCGGGCTTGCCGCCCTTGTCACTCGCGCTGTCCGCTGGGCGCAGACGGTAATCGATACCGCAGGTGGTGAGCAATTCCGCCAACGGCAGGTCGTCGGTGCCACGCAGTGCTTGCCGGAAAAATTCGGACAGGTCGATACCGGCCACTTCGTTTATCAAGCGTTCCAGCCCAGCCTCGGTGACGCCCTGACTCGCATGGCGTTGCCACAGCGTGCACATGATGTTATCCAGTGTCACGCCACCGTCGCCGATATTGCGCAGGCTGAGGTCCAGCGCCAGGGCGACGAGGCTGCCCTTGGTGTAGTAGCTCACCACGGCGTTGGGGGCGTTCTCGTCCTGCTTGTAGAACTTGGTCCAGGCATCGAAGCTGGAATCGGCCAGCGGCTGCTTGAGGCGGCCGCTGCCGCGCAGCACGCGGGTTATGGTCTGGCCCAGCAATTCAAAATAGCTGTCGCGGCTGATGAGTCCGGTGCGCACCAGAGCAAGGTCATCGTAATAGGAGGTGACGCCCTCGAAGAACCACAGCAGCGGGGTATGCACCTCGCGGCTCAGGTCGTAGGGCTGGAATACCGCAGGCTTGATGCGCTTGATGTTCCAGGTGTGGAAGTATTCGTGGCTGCACAGGCCGAGAAAACTGCGATAGCCCTCGCTTATCTCATCCTCACCTGCACGCGGCAGGTCGTCGCGGCCGCACAGCAGGCTGGTGGAGCTGCGGTGTTCCAGTCCGCCATAACCGTCGCCGGTGATCATCACCTGGAACAGGTAGCGCGACATCGGTGCCGGTTCGCCGAACAGGCGGATGTGGTACTCGCACACGGTCTTGAGATCGCGCGCCAGGCGTTCCCTGTCGGCACGGTGACGGCCGGTGAGCGTCATGGCGTGGGGGACGCCGCAGGCCTCGAATTCGACGATGTCGAAATTGCCCATCTCCACTGGGTGATCGATGAGCTCGTCGTAGTCGGCCGCCTGATAGCCGCCGAAGCCCCACGGTGCGGCACCGGCCAGCGGCAGGGTGGTGGCCACGCGCCAGCCTGTGTATGCGCTGCCTTGCGGCGGCAATATTTCCACACTGCACGGCTGCGCGTCCTGGTCATGCACGCGCAGGAACACGCTGCTGCCGTTGTAGTAGCCGTGGGTGGTGTCGAGATGTGCACTGCGCACCGACAGGTCCCAGGCATACACCTCGTAGCGTATCTCCAGCGGACCGCTGCAGGGCGCGCACTGCCAGGTCTGCTTGTCCAGCTTGGTCGTCGTGATTTCCGCGCCGTTGCAGCTGGCCTTGAGCCAGACGATGTTCCTGGCGAAGTCGCGAATCATGTAACTGCCGGGGATCCAGGCCGGCAGCGACAGCAGCTGACCGTCGGCTGTAGGCTGCGGCACGGTGAGGGTGATCGCGAAAAGATGAGCCTCGGGCGAGGAGGGGACGATGCGGTAGTGGATGGCGTCGGTCATGAATGTTTCGAGTTTCGAATTACGGGCTTCGCAGGGCGCGCACCGCGCACCATGCATCAATCACTCAGCGGTATCGATGCGGATATACAGGCGCATGCGCTGCACGTCGCGCTGCCCGGTGGAGTGAACGATGCCGCGGCTGCTGCTGCGGCTTTCCTCCACCACGCCGCCCAGCTCGATCCATTCGCCCAGGCTGCCGCTGATGGAGGTGATCAGGCTGGAGGTGTCGATGGCGCCGCCGCTGTTGGCCGGGCGGGCGCGGAACGGGCGGACATCCACCATGACGTGCTCGCCGCTGAGGCGCGGGCGCACCTCGAAGCCGCTGGAGACATCCTTGTACTCGATGGTGTCCTGTACCACCACGCCGCCGCCGGACTGGGTCACGCTGCGTTGCGGCACCGGGATGTCCTGGCCGGACTGGATGACGGCCCATTGCCCCTCCAGCACCCGCAGGCGCTGGTCGCCGCTGTCGTCGCCGCGCCGCCCGGTACTGTAGATACGTACCTGCGGCTTGCCGCCCTCGCCGACGACGACCTTGCCGTTGTCGCCGCCGATCTCGCCGCGGGCTTCGATCCCCCGGCGCTCGCTTTCACTGACGTCGCCGCGCCGCACCGTAACGATCAGGTTGCGCAATGCCGTATCCAGTTCACGCACCAGTTGCTCGATTTCCTTCAGGTTCTCCGGCGTGCTGCGCACGATCAGGGTGTAGCCGGTGCCGCTGATGCCGCCGCGCGGATCCAGCATCGGGCGCAGAATGGAGATCATCTCCGCCGCATTGCGGTTTTGCAGCTGGAAGGTCTTCAGCTCCGTCTGCGCCGGGGCGGCGGAGGCGAACAGGAGCGTCAGCAATATGGCAATGGCATGAAGAAAGCGCATGATTCTCCGGTCTCGAGTTCCGGGGTGGGTTTTGGGTTTCTTTCGAAACTCGAAACTCCAAACCCGAAACTTCCTTGCCTTACAAATGCAGTCTGCGCAGCTGCGAATCCTGCTGGCTGCGCTCCCAGACCTCGTTGAAGAATCCCACCATGTCGCGTGCGGTGAGACGGTCGCTGAAATTGGCCATGCCCTCGTAGCGATCCGCCAGCTGTCGGCTGACGTAGCCCGCTTCGTCGGCGACGAAGAAGGCGCGATTGATATCGGCGTATTCGGCGATGGGCTTGCGGATTTCGACCTTGCTGCTCAGGCGCTGGGCCAGATTGATCAGGCGGTGGCCGCGGCGCATGGCGCCGGAGGAGTCCTGTACCAGGATATGGATGCGGGCGTATTGGCCGGTGCGCACCAGGTCGAACGCTGCCGCCTCGAATTCGGGGCTGTCGTACAGGGCATGGTCCAGGTCACGGGTGAAGATGTGCAGGCTGCGCGCCGCCTGCTGCGCCATGGCGACGACCACGGCGCGATGGTCGCCCGAGGTCTCCAGCGACAGTAGTTCGTTGGTCTCGCCCAGCGTGTGGCCTTGAATGTCCAGCATGGTTCCCTCCGCGACGGGTGTTCCCGGTCATCATAGCCCATAGCCGGGGCACAGCAGAACAGGGGCATGCATGCAGGACGTGTGACGCGCGGGTGGAGCCGGGGAAAAACGATGGGTTTCGCGTTGCTCTACCCATCCTACATGGGTGGGGCAGGGGGGTACTTAATGAGGGAGCGACACCTGGGCCGCCCCGCCGCTTCGTAGGATGGGTAGAGCGCAGCGAAACCCATCGCAGCGGCCAGGGGAAGGCCGCCGGTTTCACGCCTCCCGTGCCGCCGCCGACTTCGACAGGACCAGCCGCATGTTGCGGTGGGGGATGCCGGCATCCATGAATTCATCGCCAAACGATACGAAACCGAAGCGCTCGTAGAATTTGAGGGCGTGGGTCTGGGCCGCCAGTTCCACCGAGGCAAAACCGGCGTCGCGGGCCGTCGCCAGCACATGGCGCATCAGGGCGGTACCGACACCGCGGCGCCGCCAGAACTCCAGCACCGCCATGCGGCCGATATGGCCGTCGGGCAACAGGCGGGCGGTGCCGAGGGGGTGGCCCTGGGCGTCCTCGGCCAGGAAATGGCGCGACGTCGCATCCCACTCATCCCACTCCAGCTCCTCCGGCACGCCCTGTTCGGCCATGAACACCACCCGGCGCACGTGTTTCAGCGCCAGGCGGTCGTGATCCCAGTCGGCACTGCGGATGGTAAAGGGAGACTGCGGCATAGGGGCAAAGCATGGACCATGGCCGGGGGATTGGCCAGTAATGGGAAGGTGAGGCGGGCTCCCGCTTTCGCGCCCGCTGGTAGGAGCGAATCACATTCGGGTTGGGATCGTGGCTACGCCCGGCGGCGTATCGCGGATGATGCCTTTTGTGGGAGCCCACACATTGGGCGATGGCAGCGCCGGACAGGCCGCATCGCCCGGCGAGCCGGGCTCCCACAGTGCGTGCACCAGGGTAGGAGCGAATCGTATTCGCGATAGGGTAGCTCCACCACGCGACTGGTCGCGGATGCGATCCGCTCCTGCGATAGGCTGGGTCGGGCAAAGCGTGATGCTTCCGGCGAGTCACTTGCCCCGTGCGCGCATACCCCTCGGGGCGTGCGGATCAATCCTCCGGGAAATACAGCGCCCCGAGGTTGTACAGATCGGTGAGCAGCTCCAGCAGGTCCTTGTCATCCAGGTAGGGCAGCAGCTCCTTGTAGCGGAACACGCGCTGGCCAGCGAGCATCCGTGCCACCTTCGGCCCGTCGCCGTACATCTCGTATTCCTCGCCGGCCACGTACAGGCGGGTGACGCCGGCGGCATCGGTGTAGTGGGCGTAGCGGGTGTATTCGCTGCGCCACAGCTCGCCGTGTTTCTTGAACTCGTCCTTGAACTTCTTCGGCCGCAGTTCCTCTTCCGGCTCCGGCACGTAGTGGCCGGGGCGCACGTCGGTGATGTAGGAGGCGAACCAGCGGTCGATGCTGTCGTCGTCCATGGGGATGGAGCGGATCAGCTCGCGGAAGGCCTCGCGCGCATCCAGCGCGATCTCGCCCGGCGCGTCCTGCGGCTTGAGGTCGGGGTCACGGTAGAAGGCATCGACGTCGAACGTGTTGAGCGCGTCGTTGCAGTAGCCGGAGATGATGCCGCCCACGGTGGGGGCGCGGTAGCCGACGGAGATGGTGATGCAGTCGCTGTCCAGCGCCACGCCGTGATGTGCCACGCCCGGCGGCAGGTACAGCATGTCGCCCGGCTCCAGCACCCATTCCTCTTCCACCACGAAGTTCTTCATGATCTTGAGCGGCAGGTCGGGCAGCAGGTCGTCGTCGGTGGGTTCCTGACGGTTGATCTGCCAGCGGCGGTGGCCGGCGCCCTGGATCAGGAACACGTCGTAGTTGTCGGCGTGGGGGCCGACGGTGCCGTGCTCCGGCGCGTAGCTGACCATGACGTCATCCAGGCGCCAGTTGGGCAGGAAGGAAAAGCGGTCCTGCAACAGGGCGAACTCCGGCACGTGCTTGTTGATCTCCTGCACCAGCACGGTCCAGTGCGTGGCCGGCAGCGTGGTGAAGCGCTCCTCGGCGAACGGGCCGTGCTCCACCTGCCAGGGTTTCTCGCCGCCCTGTTCCATGATCAGGCGCGACTCCACGTCCTCCTCGCAGGCCAGCCCCGCCAGCTCCTCCGGCGTCACCGGGCACTGAAAGCCGGGCAGGGCCTGGCGGATCAGCAGCGGCTCCTTCTGCCAGTACTTGTCGAGGAATTCCGCGACCGACAGGCCGCCGAGCAGGGTCTTGATGTCGTTCATATGAGAAACCTCGCCGCAGCAACGTAGGGTGGGCAAAGGAGCGCCAGCGACGTGCCCACCAGCGGCGCCATGATGGGCACGCTGCGCTTTGCCCATCCTACATGCTGCGCGGTTGATCAGATCTTCTTGGCCTGCGCCACCGCGTTGCCGATGTAGTTGGCCGGCGTCCACTGCTTCATCTCGGCCTTGACCGCCTCGGGCAGTTCCAGCGTGTCGATGAAGGCCTGCATGCCGGCCTGGTCGACGCGGCGGCCGCGGGTCAGTTCCTTCAGCTTCTCGTAGGGCTTCTCGATGCCGTAGCGGCGCATCACGGTCTGGA
>Ga0172382_10009081_pt1 | contig 13655 bp, 15 predicted proteins | sample Leawel138RmetaG_FD_122245 | JGI IMG/M metagenome (GOLD analysis project Ga0172382, IMG submission 122245) | Leachate microbial communities from a municipal landfill in Southern Ontario, Canada - Leachate well 138R metaG | ecosystem: Engineered > Solid waste > Landfill > Unclassified | place...
ATCACAAATAAATCCTGAGTAGTCGAGACGCGAACGCGTAAAAAGGCCGCGATTGTACCCTTATTGGCCGCTAGCAGCACGTACAATAGGCAAGTGCCGCGCATAATAGTGGTGTCGCACTGTATAAAACAGGCAGACGCAGTATACTGTGCACTCCTCTTTTGGCTTTTTACTATGACTGATTCTGTTCGCCTTTCTAAACGTTTAATCGATCTCACCGGCTGCTCACGACGTGAAGCACAGCTTTACATTGAAGGCGGCTGGGTGCTGGTCAATGGTGCCATCATCGACGAGCCGCAATTTGCAATTACCGACCAACAGGTTGAGTTACGCCCTAATGCGGTTGCTGAACCTTTGCCATCGATTACCCTACTACTCAATCAACCGGTGATGCCCAATGTAAGTCTTGAGCAACAATTGGCGTTGATTAATCCAGATTCTCACTGGGCTGAAGACCCTAATTCAATGTTGCAGCTTAAGGGCCATTTTGCTCGTTTAAGCAGCGAGTTACCGCTGCAAGAGCATGCCAGCGGCTTGCAAGTCTTTACCCAAGATTGGCGTACCTTACGTAAACTGACCGATGACCGCACTCGTCTTGAACAAGAATACGTGGTGCAAGTGAGCGGTGAGATCAGCGCAGATAAACTCAAACGCTTAACCCATGCACAAATGTTTAATGGCGCAGGCTTACCCGGTTGCAAAGTCAGCCAGCAAAATGAAGAAAACCTACGCATGGTTCTTAAAGATCCATCGCCAGGCGTGATTGAGCGTTTATGCGCCAGCATTAACCTTGAAGTGGTGGCCATGAAACGTCTGCGCATTGGTGCGATGTCCATGGGTAAACTGCCCCTCGGCGAATGGCGTTATTGCACGACCACACAAAAATTCTAATGTCCTATTTAAGACTGTTAACTGAGAAACTCTATGCTTAATAATGATGTACTGCGCAGCATTCGCTACACCCTCAACTTAAATGACAACACGCTGTTAGAGATGTTCCACGGCGTTGAACCAGAACTGGACTTAGCCACCCTGCGCAGCTACTTAGCCAGCGAAGAAGATGAATCCTTTGTACGCATGCACGATGAATTGATGGTTGGCTTTCTAGACAGTTTAATCGTGAGCCGCCGCGGCCCAAGCCCTCAGGCAGCGCCAGCCACTGAACTGCCACTGACCAATAATACGATTTTAAAGAAATTACGCGTCGCCTTTACCTTACAAGAAACAGATCTGATGGATATTTTAAAATCAGTTGATTTTGATATTTCCAAACCTGAGCTCAGCGCTTTATTTAGAAAAGCAGGCCATAGCAATTACCGCGTCTGTGGTGATCAACTGCTGCGCCAATTTCTGAAAGGTCTGACTTTACGCTTGCGTACAGAGTCCAACTAAACAAATTTTCAGTTTCAATCCTCTGTGCGCTAAAACCTTAGCGCACAGGACACAAGCTTATACTTTGTCGTAAACTATGGTTTTAATAGCGCTCATCGTGGCGCGAAGTCTATTTTTTAAAGCATGCCCTCGTATGCTCAATACGTTTTGAAGGATGACCTTACCGATGAGCACTGATTCTTTTGCTGCCATGCCCGATGCCAAAGGTTACTTTGGTCCTTATGGTGGTCAATATGTCCCTGATCACCTAAAAAAAATCATGGATGAGATCAATACATCCTATGAAGAAATCTGTGCTTGCCCTGAGTTTCAAGCAGAATTAGCCAGTTTATTTACTGACTATGTTGGACGTCCAAGTCCAATTTTTCATGCCAAACGTCTGAGCGAGCAACTGGGTGGTGCGCAGATTTATTTAAAGCGTGAAGATTTAAACCACACGGGTGCGCACAAGATTAACCATTGCCTTGGCGAAGCCTTACTGGCTAAATTTATGGGCAAAAAGAAAGTCATTGCTGAAACTGGTGCGGGTCAACATGGCGTTGCATTAGCGACGGCCTGCGCTCTAGTTGGAATTCCCTGTGAAATCCACATGGGTCAATCAGATATCGAAAAAGAACATCCCAATGTCGTCAAAATGAAAATTCTGGGCTGTGATTTAATTCCAGTTACCGCAGGCGCAGCAACCTTAAAAGAAGCGGTTGATAGCGCTTTTGAAGAGTACCTTAAGAACCCAGAAGACTTTATTTACGCGATTGGTTCTGTCGTTGGTCCACACCCCTTCCCCAAAATGGTACGTGATTTCCAGTCCATTATTGGTAAAGAAGCGCGCCAACAATTTCTTCAGCGTCAGCAACGCCTGCCTGACTATGTCACGGCCTGCGTTGGCGGTGGTTCCAACTCGATTGGCATGTTCACCGCATTCCTCAATGACAACGATGTCCAACTCGTCGGCGTTGAACCAGCAGGTGAAGGCTTAGACACACAACGTCACTCAGCCACACTCACCAAGGGTAAGCCAGGACAACTGCATGGCATGGCGTGTTACGTGCTGGAAGATGCTGATGGCAATCCAGCGTCTGTTCACTCAATTGCTTCAGGTTTGGACTACCCAGGGGTAGGACCACAGCACAGTTACTTAAAAGACTTAGGGCGTGTGCAATACGACAGTGTCACCGACCAAGAATGCTTAGATGCGTTTATGCGCTTATCACGTGTAGAAGGCATTATTCCAGCACTGGAAAGCGCGCATGCGGTGGCATGGGCGATCCGTAAAGCACCAACCCTGAGCACTGATCAGACAATTTTGATTAACCTATCAGGCCGCGGTGATAAAGATGCCGACTATGTAGCTGGCTTGTTGAATCTATAATTTAGGCAAAAAAATACCGCTGTATGCAAGCTACAGCGGTATTTAGAAAGCCTTTACAGTTCACTTAACAATTTTAGAAAGCAATTCTTCAGCCTGGATGGGTTGATTCACTTCTTGCTCGGTCAAAACGCGTTTAGCTTGTAAATAACTGGAATTCCAATAGCGACTGTTGAGACTATCAACACGTACACCACCACTACGCTTGCTAGATGAGTGAATAAACTGATCGTCGCCCATATAAATACCCACATGAGTGACGCGACCACGACCGCGATCATTAAACAAAATCAGATCACCGGGTTCTAAATCAGCACGAGCAACAATAGGCGCATCCATACTCAACAAGCCACCGGTACTGCGTGGCAACTGAATGCCTAGCTCTTCTTTATACACATAACTGACAAAACCACTGCAATCAAAACCAGTTTTACGATTGCTACCGCCGTAACGATAGGGCGTGCCTAATAAAGTTTTACCACGGTCTAATAAGCTATCGCTCAGAACCGGCAACTTGTATTCGTTAAGAGTAAGCTCTTCCTGCAATTGCAGAGCAGCTTGTTGTGCTTCGTCGAAACGGTCTAACACCGCGACCAATGCACGTGAATTCAGTTCGATTGATTGTCGCTCAACTGAGGTTGCAGCACGCTGCTCGGTGTTTACGTTGGCACAAGACGCCAAAACTAAACAACTCACACCGCAAGCGATGGCCTTTATCAATTTAGACATACATACAAAATTCTTTCTGATTTAGCGAGGTAATATGCCTTGCATTGCCACAAAGTGCAAATTTTTCGACCCAAAATGTGACTTACTCAGTGATTAACCGTCAGAGCTAGCAACATCGATAGCTGACATAAAGGCCGCCCACTCTGCCTATGCCAGGTATTAAAAGCCTCTTGTACCGCCGCTAAATCACGCTGACTGGTGGGCCGTTTAGTGACGATATTCTGTGCCACTAATGCCGCCACAACATCATCACTCAAGACAAAGGTGTCTTTACCGGCCATACGCAAAAAACGTGGCGCTGACAAACCGCCCAACTGATAGCCCTGTTTAGCTAAGTAGCGCCACAAGCCAACAATATCTTGCTCAGGCCACTGCGCTAGAAAACGGCCAAAACTGCCATATTCTTGGCGGATATCTAACAGCATTTGCGCATTACGCGGGACACTTTTCAACTTACCCAAGTGACGAATAATGCGCGTATCTTGCATTAAGCGCTCAATATGCTCAGCACTCATTAGCACGACTTTATCGGGATCAAAGCGCCAAAAAACATCTTCAAAATTCGGCCACTTGGCATCGACGACACTGTGTCGTAAACCCGCTCGAAACACTCGCAGAGCGATTAATGACAAGTAACGGTCGTCAGGCACGGCAATCAGCTCAGCAGCGCTCGCTGGCACAGGTAGACGCGCTTCTAAGGCAGCCAATGAACCAAAACGGTTGATGCCATACTCCAGCATCCATTGAAAATCTCGCATAGCAGTGATCCACCCAGTCTGTAGTCTGTTCTGAATATGTGGTTAACAGATATTTAATCCCGTTTAGCATGTTGCATCATTAAGCGCTGCGCCATTTCATCTAACAGCTTCTGTTCCTGCTTATCGGCTATTTTTTGTGCGTCCTCACGGTAACGTTGTACCAGCTTACGCAAACCTTCTAAGCGCGCATAGGCTTGCTGCCACGCCGCTTGACTGACGCTGACATTATTCTGATGCCAAGCCAAACTCTGCTCTTGCTGACCAATGGCCACTTCCAACTGTGACAAAAAGCGTTGATAGTTCATTAACCACTGACCGCTAACGCCGGTTTGTCCTTTATCAATCCACTGCTGCTGATAATCATCACGGTATTGCTGCAAGTTTTGCAGTTGTTGTTGTGCTTGCTGCAATGCGTGTTGGTATTGGCGCAGCTTGCCGACCGCTTCTCGCTCAGTGGTTTGCGCCATATCAACCACCGGCAGCAAACGTTGCGCACGTTTATTCATACGACTATCAACCTAACGGTGCGGGATTCAGTACCGCCAATAAATGCTCAGTACTTTTTTCCAGTGACTCAGTCTCGCGCAAGCCTTGACGCAAGTAGGCTGACATATACGGATAACGCTCAATCGCCAAGTCGGTATCTTTATCACCGCCTGCCACATAGGCGCCAACGCTTATTAAATCACGACTCTGCTGGTAACGTGTCCATAGCTGTTTAAAGCGTTGCGCGGCTTGCAGGTGCTCTGCAGAGACCACTTGCGGCATCACTCGACTGACCGAGGCGCTGACATCAATCGCCGGGTAATGACCCTCTTGGGCTAAATCGCGCGACAGCACAAAATGGCCATCAAGCACACCTCGCGCAGCATCAGCAATAGGGTCTTGCTGATCATCACCTTCGGATAATACGGTATAAAAAGCAGTGATCGAGCCACCACCTTTTTCAGCGTTACCGGCGCGCTCAACCAGTTTAGGTAATTTAGCAAAGACTGAAGGCGGATAGCCTTTGGTGGCTGGCGGCTCGCCAATCGCCAAGGCAATTTCCCGCTGCGCTTGGGCGTAGCGTGTTAAGGAATCCATCAGCAATAAGACGTTGTAGTTTTTGTCACGAAAATATTCAGCAATTCGCGTGCAATACATGGCCGCGCGTAAGCGCATCAAAGGCGCATCATCCGCCGGTGAGGCAACGACAATCGCGCGTTTTAAATCTTCTTCACCAAGAATATCTTCAATAAACTCTTTAACTTCGCGGCCGCGCTCACCGATCAAACCAACAATGACAATATCGGCTTGAGTAAAGCGCGTCATCATTCCCAGCAGCACACTTTTACCAACCCCAGTACCGGCAAATAAACCCAGACGCTGGCCACGTCCCACAGTCAATAACCCATTGATACTGCGAATGCCCACGTCTAAAGGTTCACTGATGGGATTACGTTTCAGTGGATTGATGGCAGGTCCTTCCATTTGCACCCACTCTTCAGGCTCGAGACGACCCTTACCATCCAGCGGACGACCGGCACCATCTAACACCCGCCCCAGCATGGATAGCCCCATTGGCATCCGATCAGTACCCGCGACGGGTACGACGCGCGCGCCGGGAGCAATACCTGTGAGGTTACCAATCGGCATCAAGAAGACTTTCTCGCCAGAGAAACCCATCACCTCGGCTTCCACTTGCACCGCTTGATAACCATCATTATTGATCACCAAACAGCGGCTGCCGACCGGCACTTGCACACCTTGCGCTTCCAAGGTCAAACCGACCATACGAATCAGGCGGCCTTCAACCAGTGGTTGTTTTGACAGTTGTGTGGCGTTTTTATAACTGGATAACCGAGTCGCAAAGCGCGTGCGTTGCAGGTGCATAGCGTCTCCTAATCAGTTCAGTGCCTGAGCATCATCATCGATGGGCTCTGCGTCAGTCACAGTGTCAGGCTGCTGCGCGCTATCATGAGCAAGCTCAGGCTCTGGCTCACCCTCTAGCTCTGTGGCAGTAGGCTCAGCGTGAGTATCGACAGCATCCAACGACACCTGCAGATCAGGCGCCAGCGGTCGACTTTGCAGTTCACGCTGTTGTTCTAAAATCTGTGCGGCAATATGTTCGAGACGTGTTTCAATACTGGCATTAATTTGCGTATTAACCGACTCAAAGCGACAGCCACCAGGCAGCAAGTCATCATCTTCAACAATTTTCCAGTTTTCTTCATGACGCGCCCGCAAGGCTTTAATCTGTTCAAAATCCTGCGGATTGACATAGACACGAACGGCTTCACTGCCCATCGGCAACAGTTTTAAGGCTTCACGAACGACCTGTTGAATTTGGCTAGAATCAATACTCAGCTCGCGCTGTATCACTTGGCGACTGATCTGCATCACCAGATCCAGCATACTCTCTTCAAGCTGTTGATCTTGCTGGGCGATGGGCTGAAAAAACTCACGCATAATATTTTCTAGTGCTTGTACTTTATTGCGCAGTATCACTTCCGCTTCTTGGCTCGCCTTAAGCTGTCCAGCATGAAAGCCATCTTTCTCGCCGGTACTGAAGCCTTCATTCCAAGCACCCTGACGTACGCTTTCAACATCCTCAAGCGTCAACGGTTTGACGTCTTCAATCGTGACGTCTTCAACCCGCACCTCTGCCTCTGCCTCAACTTCAACCGGCTCAGGCTGCTTCTGTTCGACAGGCGCATCAAAGCTGGGTAAATCCCAACGACTAAAGAGCTGGCTTTCTTGTGCTGAAAGCAGCTCACTGCTTGGCTTTTTATCAGGCATCGCTACACCATCTCTTCGCCACCTTTACCACCCAGCACAATTTCGCCGGCATCCGCCATACGGCGAGCAATGGTAAGAATTTCTTTTTGCGCCGACTCAACTTCACTGATGCGCACCGGCCCTTTGGCCTCTAAGTCATCACGCAACAGTTCAGACGCTCGTTTTGACATATTTTTGAAGATCTTTTCTTTAATGGCTTCATCAGCACCTTTCAGCGCCAGCACTAATACGTCGGAAGACACTTCGCGCAACAAGGATTGAATGCCGCGATCATCGACATCAGCCAAGTTATCAAAGACAAACATCAGGTCTTCAATTTTTCCAGACAGATCATGATCCAGCTCACGAATAGCATCCAGTAAGGGTCCTTCAATCGAACTGTCTAAGAAGTTCATAATATCAGCAGCACGCTTAACCCCACCCATGGTGGTACGCGAGGTGTTGGAGTTTCCAGAAAACTGTTTTTCCAAAATACTGTTCAGTTCTTTTAGCGCCGCCGGCTGAATGGTATTCAGCGCAGAGACCCGCAAGACAATATCCAGTCGCACTTTATGATCAAAATGCGCTAACACTTCACCTGCTTGATCAGGGTCTAAATAGGCCACGACAATGGCTTGAATCTGTGGGTGCTCATAGCGAATCACATCAGCGACTGCACGGGGCTCCATCCATTTCAAGCTGTCTAAACCACTGGTATTACCGCCCAACAAAATACGATCAATTAAGTTGCCAGCTTTATCTTCACCTAAGGCTTGAGTCAGCATTTTACGGATATAACCGTCCGCGCCAACGCCTAAGCCGGTTTGATCGCTGACCACCTCAACAAACTCACTCATCACCTGTTCGACCTGCTCACGATGCACATTACGCATCTGCGCCATGGCTGAACCGACGCGCTGTACTTCTTTAGGTCCCATATGCTGCAACACTTGCGCAGCATCACTCTCGCCCAGAGATAACAGCAAAATCGCAGCTTTATCGATTTTATTGAGTTTAGTTGTCATAGCATTATCACTCATCAGAGTTAATCCACTCTTTTACAACCTGTGCCACGCGTCCAGGATCTTCGGCAACTAAGCTTTTAATCGCATTAAGCTGGGCATCATAGCCTTCGCTGGGACTCGGCAATAAAATGTTTTTTGGACCACCCAGACTGACTCGATCCTCAGCTAAACCAGTGTCGAGATCATCCAATCCGCCCATTTCAGCATCACCTAAGCGATCACGGGTTGCCAGCTCTTTGGATGTACCACCACCCACCACATTACGTAGCAAGGGACGCAGCACTCCAAATACCAGTACTAAAATAAACAAGACGCCTAATACTTGTTTAACAATGTCCCAGAACCAAGGTTGAGTGTAAAAAGGAATATCAATAATTTCTTCAGGCATCAGCGGTGCAAAGGGTGCGTTAATTACGCTAACGCTGTCACCTCGACTGGCGTTAAAACCGACAGAATCCTGTACTAAGCGCGTAAAACGAGCAACATCTTGTTCTGTCCATGGCACGCGGGTCGCCACACCAGTTTCTGGATTAATAATAATTTGGTCATCCACCACCACCGCAACAGACAAGCGCTGCAAACGGCCTTGGTCTTGTTTGGTATAGCTGATCGAGCGATCCAATTCAAAGTTACGGGTCGACTGCTCACGCTTATCGTTTGGATAAGGAGCCAGCATCGCTTGCCCGGTGGTTGGATCAATAATTTGTTCGCCATTGGCATCCAACAGCGGCTGGCCTGCGGCAACTGGGCCACCGGCGGCTTGCGCACCGCCCGCCACCTCAGGTGCCGTCGCAGCGCCTGGAGGTTGATTGCTCAGTGCACCGGGCACGCCTTGTGGACCACTGCTAACTTGGCGCTGCTCAATCACAGATTGCTCACTGCGCAACGCTGGCTGATCGGGGTTAAAGGTTTCCGAAGTAGATTCAATCGCGCTGAAGTCAACATCTGCCGACACTTCTGCTTTATAGCGATCAGCCCCTAAAATAGGCTGCAAAATATTATGCACTCGTTGAGTAAACAAGGTTTCTAAGCGGCGGGAGTAATCAAACTGTTTACCGGCACGGGTCATTTCTGACAGTTCTTGCTGATCGGATAACAGATGACCTTTCTGATCGACCACCGTCACTTGTGATTTATCTAGTTCCGGCACACTGGTTGCGACTAAATTTATAATCGCCATCACCTGACTCGGTTCAAGACTGCGCCCTGAATACAGCTCAACCAATACCGAGGCGCTCGGTTTACGCTCATCACGGACAAACACTGAACTTTTTGGAATAGCCAAATGCACACGTGCCGCTTTGACGTTATTTAAACTGGAGACTGTGCGCGCCAGCTCACCTTCTAAACCACGACGGTAGCGTGTGGTTTCCATAAACTGACTGGTACCTAAACCCTGCTCTTTATCAAGAATTTCAAAACCAATATTATTATCGGTGGGTGTCACCCCTGCTGCTGCGAGCTTTAAACGCGCATTAGATAAATCGGCAGCTTTAACTAACAATGCCCCTGAGTTAGGCTCAACACGGTAGGCAATACCAGCGGCGCCCAAGGTTTCAATCACTTGATTAGCATCTAAACCCGCCAAGCTGCCATACAGCGGCCGATAATCAGGCTCCTGCGACCACAACACAACGGCAAAACCAATGGCAACACTGGCGGCCAATCCGACCAAGAGAGCGACCTGGCGCAACGCAGGCATTTGCGCCAAGCTGTCCAAAAACGCCAATCCAGCAAAAGCAGGTTTGCCCGGCTGCGTGGTGGTTTGCGGAGTATTTGCGGTTGCGTCAACCATGATCTATCGCCCCTAAACTGGCATCTGCATAATATCTTGATAAGCCTGAACCAGCTTATTGCGAACTTGTGTCATTGCTTGAAATGAGACGCTGGCTTTTTGTGAAGCAATCATCACGTCAGTTAAATCGACGCCACTCTGCCCTATTTCAAAAGCTTTAGCGAGCTGGTTTGAGGCTTGTTGTGTTTCACTCACTTTACCGACGGCTTGGCCAAGCATCTCAGCGAAATTAGGGCCGCCAGCCGCAGGGACGTCTGATACAGCCGGGGGCTTAACGCGCGCCATTGCATCTGTCTGCATAGCACGCATTTCTAACATCAACCGATTAAATTCTATACCTTGGCTCATTTTTATCTCCTATCGCTTCTTTGACGCTTTGCGACATATATAGAGATAAAAGCAATTTTCAGGCCAACTTAAGTTTAACGCAACATCTGTTAGCTGCGCATACCTCGACCAGAGATTAATAAACGTACGCACACGGTATACAGGATCAAGGCGGTAATCAGCATCAAGCTAATCGCCACGCTGATATCAATATCAGAGATACCTAAAATACCGTAACGAAACGCGTTAACCATATGCAAAATAGGATTAGCGAGAGAGACAGTTTTCCAGAACGGACCCAGCATATCGATTGAGTAAAACACCCCGCCCAAGTAGGTCAGTGGCGTCAGTACAAAAGCGGGAATAATCGAGATATCATCAAAATTACGTGCAAATACCGCGTTTAAAAAACCACCTAAAGCAAATACAGTCGATGTACAAACAATCACCACAAGAGTAATGGCTAAGTTATGCACCTGCAGGTCGGTAAAAAACAGTGATAAGACCGAGACAATCACCGCTACGCCCAACCCACGCAAAATACCACCCATCACAAAACCAATCAAAATAGTATGTGGCGATACCGGTGACACCATCAACTCTTCAATCGAGTGTTGAAATTTAGCACTAAAAAAGCTCGACACCACGTTGCTGTATGAGTTGGTAATCACCGACATCATGATCAAACCCGGAACGATGTACTGCATGTAAGTAAAGCCATGCATGTCACCGATTTGACTACCGATCAAATTACCGAAGATCACAAAGTATAAAACCATAGTAATAGCCGGCGGCAATAAGGTTTGTGGCCAAATACGCAAAAATCGTCGTGCTTCACGGTAGACAATGGTTTGTAAGGCGACCCAATTGGATTTTAACTCTGCGTTCATAGCTGATCACCCTCCAGGTTTTTCTCTACCAATGACACAAAGAGCTCCTCCAGTCGGTTACTTTTATTACGTAAACTCAGCACTTCAATACCTTGTGCTGAAAGCTGAGTAAATAAATCAGTTAAGCCACGGTGCTTTTCAACCTGCACTTGCAAGGTACACTCATCCAGTAGCTGCACAGGATAACCATGCAGCTCTGGGGTTTGTGTTTGAGTCTCTTTTAAATCGAGTAAAAAAGTTTCTTTCGATAATTGACCTAACAAAGAACGCATACTGGTGTTTTCGACAATAGTGCCGTGATCAATAATAGCAATATTGCGGCACAGCTGTTCCGCTTCTTCAAGGTAGTGGGTGGTCAGAATAATAGTAGTACCCTGCTCGTTGAGTTCGGTAAGGTATTCCCACATCGAGCGGCGCAGTTCAATATCCACACCCGCTGTCGGCTCATCGAGAATCAATAAGCGAGGTTTATGTATTAAGGCACGCGCAATCATCAAACGGCGCTTCATCCCACCAGAAAGCATCCGTGAAGCCGAGTCACGCTTCTCCCACAGGCCTAACTGCTTAAGCAGCGCCTCAGCACGCACAAGTGCATCTTTAAGCTTAATACCGTAATAACCCGCTTGTGTGGTTAAGATATTTTTCGCAGTTTCAAACTGGTTAAAATTAAACTCTTGTGGAACCAAGCCAATACAGCGCTTTAACGCCAGCGGATCAGTATCTAAATCATGGCCAAACACCTGCACACTGCCGCTGGTTTTATTGACCAAGGTGGAAAGGATGCCAATGGTGGTTGATTTACCTGCGCCGTTAGGACCTAACAGGGCAAAAAAATCACCTTCCGCCACTTCTAAATCAACCCCTTTCAGGGCCTCAAAGCCATTTGCATAGCTTTTTTTTAACTGCTTAATGGATAACGCCAAAGTCATAATAATTGCACACAAGTATTTAGATTTAATCTATAAAGATGGGGGCTGAGCGGTGATTTTACAAGCAGACATTGGGCAACAATAGCCTTACAGCGCGCCCAAGGCATAATATTTGCCTTGGCTCCACAGCCCTAGCACCCGCTGGCCCTCTACAACAGCCTCTTCGCCATACTCGACCAACTGATAAAAATCACTACGTTGTAACAGCACCCTGAGGTTGTTGCCAATCGAGACATACGGCGACGGTTCTTGCGTTTTTGGGTCAATCTCCACATGCAAAGGATGCTCAGGACCAATCATCAAAACATCGTCTAGATTAGTCGTCACATACACACGTTGCTCACGCCCCTCACCCTGCACAAAGGTATTAATAGAAACAAAGGGCGCGTCTTCAACGTTAATGGTGAGTTTCTCAACCGGTGTCACTAAAAAATACTGCTCGCCTTCCCTGCGCAATAATCGCGAAAAAAGCTTCACTAAAGCAGCTCGCTCAATCACACCACCTTGATGATACCAACGTCCATCACGAGCAATGCGCATCTCACTGTCACCGTGCTGTGCTGGCTGCCAATCAGCATTATAAGATAAGCGCTCAGCACTATCAGCCAAGCGCTGTAATACATCACTATGATCAGGATTGTGCATAAAATAAGCCTGTATTAAGGATTTAAACCCAGCAAGCGTCGCGCATAGTTGCGCAACGGTGGACGGATCATGTCTTCGGGTTTCTTATTATGAAAGGTTAAAAAGCCACCGCGATTACGGATATTAGCGGTATCGACCAAATAGCCATTACCGACCTCCACCAGCATCAAATGAATTGCTCCACGGTCCACCCCTAGACGCGCCCCGCTGTCTTTTCTTGCCTTAAACTCATCCCAATTACCGATACGGTCGTTGCCTTGCGCAAAGCGCGTGTACAACAAATAATGTGCGCCACTATTGCGCGCAGCCTGCAACGCCTCTTCAAAGCCCATAGGCAAAGGGGCAAGAGTTAATCGCGGAAAGTACTCAACAAAGGCATTAAAGGTTTCTTCCGCGACAATATTTGGGCGCGCCGACGCATGGCCCAGCGGAATAAACAGCCCTTGACTGATATAAATATAAGAATCAGCCTGCAAGCGCCAATTATTGGCACGCTTAATTTCACTATGATTCAGCAGACCTGCATCACGCATCTGGTACTCAGTTTCTGCTGTTAAATCGCTGACCTTCATACAGGATGCCAGAGTAACAGCCAATAAAATCAATAGTAATTGGCGCATATAACGTCCACCTCTTAGCGTCAAAAGAATAACCTATGGATCTTATAAGCAGGTTTTGCGCCAATCTATACTTTTAAAAACTCAAAGGCCGCGCTGCCACTCTTCACGCAGAGGCATGCTATCGGGCTGTTCGATAGCCTGCTGTAATTGCGCTAAGAAACGCTGCTTATCAGCGCCTAAAGTACCTTTAAGCGGTAAATAGTTTGAAGCATGATCACTGCGAAATACTGTGTCTTTCAGCTCTAACTGAGCAATCAACCGCTGCAGTTCAATAAACAAATCCTGTTGCTGTAAAGGCTCAAACTCAGGAAAATTCTTTTTAAAACGTGTGTTTCCCTGCGGAAAACTCACCACTAAAGTGGAAAGAAACTCCGGTTGAGTTTCGTTCATCAAGGCGGCGGATTGATCGGCATGCTGGGCAC
>Ga0172382_10009083_pt1 | contig 13654 bp, 10 predicted proteins | sample Leawel138RmetaG_FD_122245 | JGI IMG/M metagenome (GOLD analysis project Ga0172382, IMG submission 122245) | Leachate microbial communities from a municipal landfill in Southern Ontario, Canada - Leachate well 138R metaG | ecosystem: Engineered > Solid waste > Landfill > Unclassified | place...
CCAACTACCAAGCTCAACGCAGTTGTCAAGCATGGCAATCGTGGCATTCCCGTAATAAACCCCTAGCTCATTCCATGTTCCAACCGCCTCTTGTCTCTTTGCTTCCCCTGCTATTCGCACAATCATTTCGTCAGCGCCAAGGTCTCTCTTCCAAGGAACTATAAATCTCTCAATCTCATCGCCAAGGGCTGATCCGTTTGCTGCTGTACCTGCTCCACAAGCGACGTATGTCGGATACGGCATAGCCCAATGATAAGCAGTGCCAGAAGCAGACCATAAGGCGTGTTCGCTAGACGACCAACTCTCTGCACTAGCCGCCCACTTAAACGGGTACTCAAACGGAGAGGTTGATTCTATTGATTGCCACCGCAAGACTGCACGATGCTGAGTTTGCGCCGTGGTTCTTTGCGTGCGGTCGTATACCTTTGACAGGAAATCTTCTAGGGTTAGAGGCATTTTACCTTCCTAGATTCGTGGAAAAATTAATCTTTGTCCTAAACCTAGTGTTCCCGGGCGAAGATGGTTGCACTATTGTTCTTGAAATAGATGTAACCCATACCGTCACTGGAATTTTTTCCCCTCGGCCGGTTCTAACCCAGTGCCTAATATCATAAATATCCCGTATTTCGGAATAGAGACTAAAATTCTGGCCCGCCTTCCAGCCCTCCATACCAGAGAAGGAGCTTGGTTCGTAAACCTCAAACGAACCACTGATCTCGGGCCACGCGTGCTTGTTTAGAATCATGTTCCCATAAAACTCTGCGGCGTTATACCCACCAGAGCCGTCCACTCTATAATCTGGAAGAGAAATAACTACTTGGTGTTCCCCATCGTTCCCTTCTCGACGAGCCATCTCATTGATAGAATCCATGTCATACAAGGGAATAATCCTATCTGGTATGACGTAGTTATAATCAATCTTAATAATATCCCCATCTGCGGGGTAGTCAGAAGTTGGGAACCTTATCCCCCAGTTAAGTATGCATAGATAGGCATAACCAGGAACACCAATGATCTCATCATCTTCCCCTGTTAGCGGGTCTAGAGCCACCGTTCTTTCTATGAATTCCCCTTCACCACCTGGCTGTACCGATATACTTGTGTCTTCAACCGAGAACGGCTCCATTGGCAGCTTAAAGAACGTCTGACTGCCATCGGCTACGTACTTTTCTGAGTATGGCGTATCCTTCTTTTCAGAAAAGTCTTTTACGATAACAACATTATGTAAATTTGATATATCCTCTCTTACCTGAACCCCGCCTATATCTATGTTCGTATCTATATTGAGGATATTGCTATAATCGTCGTTTAGTGGGGATACGTCGTCGATTGCCGAATAAAAATAAACTGTTGGCCTACCATCGGTTGTAGGGTCGAAACCAACGTGCCAGCCATAGCCAGTTGCTTCACATATACGGTCAATAACAGATGAGAACTGTTCATAGTCATACCCCTCTTTTGGTAAGGGGAGTCCATTAGCAATGTGTGAGTCCCATCCCTCGCCCCAACAAAATTCAGAGGCAAACTCACCCAAGAGGGTTTTTATGCGTTCTCCAGAAGAGGTAATAGGCAACTCAACCTTTGCGATATATTTTCTATCTAGGAAAAAGGTATAGTCGGAGCACTCAACCCCAACCAGCATTGTGCGCGAGTTTAGAAACGTATCATCACAAGAGATGACTGGCCCTTCAAAAAACTTAACGGTGTCAACAACCACAACAACAACGTTCCCTGGTCGTGGCTTCTCTACATATACACCAAGCTCGTCATAGGGAATCTTCATTTCAAACGCAAGGGTGTCACCACGACTTTGCGCCCCATCCGTTATAGTAATAGAGCGAAAATCTATATAGCTAGAGACATCCTCTTCTGCAATATAAATCTCAGTTGACACCTATTACCTCACATTCGCAATCGGAATCTTCCCAGCGATTCTTCTCATAATTTCTGTGGCGGTCACATCTGCCAACTCTTTAGCTTGGTCTGTACCAATAATGTTATTCCCAGTGACGGTTACATTTATAACAACCCCACCCGACGAAGACGGCGAAGCTAGAGAAGCAATACCAGCTGTGTAAGCGCTTGCACCAACAGAAACTTCTTTTCTGTTTACTACGTCAGCCGCAGCAGCAACCCCGCGCAGTGCTATTTCCAGCTTGGACGGCGAACTAGCTTTTATCTGATCGTCTATGTCGGCCTTTACAACAACCTTAATCTCCTTTGGTATGCTCTCAAGAGAACTCTTAACATCATCAAGTTTAGAAACAAGTTTGGAAAGAGGGCCTGATACAAGAGAGTTAATATCTCGCGTTGCGGAAGTACTAAAATTCTTAATCTCTTCTTTCATAATGCCAACCGTAGTAGTTATAGTATCTCCCAATGTTGTTGTGTTTGCTTCTATTGAGGAGATAGATTCGCTATACACTACGGAGGTTTCAGAGAATGAGGTGGACAAAGCGGACAGGCTAGATGGAATAACACTACCTATCTGATCGGACCAAATTTGAGAATACCCAAGTAGGTTTTCTCTTTGTACAGGGGTAATTAGGTTGTCTAGCGCCCCGCTGCCAAGAAGGTCAATCTCTTGTCCCTCTTTATAACCTTCAAATCCTTGAATTGTTGGTGTTATACTAACTGGGATTGGGGTTTCCCGAATGTCGTTAAGATATGCCATTACCTCGTCGTGGCTGGCTCCCTCAAGTCCGAGACTTAACTTTACTTCAGCAAGCTTTTCGTCGGCCCACCCAGCCTTTGCCCTGTTTAACGCGTCCTCTATCCCCTGAACATACTCGTCTATAGCAGCATAAGCCTTCTCAAATCCACTTCTATCGAAAAATTCAAACGAGCCCTCTTTAATACCGAGTACCTTTTTCAGCCAGTCTGGAAGCGACTGTAATTCTTCTATATAACCAGTTATAGTCGAGTCTATAAGGCCGATAAGCCCCTTGGCTATCGTGGATATAATTTGACCGAACCTAGCCGCAAACGTATGGAAGGCTGGCATAAGACCATATTCGAGTAGCGAGTTTGCAGTATCCGAAAGCGCTGGGATGCCAGCCATTAATTCTCCGAGAAGACCAACAATAAGAATTGAAGCAAGAACTGTTCCAGCAGCCCACAATACGTTAGTTAACCCTATCTCGGCTGCAAAGCCAGCAAGGGCCGATGAAATAGCCGGTCCTATCTTTGCCCTAAACGCAACCGCGCTCTCGGCAGCCCACTTGCCGCCAAGCCATCTAAATGCAGTTTTAAGACCCTTGCCAGCAGCGAAGTAGGCAACAAGAGACTCGAACGGGTGCTCCATTATTGTGTTGCCTACTTTGATTTTAAAGTCTTCCCATTGAGACCTAATCTCGTCGTCTCCAACGGTCTCAATAACTAGATCAATTGCGGCGTAGACGGTATATGCAAACCAAGCGTCCTTAAGGGCTGTTGATAACCCAGTCCAAACAAGACCAATTATCCCCTTTCCCAACTTTAACAAACTCGCGTACTTTATCCCCTTTAAGAGATAACTGAGGCCAACGACAAGGTTAACAGCCAAAACAAGTGCTTCAAAAGGATTCTCCTGAACCCAATCTTTACCAACTCTTTCCCACCAGTCAGTAGCTTGTTTTTTAAGGCTATCCCATGCCCCAGTTATTTTCTCCCATGTCCATTCCAGAATTGCCGATATGAAGATTCCTATAGGATTCCTCTCAAAGAAATCCTTAATATCATCTCTCAACTCTGAAATAAATTTCAGCAAGATTGTCCAGAGGTTAAACACCCCTTCCTTTATACCAACCCACCAAAGCCGTATCTGCTGGCCGAGGCCTTTAGGGAACAAGGACTGAAGAACATCTCTAACTGCCTTTGCGATTTGGCCTAATCTAGAAAATAGTGGCATAAGAGAACGGACAAGTTGCATCAGCCAACGGAATCCCACAACCAGAAGCCTCACTGCGCCAAGTAGCATTTGGAAGGCAATTGTTACAGCACCCTTAATCAGGTTAGCGATCATCCTTAACTCTGGCGCATACTCTTTTATAGTTGCGTGGAATATCGCCATTGTTCTGTTAAGGTGATCGGTAGCTTCTCTACTGCTTGCAATTCCCCGTGCAAACTCCGCCAGTGAGGCAACAAAGTTTGCCAGATAATGCAATATCGGCACGAAAACCTTTTGCCATATAGGGGCCATCATATAGGACCAGATTGCCTTCCAGCCCTCTTTAATGCGGTTGAACGACTGCTCGGCCGACTGACCAACGTCTTTGTAAGCCCCACCTAGCTGCTCAAGAATGGATGCAGCGGCATGATTAGCAACTGCTTGTCGGTTAGTTGAATCTACAGCGTCTTTGCTAACATTAACGTGTAGTTCCCTAAGCGCTTCTAGATTGGCCTGCTCTTCTCCAACAGCACTAATAAATGTTCCTGCCGCATCAGTCATGGTTTTGCCGTTTGCAACAGCGGCAACGGCTACGGCGCGGAACATCTCTTCATTCCCAAGGCCCGCCTTGGAAAGAGCATCCATTGCATCGGCAACATCTTCTGGGGCGCGACCGTACTTTATCGCCTGTGCTGTAGCATAGTCATAAGCTCTACCCATATCCCTAGTCGTTGTCACAATGGGCCGAAGCTTGTTCATAAGCTTATCGCTTGCCATGCCAGCGTTGACCATAGCCTTTGTCATGTTATTCACCGTGCGAATAACTAGCTTGGTAATGGTTATAAACCCAACTATAGCTGCGGTAAGCGCCGCAAACTTTACAACGGTCTTGATGATGCCAGCACCAAGGAACATAAGACTATACAGAACGCCAGTGATATTCCCCTTCCCTATTTGGAACCCAAGCATGATTCCTTGAAATGCACTCTGAAGTGGGCGGAACTCAAGTCTAGACTGTCTAGCCGCCCACTGCATTTTTCTTAGATGCTCTGGGACTCTCCACGCTGCCTTTGAGAGCTTTGTGGCCGCTCTGCCAGTATTATTAAGAGCATTCGCATTTTGCACTAGGGCAGAGTCTGTATTCCTTACCTGCCCCTGGGCCATTTTTAGACTTCTGGCATAAGAAAGCACACTCCCCTGAGCCTTCTCAAACTGCTCAATAACAGACCGAATTCCTGGTATGTCCTCTGGGGCGGCAGTCGCCAACTTAGACCTAAGACCAACTAGCACCTCGCTCATACCAGCAGCAACGCTAACAATACTCCTTCTTCCCTCTTCCAAGGATTGCGGAACAATTGAGCTTGCGTCGGCGGCTAGTGTGCGCAGCGACTCTACCGACTTTGTAATATTCTCGGGAAGGGTGATGCCGGTTGCAAGAGCAAGCTTCTCTACGTTTGTAGCGACATTAGACAGGGTGGTAGACGCCGCTCTCTGCTTCTCGGTAGCGTTCATATAAGAATCAACATATCTCTTGACGTACTCGCTACCCTGTGTAAGGATAATGTTTAGCTTGTCAGCAGCTTCTTGGAATACCTTAGAGGCAACGGCGGCGTTGTGCATCTTAGTTGCATACTCATCAAGTCTCTCCGAGACAGTATGCAACTCCCTCTGCATTTTCATAAGGCTCATTACGGCAGGGGAAATAGCTTTGTCAGCAGCTAGTGACTTCTGTATTTTCTCTTCTATAAAAGTTAAAGTACCAGCTATCTCGTTTCTAACCGACATAAGAGAGGAGGTGTCAATATTAATCGGCGTCGCTCCAAGAGACATTATCACCTCTTGAAGACGATAGAACGCTCTGGCCCCTTCCTCAGTAGTTGTTAATACCGCCCCTTCCCATGCCTCGAACTTTGGAATAGTCTTTAACAGTTCGTCTCCAATACGAAGTTGCTCAATGCTCGGCTTCGGTATAACCATCCCTGCCGCTGGCCCCTCAGTTACACCAGCCCTAGCAGCAACCTCTTTTGACACCATGCGACCCGTCAGAAGGCTTCTGTATCTGCCGCCAGCCTTGCCCATCTCAACCCACTGGATCATAGACTTATTAAGCTCAAGGCTGCTTTTTGCAACCGCTCTAGCATGGTCTCTGGCGGCTTGCGCCGCCCTATCTTCCTCTAGCTTTTGGTTACGCCTTGCGTTTCTTAGTTTTTCAGAAGATGTAATGCCCGACGCCTCTACTGGCCCTGATCCGCCAACTGTTCTTCCAGCCGCTTTAACGGGTATTTTCCCCGCACGCATATCCGCTATGAGTTGTTTCATCTCCTTTGACCAAGCGGCCATCTGCTTTTTCAGTGCGTTTTGTTGGGCCTCAGCGATGCCCTCACCTAGCTTTTGCGCTACACCAAGAGCTTGCCTCTGGCTCTCGGTAATCTCATCTCCACGCTCTGCGCGTCCAGAACGCGGCTTCTTTGGCCCGCTAGGAGTTGGGCTTTTAGCTATTGTTTCCCCAACTTTACTAGCTTCTTTTTCGGTAGCCTTTATCTCCTTAAGGTGCGCATCGACTATCGCCTTCACTTCACCAAGCTTATCGGAAACAACTTGTTTATAATTGTCCCCACCAGAAGCCGCAGCGTGTACTATCTCCAAAAACAGTTGCTCAACAGAACTCCGCGCCTCTGGTGAAAGGTCTCCTAGGCTAACTCCCTTTAGCGATTTTTGCAGCTTGTCTGGTATACCAGCTAGATAGTCTCCAACATTATCATAAAGACTAGAGGTAACTGCCTTTACCTCGCTGGTACCAGATTCTAGTTGCTGCAAAATTGATTCAATAGCAGAACTAATATCCCCCTCACGATAGAACATAGACGAAACTCTTTCGGGGGCGGAGTATACGATACCAGCAAGGCTGGCATTGATTTTCTCTAGCGACTGGTACCCAGGAAGTCCTTTCGTTGTTGATTTAAAGGCAGTATCGAATGCAATAGACGCATCTCTCACAAGACTGGTTATCAGGTTTATTTTTTCTCTTGTATCCTCTACCGCTTCGTCTGGAATAAAGGACAGGTATTTACCAGCAGCCTCGCTAATACTGGCAAGATCCATTTTGCCAGTAGAAACCTGTATAGATATTTCTCTAAAAACGGCATCCAAAGAATCCCTGAAGGCAACAAGCGCATCTTGTCCAGTCTTTCCCTCTGGCTTCGCGCCTTCTTTCATTGACACTTGGCTAACAATATTGGAAAGCTCTCTCGCCTTCGAGATCAGTTCGGTAATCGTAGCAATAGATTCTTTTTGTCTTTCCGTTAGCGGAGAAACAGCCTTCCCAAGTTTTGATGTGCTTTCATAATACTTAATAACCTCTTCAGACAGAGCAGCATATGCCGCTTTCTCTTCATCGGTAATGGCAACTACATTCTGCTTTGCTCTTTCGAGAAGTTTAGTCTTGTCGATAATAGATGATATTGTTTCGCCTAAAATATCTTCCCCAGCGCTGGCGGCTACCTCAGCACTATTAAGAAGACTAATTATGTACCCCTGAATATCCGATTGACCTATGGGATAACTGCTTTGCCTACCAGCTATCCTCCCTTCAAGAGCAACGTCCGCTTCCATGTCAGCAGACGCAATATATTCTTTCCTTAGCCTTGCCAGTTCCCTTAGGGTTTGGACTGTTTGTGTAATCGAAACGGCAAGATTATCAATAAAAGCAGAAGTTTCTTTCATTGAAGAGGATACGCTATTTGCACTAGCCTTCCCCTGCTTGCCAACCTCAGCTAGTTTTTCTGCTGCATTAGCGGCAGCATTGGCAGTCTCCGTTGACGACTCAGCCTGTGCGCTGCCAGCTTCTTTTGCTGCGTCTGTTGCAAGCTGCAGACTATCAGTAACTCCAATGCTGGTTTTTGCGAGTTCTTTTCCAAGCTTAATAGCTTCTTCGTATATCTTCGTAAGGTCAATATCGAGTGAGCCAGTAGTCCCCTTTGCCATTCTTTCGTAATCAGAAATTAGCTTTTGTACCTCTAGCTCTACATCCTTGGTGGCTGCTTGCCATTTTCTCATTAAGGTTTCACCAGAAAAGGCCGGATCGGAAACCCTTTCTGACAACTTTTTGGTTATACCAGCAAGCCGCTCCATCCCCGCAGCAGCCCTGCCGTACTGGGTAATATGTTCAGACGGAACCCCTTTTGTAATTTGCTCTTTGGCAACTTCCCTAATCTTTTGTGCTGATATAGCAGCCTGCTTACCTATCTGGTCAAAAGCCGACAGCGCAGTGTTAGAAAGGGCGCGGGCCTCCTCACTAGCCTTGGACATAGAGTTTGAGAACTCGTCTCCAAACCTGACGGAACTTACACTCAGGTTTGAAACAGCCCTCTTCATTAAGCCAACAGACTGCCCGATCTGATTAAATGTCTCTTGGCCTACAGATTTTACAACCAGTCTAATATCTATATCCGCCATGTGGCCTCGGCTTTCCAGCGTTAATCTCTCTAACTATATCATTAGCCAGGTTCATGCCCTCATCTTGCACATAGTCTTCTACATCATAAAGCATCCCAGTTATAACATGCGATGGGTCAGTCCCCTCTCTCATTATCTTTCTATATATTAAAAAGGCCGCACGCTCAATAGACGCTGGCCTTACTCTTCTATACCTTATCCTGCTTTTAGTAATAACTCCTTCCGCATCCTTGGTTCTTAGAGTCTTCTCTCGCCACTCGCCATAATACTCGCTATACCTTGGTCTTATCCCTTTCCTTATAGCCCAATTAAGAATCCTTCTATACGTTAGCCCGTCTTGTGCTTCGTGAGCAGGAGAACTCCCTTGGTCAAACGGCACGGTATATTTAGTTTCAGAAAAGTGCATAGCAAAAAACAGCCCTTGTGGGAGGTCAGGAGCGCCAGATGCAAACTTACCGCCAGTGCCCCTTCTTCTATAAATACCCCACTGAGGCTCAAACCCCTCTTCTAGGCGACCGGTATAAGTATGGCTCCCATGTGGCCCGTTTGCCATCCTATCGCGTAAGGACCATTCTGCGTATGCATATACCCCTTCAGCAAACTCCTGAAAAGCTCTGTATATACTTCCCTTTAGATCAGACTCATAGAAGCGCCGAATAGCATCAAGGTCGGGGTCGATCACAACCATGATGGTCTCAAAGCCAGCGTCTATTTTGTATTCTACTGACATTACCTTCTCCTATATCTAGGAGTCGGCTTAGCCACCTTACCCCTCATCTCCTTGACCCTTTCAGCTTTCTCTCGCTCTTCTTCTAGCGCGAGAGCCCTTATAATGGTCAGCTCGGAAACCTCTTCAAAAAGTTCCCTCTCGGTCCATCCGTACTTTTCAAAAAAGTAGTTATCATTGACCCAAGAGGGAACTTTTTTCCCAGTTCCTAGCAGACTGTTATAAATTAGCTCCCGCTCTGAGGAGGGACTGCGGCATCTACGTTAAGGCCCTCCGCAGCCCACTTGTTCATCTGAACAATAAACTCGTTGGGCAACCGCAGAAGAGACTCTGTATCTACCTTTGGCAACGGAAGCGGCTCGTCTGTTTCTGGATCGGTTAGGTTCCAGTCAATCACAAGCTTCTTAAAAAGATTGTGCGACGCCTCAACCGACTCTTCGTCTGATAGGTTCTCCATCTCTTTCATCATCTGCAGCGACTCGCCATGGGTAAAGCTTTCTAGCCCTCGCATCTTTACCCAAAAATCAGGACACCCAAAATCCTCAAATGTATAAACTCTACTCTTCTTTGCTAGATAGTCTTTCCAACCCATCTCTACTACCCCTTTTAGGCTTAAACGTTACAATCACGCCACCCTCGCCACTTGTCGCATGGCATTCAAACAAGCTGCTTTCCCAAACCATATCCCTGACCTCTTCGATAGTCTTCCTCCTTAGCGGCTCGATTTTCCTCAAAATGGATATAAGGGAAATAGGATAGCAGGCCTTACGATCTTTAATAATTGGTTTTGGTATCAAACCCCTCATTGCCCAATACCTAAGCGTTCTGTCAGTTACATTCATCCCTTCTGCGCGGGCAATACGAGCTAAAGAGTCTCTTGTTACTAGCTTCTCTTTTCTTGACATACAACTGTCAGCTTTCCTGCCACCTATAGGTTGTGGGGTCAACCTATAGGTGGGCGGGGTGTGGGGGAAGGTATTATCTAGTAAGACTCTTTAGAGTTGAGAAGAGTCCACTTACAGTTGCCAGCGTCATCCGCATGATACAACCCTCTCATTGTATAAGCAAGGGTAATACTGGCATCACTTCGGTCGATTTCAGCAGGCGAGTCTCCGAAGTCCATGTTGTTAGCAGTGAACACAAGAGTTCTCTGGTCGGCTCCCGAACCATAGTCCCAAGTAAGGCTAAAAGCCTCTTGAGTCTTATCAAGATAACGTTGGTAATCCGAGTGAGCATCAAAGAAAATGGTAGCACGACCCGTTACCTCTAGAGGGCCAGCAAATGCGGTTCCCGCATACTGACTACCGCAGTCGGTAAAATGAAGGTTAATCTCTCTAGAGAGAGTGATCTCGCCTTCCAGAATCTTGCCTAGCGGGTCAGCAGCGCCAATAGCGGCACACATTTGCCACGAGCGGAACGGAGCGCTTGTATCTTCCTCAGGAATCGCACCGGCAGGGTCTTCAACCATTTGCTTGCCAACAAGAGACGATGACCACCTAAGCAATCCCTCTGCGGAGTTAAACGTCAGAGTGAGTTCGCTAACCATACAGCCGGTATAGCGATAAGTCATGATGTCGTTCTCATCCTGGATGGAGAGTGACGGCGGGTGCGCCCCAACGGTAAACTCATGTTGATACAGAGAACCAGTGCCTACTGACGCGCATGAACCCATAGCGGAAAACAAAAGCATCCCCAACTCTTCGGGATAGAAATTGCCTTCCATCGAGGCTTCGACTTGGCCGACTCCCTGATAGGCCGCATAGTCCAAAACAGCCAAGCCTCGAAGGCTTTGATCCAAAATCTGCTCGTAGTTTACAGTAAACGTTGGCGGGTCAATGGGCAAAAGAGCAGTCGGCGTAGTTGAGCTTCCCCAACTAGTTTCTTTCGCCAACCCTACCTTAGTAAGATAAGAAACAGCCATTAGGTCCTCCTTGGCTAGAATAGCCTAAAGATGCAGGGACCGCTATCGTCTTCATTATACAGTCCCCTACAGTGGTAAGTCAATAGCATTCCTGGTTCTGATCGGTCCTTTTCGATTGGCGCGTCACCAAAATCCGTTTTGCTTGACCTAAATAAAAAAGTTTTTCCATCAGACTCCGATTCTACCTCTACTTTCTCCTGAGTCTTATCTTCATACCTCTCCTCGTCCGACCTTTCGTCATGTGTTACAGAAACATCAAACGTTACTTCAACTGGCCCCATGAACATACGAGACGGGTTGGTAAACACAGAAGAGTAGTGAAAATCTTCCTTACGAGAGAGGGTCATGGTAATACTATGAACACTCTCTCTCTTATTCTCTGATCCAAAGAAAACGTTGGTATTCCATCCTACAAACGCCTTCTCAGAGGGCCTAACAGCCCACTCGACAACCTCTCCTCCAGGAAGGCCGTAACCTGGACCCCAAAGATCACCCATGGTATCCCATGTCGTATTCTCTTCTGGGTTCCAACTACCCTCTTCGGCCCACTTTTTTGTCAGAAACCCAACTACAAGGGTCTTCCCTGCACCATAAAAGGACGCCTTCCAGTGGACCAGTCCCTTTATCTCTATTGTTATGCTAAGCTCTCTCAGATAACACCCTGTATACCTATGCACGAATCTTGGATCAAAAGACCCAATATCCTCACACTGTATCGAGAAGGAAGGTGGAGAGTGGTCTACTGAGTACTCCCATCCGCCTTCATACACCTCTCTCTTTCCCATTATGCCAAACAGGAGATCACCGAGAACCTCCTGGGAAGCAAAGCCTCCAACCTCGGCGTTGGCCCTACCAGTTGTAGGGATAGAGGAGTAGTCCTTAGCCGCAGAAACCCCTCTTAGGCCCGAGTCAACTATGGATTCTATTTCTTGGGACGTGGAAATCTCGTCAACTGGGATGACGTAATCTCCAGCAACAAACTCTCCATATGTAGACTCGATTGCCCATGTTAGGGCTGTGTTTGCCATTACCTATAACCAGCGTATGTATCTTCCTGAACACTAATAATAAATGAACAGGAGTGACAAAGGATGCCAAGGAACTCCGCCATGTCCATCCTTCCCTCAAGGATCGGTCCAGATAACCAGCCCTTCTCAGGAGAGCCCAGCGAGATGTTCTGTGTGAAGGTTGTTCTGATCCCTTCAATAATATTGTTAAACGAAATCAGAGAGTCTTCACCAGTATAAGAAATAAACCCATCAACACTAAAGCTATCTGTATCCTTCTTAAACCCAAGGGGGACGTTAGCAACAACACCGCCTCTCTCGGTTCTAAACCTAGCTCTTTGTACAAACCACACATTCACCGTATCAATCTTTCTAGTAACCCTAGTTAAAAACGGCTTAAGCTCTTCAAACGTTTTTACGTGTGGTTCGTAGCCCAAGACATAAGAAACCCCCTCAACCTGAGATAGTATCTCTATAATCTTGAGCTGTACGTCTCTCCAGTCTTCCACCGACTACCTCCGCCAAATAAGACCGTCTCTTTTCAAAGAGGCCACTACTAGTCCACTTCTAACTGTATCCCCTACCTTCATGCCCATTGCCCCTTGAAAAGACCTGTAGAAATGTTCTGCAATCGAGCGCCACTCGTCAGACTTTGTTCTATAGTTTACAACATCAGCACTTAGCGTGGCGCGAGTGGTAGAGCCGTAATACCCGACAGCATAGTTAGCTAAATGATAGGCCGATAGATATAGGAATGCTGCCCAGTCAGCGGACGGGATAGTAGTCTCATCGTCACTTATTGAGTGTAAGCAGGTGTACTTTACCCTTGCGCTTTCGCCAGAGGCAATAGCATTGTGAAAAACTATCTTCTCCCCATCAGTGTCCATATAAATAGAATAATACTCTGGACCTAGCTCGACTGGTGGTATCTCGCCATACGGATACTCTATAGATAGAACATTAGAAAACGGATATTGGTAGTCAGACGGCATACTAAAAGACTGGGTTGAGCCGTCTCCTTCAAGATCGGCAACCTCAACATTAGGACGCAGGCGAGAGTAGGAGTTTATGGCTGTATCAACAGCCCTCTCGGCTGCATCGTTTATCGTTGTATCCGTTTCAACTTGTGGCAAGAGAGCGCGTAGCTCCCCTACAAGAGACGAGAATGTAAGGTCCATATTCTTGCCTCGTTAGTGAAAAGGGGGAGGGGCAAGAGAACTCGCCTCCGCCTCTCCCCCTTATTCTGGTAGCAACGCTTATGCTCCGACGAACCGAACCCTTACCACAACAGGGGCTACGTTAAATCCACCAGAAACCTTTTCGTACTGGAGAGACACGACCTCGCTTTCGCTAATGTCTTGCGTTCCAGAGAAAAGAGAATATGGAGCAAAAGCCGTAGCCGTAGTACCAGCAGCAAGGTCGAGATTGGCAATCTCAGCCGAGCCACTACCAGTCCCCTTGTAAATAAGGTTAAAGTTAAATCGGTTAGTAGCGTCTCCGACCGCAGCAGAGCCAAAGGACAACTGAACCGTTTTTATAGTTGCGTCAAACGGCGCAACGAAAAGCGGGAATTCGGTTGTCGATTCGCCCGACCCAACAGCAGGGATGAATACGAGAGACTCATGCATCCCAGGAATATCGTGCAACTGCATAGGCATATTAGTATCTCCTTATAA
>Ga0172382_10009084_pt1 | contig 13653 bp, 14 predicted proteins | sample Leawel138RmetaG_FD_122245 | JGI IMG/M metagenome (GOLD analysis project Ga0172382, IMG submission 122245) | Leachate microbial communities from a municipal landfill in Southern Ontario, Canada - Leachate well 138R metaG | ecosystem: Engineered > Solid waste > Landfill > Unclassified | place...
ACCACTCAGCGCCGTGGCCAGGTCCGGACCAGCATACAAGGTGCGCGGCGTGTCGAACGCCGGGCCGGCGGCCTCCTGGAGTTCGAAGCGCGGGGCGTCGGACGCTGCACCGGCCGACGCCGCAGTCAGATCCCCGGGCAGCCCCCAGGACAGGCCATAGTAGCCGGCCGTGGCCACCTCGGTGTCCGCATGCAGAAACGGGTTTGCAGGGAGAGAGGACTCGCCGGCGTGGGCGAGACCGAAGGTCAGCAGCAGGGCGGCCAGACCGAGGCCGTCACGTCGAACAACCACGCGCGCGTCCCTTGGCTTGTGCCTGAAGGAAAAATAATTTGTTTATTATCAACATATTAAATTTGTCTCGGGCGTTTGTGGCGCGCCCGATCGGAGCGAATTGATGGAGTATTATTGCACAAAACTAATTTGCGCTGTAATTCTGGAAGATCATTTCAGCCACGGAAGCGCGCGGACGTAGACGGAGAAGACACGGAAAGAGAAGTTCCCGAGGCGTCGGTCGCCCCCGTCCGGATGACAACGGCGCCCGCATGAAGTGGGCGGCCTGGTCCACATATTTCCCTGGCAGACGCGGTTTTTGGGGTCATTTCACCCCCGCCTGGCGGGCCGGGCCGGGGCATCGCGTTGTTACCCCCGACCGCTTGCAGTAGGATCTAAAGGTGTTGACAGCCGGTACAGCCGCAGCAACTCACCCTGGCGCCCTGGCCATTCAACGGTCCACCCGGCTCACGCACAGGATCCGATGCCTTCCCTGTGCGGCGCCCGGCAGAAGAGCGTGCCCTCCCTCACTGCCGGATCGGAGCCGCGATACGACGCCTTGCAGCTGCAGGAGCGCGGTCTTCACCCGCCATCGAAAGGAACCGAGCCCATGCCTTCCATCGAACCCGTGACCCACACCCCCCCCGAATACAAACTCATCCGTGTCGAAAAGGCCGAGCCGCCCGCCGGCGTAAACGGCGGCAGCTGGTACCGCTACGTCGTCACGCGCAAGAATGCCGAGATCGTCGGCAACCGCTGCGGCTCGTTACAGCAGGTGCGCCGCTACGCCCAGGAGTTCACCGACGCGCTGAACACCCGCGCGATCGCCCTGGGCCATTCCGTCTGGGCACGCCCACACCGCAAGAACTGAGGTGGATCACGGTGATCGGCGGCGCAACTCAGCCGCCGGTCCGCGTATACTTCTGCCGGCTGGGAATCACACCGCGCACGCCGCCCTGCGGATTTTCCACATCACCCGCATAGCGCGGGATCAGGTGCACGTGCAGATGCATGATGCTCTGCCCGGCGATCGGCCCCACATTCACCCCGATGTTGTAGCCACCCGGCTGAAACTGCGCGTCCACCAGCGCCCGGGTCGCGTCGATGAGAGAAAAGATGGCCGCGCACTCCTCCGCCGTCGCATCGAAGAAACTGGCAAAATGCCGGAAGGGGATGATCAGGCAATGGCCGGGATTCACTGGATAACTGTCGAATTGGACGAAGGCGTGTTCGTTTTGGAGAATGGCGCTCGAGCGGTTGCAGAACCGGCAGTCGGGGTCGGCGGCTGACATAGTGATCCTTTCTGGTAGTGAGTTCACGACAGCGTGGCCAGCGGCTGCGCGCGGGACTCCTCCCGAACGTGGGCTTACGTGCACCCCCGCGCGGAGCAAACCCCGCTGCTGGCGGGTGCCGTTGGTGGGGGGCGTACTCCCGACCACCTGACGCAGGCACTGGACACGCGCCTATTCTAGCGTCATCGACACCGCATGGAACCCTCCGATCGGCCCCGGACCGCCTTCCCGGCGCATTTCGAAATCCAGTATGATCATAAAGATGGTCAGCGGATCGGGCCCGGCGATACGCATCGATCAGGACTTCCCCAGCCAACCATACCAAGCGGCTGCCGCTTTGCAGCGGCCTGCATGCCGTCCGGGCATGGAGACACTGGAGATGCTGGAGTGATACGGCGGAAGCGGCGGAGAAAATAGTGGATTCCAGCCCGTTGAGAAAGTTTTTCGCAGGCTTCCTGCGTACCCGCCATATCCTGCGGCACTTTCAGCGGCGGGCCATGCTGGACACGCTGACTCAGACCGGCGTCAGTCGCGAAGTCCCCGCCAGACTGGCCCAAACGCTGATCGCCACCGCCAGGCACGATACGGACACCCTGCTCGAGACGCTGGGTACTCATCCTGACGGGTTGAGCGAACGCCAGGCCGACGCGATTCGCGAGCGGGTCGGGCTGAACGAGATCGAGCACGAAAAACCATTGCCGTGGTGGTTGCACCTATGGCAATGCTACCGGAACCCGTTCAACCTGCTATTGACGGTGCTGGCCGTCATTTCCTACGTGACGGATGACCTGCAGGCCACCACCGTGATCTCCCTGATGGTGGTGCTTTCGACCTTGCTGCACTTCTGGCAAGAGGCCAGGTCGAACCGGGCGGCTGATGCGCTCAAGGCCATGGTCAGCAACACCGCAACCGTCGTGCGGCGTGACGTTCCCGAAGACGTAACCGAAGATACGCCGCCACAGGATCCCGCCGCCCCGCCACCACCCCTGGCTGTCTCACGCGTTGAAGTGCCCATCGAATTGCTGGTGCCGGGCGACATCATCATCCTGTCGGCGGGCGACATGATTCCCGCTGACTGTCGCCTGCTCACCGCCAAGGACCTGTTCGTCGCGCAAGCCGCAATGACGGGTGAGTCGATGCCGGTGGAGAAGTTCACCACACTGCGCGATACCCGGGCCATCAGTGCGCTCGAACTCGACAACCTCCTGTTCATGGGTACCAACGTGGTATCCGGGTCGGCCACGGCAGTAGTCGTCACTACGGGCAATCAGACCTATTTCGGCTCGCTGGCCACCCGGGTCACCACCACGGACCGTGCCCCGACTGCATTCCAGTACGGTATCAACAACGTGAGCTGGCTGTTGATCCGCTTCATGCTGGTGATGGTGCCGTTGGTACTCTTCATCAACGGCTTCACCAAGGGCGACTGGATGGAGGCGTTATTATTCGCACTGTCCGTCGCGGTCGGCCTGACGCCCGAGATGTTGCCGATGATCGTGACCTCGACCCTGGCCAAGGGTGCGGTGGTCCTCTCGCGCCAGAAGGTCATCGTCAAGCGACTCGATGCCATCCAGAATTTCGGTGCGATGGATGTGTTGTGCACCGACAAGACCGGTACGCTGACGCAGGACAAGATCTTCCTGTCGCGTCATACGGATATCTGGGGCCAGGAGTCGGACGCGGTCCTGGAGATGGCCTACCTCAACAGCTATTACCAGACCGGCCTGAAGAACCTCCTGGATGTGGCCGTGCTGGAACATGTGGAGGTGCACCAGAAACTCAACCCCGCGCGCAACTACCGCAAGGTCGACGAAATCCCCTTCGATTTCAACCGCCGCCGCATGTCGGTGGTGGTGAGCGAGCGCGAGAGCCACCACGAACTGATCTGCAAAGGTGCGGTCGAGGAGATTCTGGCAGTCTGCACCCGGGTCTACCACGGCGAGTCGATCGAGCCGCTGAGTGCAGAATTGCTGGAACGCATCCGTACCGTCACCGCCGACCTGAATGAAGAAGGCCTGCGGGTCGTTGCGGTCGCCGCCAAGGAGTTACCACCCCGGAAGGAGGACTACAGCCAGGCCGACGAGCGTGACCTGACGCTGATCGGCTACGTCGCGTTCCTCGATCCACCCAAGGAATCGACTGCCCCCGCACTACAGGCCCTGGCCGGGCATGGGGTGGCAGTGAAGGTACTGACCGGCGACAACGAACTGGTGACGGCCAAGATCTGTCGTGAAGTGGGGTTGGAGCAGCACGGCATCCTGCTGGGCAATGACGTCGAGGGCATGAGCGATACCGAACTGGCCCAGGCAGTGGAAGCACACAATGTGTTCGCCAGACTCACACCCGACCACAAGGAGCGCATCGTACGGCTCCTGAAGGGCAACGGCCACGTGGTCGGCTTCCTCGGCGATGGCATCAATGACGCGCCGGCGTTGCGCGCGGCCGACATCGGCATCTCCGTGGATACGGCGGTGGATATCGCCAAGGAGGCCGCCGATATCATTCTGCTGGAAAAGAGCCTGATGATCCTCGAGGAAGGCGTGCTGGAGGGCCGGCGGACGTTCGCCAACATCCTCAAGTACATCAAGATGACCGCCAGCTCGAACTTCGGTAACGTCTTCTCGGTGCTGGTGGCCTCCGCCTTCCTCCCATTCCTGCCCATGTTACCGTTGCAGCTGTTGACCCAGAATCTGCTTTACGACATCTCGCAGATCGCCATCCCCTTCGATCGCGTGGACGACGAACTGTTGAAAACACCGCAGCGTTGGCGGCCGGGCGATGTGGGCCGCTTCATGCTGTTCTTCGGACCCATCAGCTCGGTATTCGACATCACGACATTTCTCATGATGTGGTTTGTGTTCAGTGCCAATACGATGGCAGAACAGACGCTGTTCCAGTCGGGCTGGTTCGTGGTCGGCCTGCTGACACAAACGCTGATCGTGCACATGATCCGCACGCCCAAGATCCCGTTCCTGCAGAGTCGCGCCTCGGTATCGTTGACCATAATGACCGGCGTCATCATGGCAGTCGGCCTCTTCCTGCCGATGGGACCCCTGGCAGACTACTTCAAGCTGCAGGCCCTGCCGTCCCTGTATTTCGTGTTCCTGCCGCTGATCCTGCTGGCCTATATGGGCCTGACGCAGGCGATGAAGGGCTTCTATACACGCCGTTATGGCTGGCAGTAACGGCCATCGGGGTTACGAAAAACCGCGACACCGCCCGCATAATGAAAGATAATGCCAGACTTTGTAGTAGCCGGCGGACACGTCCGGGAGCCGGCCCCGGCGTTCGCGCCACGGCAACCCATTTCACTACCCGACAGATTTCCACATGAGTGATAAGATCAGAATCGGCATCGCCGGCTACGGTAATCTCGGCAGGGGTGTCGAAGCGGCCCTTGCGCAACATACCGACATGGAACTCGTCGGCGTGTTCACACGCAGGAACCCTGCCGAACTGAGGCTGCTCAGCGACGGCACACCGGTGTATAGAATCAATTCCGTCGCGACGTTCACCGAGACCATCGATGTACTCATCCTGTGCGGCGGATCGAAGAACGACCTGCCCGAACAGGGCCCCGAACTGTCCGCCCTGTTCAACACAGTGGACAGCTTCGATACGCACGCCAGGATTCCTGACTATTTCGCCGCCATGGACCGTGCGGCGCAGCAGGGCGGTCATATCGCGCTGATTTCGGTCGGCTGGGATCCGGGCCTGTTCTCGATCAACCGCCTGTACGGTGAGGCGGTACTGCCGGACGGGGCAAACTACAGCTTCTGGGGCCCGGGGCTCAGCCAGGGCCACTCCGACGCACTGCGCCGGGTACCGGGCGTCCAGGGTGCAGTGCAATACACCATCCCTTCGCCCGAGGCCATGGAACGCGTCCGCAGCGGTTCGCGCCCGGCGCTGACGACCCGCGAAAAGCACACCCGCAGCTGCTATGTTGTGCTCGAAGCGGGGGCGGACGCCGCCACGGTCGAACGCGCGATCGTCACCATGCCCGATTATTTCGCCGATTACGACACCACGGTGAACTTCATCAGCGCCGAGGAATTGCAGCGGGACCACGCCGCGATGCCGCATGGTGGTTGCGTCATCCGCGGCGGCACCACCGGTAAAGGTACGCGCCAGATGATGGAGTTTTCCCTGCAGCTCGACAGCAACCCCGAATTCACCGCCAGCGTGCTGGTCGCCTACGCGCGCGCCGCCTTCCGGCTCAACCAGCAAGGTGACAGCGGCGCCAAAACCGTATTCGATATCCCGCCGGGCCTGCTGTCACCGAAGAGTGCGGCGGAACTGCGCCGGGAGTTGTTGTAACCCGGGAATGCGGTACGCCCCGGCCCCTGACGCGCCAAGTGCGTCTGGCTGAGGCGCACGACCCCTCCAGCCTGCGTGTCGCCAGCGGCATCAGGCCGCTGTCTGCACTGCCCCCCTGACCACCGTCCCACGACCAGCCGTCACGCTTTGTCGCCCTGGCCGGAACGGACGATTTCAATCAGCGCATTCAAGGCATCGGTCACGGTGAAGATCCCCAGAAGCCCGCCCTTGTCGTCATTGACGATCACACTGCCGATCTTGTTTTCGGACATGGTGTACGCCACCTCGTCCAGGGGCGCCGTGGCATTCACGGTCAGCGGATCGGTCGCCATGATGTCGGCGGCCCGCACCTGAGTCTTGTGCTCGGCACTCAGCCCCAGGGCGACGCGCACATCCCGGTCGCTGATCAGCCCCACCACCGCGCCACCGCGGACGATCGGCAGGTGGCGAATACCCTGCTCCGCCATCAACCGCTGCAGCTCGTCGATCGGCATATCTTCATTGGCCGTGACGGGATTGGGGGTGGTGAACTCCTCCACCGGCAGATTCAATTGCATCATGGTAATTCTCCTGGGTCATCTATCCGCCGGGAGCCGGCGTGCTCCCTGCGTTCATTGCAGTGAGTATGGGTTGCCTGACGCGGTCACACAAGGCGATGCAGGCATAGCCGAACACCGCCTCACGGCTGTGGCCATCGCCTGGAGCCGCGGCACCGCGGCCGGTTACATCGCGAAGTACATCTCCAAGAACATCGACGGTTTCGGCCTGGATGCTGACCTGCACGGCCGCGACTCCAAGGACTCCGCTACCCGCTAGAGGCCTGGGTCTCAACCTGGGGTATTCGGCAGTTTCAGCAGATCGGCGGGCCGCCCGTAGGCGTCTGGCATAAGTTGTGGCGCCTCGAGGCCGCTCCTGCCGGCATTCTTGGCAAGGCCTTCGCGATGGCGGATACTGACGACTGGGCGAGCTATGTGTGCCTGATGGGCGGCATACAGGGCGTGGGGCAACCGCGCCTCATTGGGCTGGCCAAGAAGTGGGGCGACGGGCTTAACCGCTATGACGAGCCGCGGGACTATCAGGTGTTCGGGGTCGAGGTGGACGTGACTACCGTGGCAACGTGGATACATACCTGGCGTATCCAACAGGCCCAGGGTCGCGTTAACGGCGTTATCGTTAACACGCTCGGACTATCCCGTTAACGGAACTTCAACGCATAGGGGTGCGGGGTTTCTCCTCCTTGGAGCTCTGTCAATAACTGTACGGCGCCAGAAAAGCAAACATCTGTCCCTACTTCTTTCTAAAACAACTCACAGACCATTTTCGACCGGTTACGGCCTTAGAGACTGAAGAAATTCAATGCCTCAACAACAGCACAATTGGCCAAAAGAAGATTTTTAGCACAAACAAAAACGGCGACCAAAGCCGCCGTCTCTGTTAATTCCTTTGTGTGTATTAAGCAGTTTTCTTGCGCCTGGATATTCCAACTAGACCTAGCAGGCCAGAGCCAAACAGCCAAAGTGCCGCAGGTACAGGTACAGGGGTTGAACCGGCGAATTGCGCACTGGTAGCACCATTCGTCATCGCGAAATCAGCAACGTGGGCAGCAAAAAACTCCCCAGAAGATGGATTGAGGGTAGAGCCGATTGCGTAAGAAGAAAGGGTATCGCCAGTGACACCACTTATCGTGAACGTAAGCAACGTCGTCCTGGTTGCCCCAGTACCGCTTAACTCGAATTCGAATTTACCAAATCCACCACCAGCATTCGCATCCTCGGTAATGTTCCAAGTAGCTGGATCTACGTCCTGAATATTAGCCGTTGATATCGAGAGACTGTTGTCGTAATTGAACGAAAATGTCTGCATCCCAAAATTGCTGAGTAATGGACCGGGAAAATTAGCGCTTAGCACATCTACTGTGAAATCGATGTCACCAATCGTTGCGCCGTCGCTGATTGTCACCTGGAGATAATTAACGCCATCCGTTAGAACGTTGGACTGGTCAAGGTAATAAGAAATCGAGGCAGCCTGCACCGAAAAAGCCGCAGACACGAGCGCAAGCGCCCCAACAGTGCGCGAGAATGTTTTCATCCTTAAATTCTCCTCCAACAACCAAACATGCAGCAGATAAATCTATTTTTGTGTTCCATCACTCACGCACGAAGGGTGCCATAAATATTTTATCTATATTTATCATATAGTTATAAAACATTACGCGTGGAGTCACCTTCCAAGTGATAAGCTATTCGACAACCATTCACCGCCCGATAAACAGTGCATAATGAGAAATGCCGGTTTAAACAGTCAGTTAACAGGACACGCGCCCTACACCCTACTGTAAAAAAATTCGTCACCAATTCGGAATTATTTTTTGCCTATTACTCAATTAATTGCGGCAGTCATCATGTAGATATTCTGAAATATAGGAAGGATAAATGCCCTTTTCACCCAGGTCTCGTGGGTGGTCGTTTACCGACAGCAGTCCACCTCGTCACCGTCCGACGCCCGCCAACCCTCCGGCTCTATCAATCCGTTAATTGCAAAGTCCAGGTCTCGCCGATTTCAGATGCGCTATTTTCGTGAGACCGCTTAATGTGGGCTACTGCTTTGGGACCAAGGCAGTCCTTTGAGATAGTTCAAATATTCCAGCGGCCCAACTTCCGCAATTCGCCAGTTGCGAACTAAAAAAAGCTGGCTATTCCAACATCAACTCTCTGAATAGTAGGTATCTCCATGTTGCGTACTCCAAATGAGTGATGTGTGCTGCCAGGACAGGGATACTGTCATGCCCTCAAGCGATTTGACTTGAGATGGGACCGCCTACAATAACGGCTACACGAAAAAGCCCGCACAAGGCGAGCTTCGCTAACTCTTTAAGTTTATGGTGCCGTTGAGAGGAGTCGAACCCCCGACCTACTGATTACGAATCAGTTGCTCTACCAACTGAGCTACAACGGCGCAAGGGCGGGAGTATAGAAGAAAGCTCCGGGCTCAGACAACCGGCGATCCGGCCCGGCGGGATCAGCCGAAGGCCTGGTTGCGGATACGGATGATGACGTCGACGCCTGCCGGGACGGTGCCTTCGGGCAGGTCCGGGAGAGTCACGGGCGGGAGACGGTCGGCGTCGATATCGAACAGCTCGCCGGTATCGATGTTATAGAAGTGGTGGTGGTCGTCGGTGTTCGGGTCGTAGAACACACGGTTCGGGTCCACGATCACCTCGCGGAGCAGACCACGGCTGGCGAACAGGCCGAGCGTGTTATAGACAGTCGCCTTCGAGACCCGGGCGCTCTCCTGATTGACCCGCCTGAGCACGTCGTCCGCCGACAGATGCCAGTCACGCGAGAACAGCACCTGGGCGATCTCCAGGCGTTGCAGCGTCGGCTGAATGCCGTGGCTGGCCAGCAACTCTATCGCCTGCTGCTGGCTAAGCGGCTGTCTTGGCGGTCGTTTTTTCATGCATCAAGTATACGGCGAAGCTTTAGACAAAGTCCAGACCGATCCTAACCGGTTATTTTACTGGGTAAATATAACTGCGGATCGAGTTCCGGCGGGCGTCCGAGGAGGATATCGGCCAGCAACCGCGCGGATGCCGGGCCGAGCACGACGCCGTTCCGGTAGTGGCCGGTATTTATATATAGGTTGGTGATAGTCGGGTGCCGGGCGATGCAGGGCACGCCGGCCGGCGTGCCGGGACGCAGGCCGGCCCAGTGGTGCTCGAGCTCGCAGTCGGCGAGGGCCGGCACCAGGCGCAGGGCCACCGCCTGCAGTTCGTCGCGCGCCGCGGCGGTGGTGGATTTGTCGAAGCCGACATGCTCGAGGGTGCTGCCGACCAGTACGCGGCCGTCGCGACGCGGGATCACGTAGCGACCCTGGTCGAGGACGATGTGGCGCACCTGCCCCGGTGTACCGCGGAACAGCAGCATCTGACCGCGTACGGGCTCGACGGGCAGCCGCAGACCCACCGAGCGCAGCAGCTCGCCGCTCCAGGCGCCGCCAGCGAGGACAATGTGCGCGGCGGACAGGAAGCCGCTCTCGGTCCAGATGCCCTCGACGCGGTTGCCGATGACGCCGAAACCGGTGACGCCCTGGTGCTCGCGAAAATCGACACCCCAACCTTCCAGGGCACCGCGCAGCGACTTCACCAGCCGTGGGTTGCGTACCTGCCCGATCCCGGGCAGCCACCAGGCCTGCGGTACCGAGACGCCGAGGGCCGGTTCCAGGTCCCGCAGCTGCCCGGCGGCGACGCGTTCGATGCGCACGCCAAAGCGCTCCGCCCAGGGCCAGACGCGTTCGTCCTCGGCGGCATCGAGGATCAGCAGGCCGGAATCCTGCCACTCGGGATCGATGCCGGAGGCCGCGTGGATCTCGGTGAGCAGCTGCGGATAGTGTTGCTGACCCCAGCGTGCCAGGGCATTGACCGCGTCGGGGTAGCGCCAGGGGTACAGCGGCGAGAGGATGCCACCGCCAGCCCAGGACGCCTCGCCGCCGCTGCGGCCGCGCTCGACGAGCCGCACACGCAGTCCTGCGGCACGCAGCTCGCGCGCGGTCAGCATACCGATCAGGCCGGCCCCGATGATGATGCAATCCGTCACTACGCGTCTCCTTCAGCGGCGCCAGCAGACGGCGTCGGCATAACCACCTGTCAGCACCGGACCGTGCTGGTCAATAGCATAGGTCCCGCAGGCATCACCGCGCTGCGGTCCATCGGCGCGCGGCCGGGCGATCGCCAGGAAGCCGGCCGCGGTGTGCTCCGGTACCTGCAGGTGGTAACACCCATCCGCCGATGTGGCAGCGTGACCCAGTTCGTGCAGATCCGCATAGGCGGTGTGATTAGCACGCCAGGTCTCCTCGGCGACACGCAGTGCGAGCAGGCTGCCGATGGCGTCGGTGCGGCGACCACGCATCAAGCTGTCGCGATAACTGGGATACGCCAGTGTCGCGAGGAGCGCCACGATGGCGAGCGCGATCAGCAACTCCATGAGGGTCATGCCGCGCGTGCGGCTGGGTCGTGTCATGGTGGGCCCTCCCTGGCCGGTCGTTATGATTATTTCGCAGGCGGCGCGGTGACTGGCGGTCGCGAGACATTCGTTCCGATCAATCCGATATCAACCGCACTTCATCCACCGTGCATGCGGAATACGCCCTACTCGTAATGCCCCTTATTTAAATCCCTCTTGGCCACGGAAGCACCCGGAATGACACGGAAAAGGCTCGTGTGTAAAGGCCGGAGACCAAACCGCAGGTGCGAGCCCTGGACACATATACTAAATTCTTCCGTATTATTCTGTGGCCAACTTTCCAAGACATGGGCTTGCAGACGCGCCATTCGCCCTAGTATAAGCCCGGCGAGCGGCTATAATCACGCCGACGACACGGACTGTTACAAAGACTCAAACACGGAGACTCGATCATGGATGATCGCGGCCCTTCCGGCTTTACGCTCATCGAACTCGTCACCGCCATGGCCGTACTGGCCATCATGATCACCTGGGCGGTGCCGGCGTTCTCCGATCTCATCGACAGCCAGCGGCTGCGGGCCATGGCCTGGCAGCTCGCCGCCGATCTGCGTCAGGCGCGCAGCGAGGCGGTCGCGCGGCATGCATCGCTGCCGGTCGGCGTCGCCTTCCGCCCGGGCACGGCGTGGTGCTACGGCATCAGCCAGCAACTGCCTTGTGACTGCCGGCAACGGGACTGGCGGGCCGCAGATGCCTGTCTGCTGGATGCATCGCGACAACGCCAGCTGCACCGCACGACGCAGCGCGAGCACCCACACGTCGCCATCACCGCGGCGCGCTTCAGCGGCGGGACGCTCACGGTCTTCGATCCGCTGCGCGGCACGGCGCGGGCCGGCACGGTGGCACTGGCATCGGCGCGCGGCAAGCACCTGGAGATACGTGTGAGCACACTGGGCCGGGTGCGCATCTGCGCGCCGGCCGATACACCGGCGCCGGGTGGCGTTCAGCCATGCTGAGGTCCGCGCAACGCGGCTTCTCACTGACGGAGCTGATGATCGGCAGCGCGCTCGGGCTGTTCGTGATCGCGGGCGCGCTGCAGCTCTATGCCGCCAACGTGCGCGCCGCCGCCGACACGCTGCGCGTCAGCCGACTCAATCAGGAGATGCGTGCCGTACTGCAGCTGTTGGGCGACGAGTTGCAGCGCGCCGGTTACTGGGCCGGCGAGCCCGGCATCGATCCGCATACCGGCAATCCCTTTCAATCTGCCACCAACGACATCCGCATTGACCGGTTCACCGGCGAGGCGGCCGCCTCCTGCCTGCTCTACGCCTACGACCTGAACGGCGACCAGCGCGTCGGCGTCGGCCCGGGCGGGCTACCAGGCCCGCACGAATCGACGGCGAATCTGGAGCAGTTCGGCGTACGCCTGCGCGCCGGCCGGCTGCAGCTGCGTACCGGTGGCCGCACCTTCGCCTGCGCTGTCGGCAGCTGGCAGGCACTCACCGAGCCGGACACCGAGGTCACCGTGCTGCGCTTCACCCTGCAGCAGCGTTGCCTGAACCTGCACGCAGACGGCGGCCCCTGCACCAGCGGCGACCCCGCCCTGCTGCGCCGGCGCGTGACCATCGCCCTTGCCGGCCGCAGCCGTGCCGATCCCGGGATCCGGCTGCGACTGGAAACCGAGGTGCTGATCGCCAATGACCGCGTGACCGCGAGCCTGCCTTGACATGAGTGCCGCCAGGGAACCACGCAGACGCACTCACGGCGACCCGGGTGACCGGCACATCGGCCGGCGACAACGCGGGGCGGCGAGCCTGCTGATCGGTCTGGCACTGATCACCGCCATCGTCGCGCTGGCGGCGGGGCTGGGGCACACGGTGGCACTGGAGCAGCGCATGGTGCGCAATACTGTGCTGGCCGCGCAGACGCGCGCGGCGGCAAGCGCCGGCCTCGGTTACGCCCAGGCCGAGCTGGCACAGGCGCGGCCGGTGTGGACGCGCCTGGCCGACGGGCACGAGCTGGCCACCACGTCACGCAATCCCCCGCCGCTGCACACGCACGCCGGAGACCGTTTCGCGATTAACATCGCCCTAGAACGGCGGCCGCAGTGGCGCGGCTACATCCGCGCCGAGGTGAGCGCGGCGCCGGCGACCGACCCCGAGGTCGAGGCGCGCGTCAGCCAGTTCCTGTTGCCGCTGGGCGTGTTGACCGCCGTGGGCGAAGAGGCACCGCCGCTGGTGGTCGACGGCTGCGCGGATCTGTCGCGAGCGCGCGACCTCTACCCGCTGGACGCCGACGGCACCGCTGCCGGTCCCGCGCTGAGCACCTCGGCCGCGGCGGCCTGCACGCGCAGTGAGGCTGCCAACCTCCACGGCGGTGCCGTGCACGGCCATGCCTTCGCACCCGGCACGCTCTGGGACCGGGTCATGACGATCGACCGGGACGCGTTCCACACCCTGGCGGAGGCGCAGGTCGCCGCCGGCGTGCCACCCTTGCAACGGGATTACTGGTGGGCGACGGCCGCGGATCTGACCGCGGGCACCTGGCGCATGAGCCTCGGGAGCGCGCGGCACCCTGTCGTCCTGATCATCCCGGCGGAACTCGGCTGTCCGGCCTTCGGCGGCGGCGCGCAGATCGTCGGCCTGGTACTGATCGAGGCCGACTGCGGCGGCGGCCCCGGCTGGAGCGATGTCCGTCTCTATGGCAGCCTCGCGGTGGGGGGCGATTTTGCCGGCCTCGGCCCCACCAGCCGCCTGTTCCATATCAGCCACGCGCCCGGTGCACCCCGGCGCATCGAACCGCCACCACTGGGCGTGGTC
>Ga0172382_10009085_pt1 | contig 13653 bp, 8 predicted proteins | sample Leawel138RmetaG_FD_122245 | JGI IMG/M metagenome (GOLD analysis project Ga0172382, IMG submission 122245) | Leachate microbial communities from a municipal landfill in Southern Ontario, Canada - Leachate well 138R metaG | ecosystem: Engineered > Solid waste > Landfill > Unclassified | place...
AATTATGAAGATGCCATTGACTTGTATAAAAAATACAAACGAAATATCCTAGGCATTATTTCTGATATTTCTTATACCCGCGATGGAATAACCGATCCGCAGGCGGGCATCAGGCTTTGCAAAGTGGTGAAGAAAAACGACAAGTATATGCCGCTTTTGTTACAGTCGTCAGATGCCGAAAATGCCGAGATAGCCAAAGAGATAAAAGTCGGATTCATCAATAAAAATTCCAAAACACTCTCACTGGAGCTGCGCCGTTTTATCAAGGAATATTTTGCTTTTGGTGATTTTGTTTTCAAAGATCCAGACAACCACCTGGAGGTGATGCGGGCTGCGGATCTGAAATCTCTTCAGGAAAAGATATTCCAGGTGCCCAACAAATCGCTACAATACCACATTGAACGCGATCACTTGTCCAAATGGCTGCGTGCCAGGGCTTTGTTTCCGTTGGCAGATTTGTTCAAGCTGTTTACGCCTCAAGATTTTTTAGATAGCGACGACACTAAACGCTTTGTGTTTGATGCAATTGCGCATTTCAGGCTCAACAGGGCAAGGGGTGTAATTGCTGAGTTTAACCATGAAAGCTTCGACGAATACCTGTCGTTTACGCGAATCGGCCAAGGCTCTATTGGTGGGAAAGCACGCGGACTGGCTTTTCTCGACTCGCTTATCAAGCGCAATAATCTGAATGATAAATTTGAAGGTATAACCATCGGTATTCCAAGAACGGTAGTGCTTTGCACCGATATTTTTGACGATTTCATGGAAGAAAATAATCTCTATGCCATTGGTCTTTCCGAAGAAATGTCTGACGATGAAATCCTGCATCATTTTATCGAGGCAAGGCTTCCTTTTCGCATCCAGGAAGACCTTTATACCTTGATCTCTGTAATCCGTAATCCAATTGCTGTACGTTCATCAAGTTTACTCGAAGATAGTCATTATCAACCTTTTGCAGGAATTTATTCGACCTATATGATTCCGGTTGTCGAAAACGATGAGCGCACTATGATGCAGTTATTAGGCAACGCCATCAAAAGTGTGTATGCTTCCGCATTTTTTGCTGACAGCAAGGCCTATATGACAGCAACCAAAAATATGATCGACGAAGAAAAGATGGCCATTGTGCTGCAGGAAGTCTGCGGGAAAAAGTATAACAGCCATTATTATCCTGCCTGTTCAGGTGTGGCGCGTTCTATCAATTTTTATCCTATTCCGCCCGAAAAACCCGAAGATGGAATTGCCAATATCGCACTTGGCCTCGGAAAGTTGATTGTTGATGGCGGCCAAACGATCCGGTTTTCGCCTAAATATCCAAATAAAGTGCTGCAAACCAGTCAGCCTGATATGGCTTTGCGTGAAACCCAAAAGGTGTTTTATGCGCTCAATTTAGATCCGGATAGCTTTCAGCCCACTACGGATGATGCCGCCAATCTTCTGGAATTAAAAACGAGCCAGGCCGATGCTGATGGTATCCTGAAACTGGTTTGCTCTACCTACGATTTCGAAAACCATCTATTACGCGATGGCTATCACGAAGGTGGAAAAAAATTGGTGACTTTTGCTAATATACTGAAATACAAAACGTTTCCACTATCAGATATCTTGCAAGAAGTGCTACGGGTAGGACAAAAGGAAATGCGTAAGCCTATCGAGATAGAATTTGCCGTGGAGCTTAACAAGCCTAAAGATGCGATAAAGTTTTTCTATGTGTTGCAGATAAGGCCTGTGGTAAGTATGAACGAGTCGCTTGACATAGATATGGGAGCAGTGAAGGAGGAGGACTGCATCATTACGGCAGATCACACGCTGGGCAATGGACTTATCAAAGGCTTGAAAGATTTTGTGTATATAAAACCGGGTGCCTTTAATCCTGCCAAAACCCTCCATATGGCTGAGCTTATTGGTAAGCTCAACAACCGTTTTTTGAAAGAAGGGAAAAACTATATACTGGTAGGCCCGGGGCGCTGGGGATCAAGCGATCCGTGGTTGGGTATTCCTGTTAAATGGCCGCAGATATCGGCGGCACGTATTATCATTGAGTCGGGACTGGAGAACTATCGCATTGACCCCAGCCAGGGAACGCACTTTTTCCAAAACCTCACCTCTTTTGGTGTTGGCTATTTCACCATCAATCCGTTTATCAATGAAGGTACTTACGACCTAAGATTTCTGGATGGTAAAGAGGCTTTTTATGAAGATGAATTTGTGCGTCATATCCACTTCGAGGAGGATATGGAAGTAGTGATTGATGCCAGAAAAAATAAAGGAATGATCTTAAAGCCAGGACGAAAAGTGCCCTTTATAGAAAAACGGTAGTTTGAAAAGCGTTATAAAAAAAAGCCCGGTATAAATACCAGGCTTTGTAACAAAATTTCGACTTTTGGGACAATCCCAATAGCTTAATGGATCATGTTTTCTGGTGCCAAAATTCTTTCCAGCTCTTCTTTGGATAACAGTCCTTTTTGAAGCACCAATTCGTAAACGCTGCCACCGGTTTCCAGGGCTTCCTTGGCAATCATATTTGATGCCTCGTAGCCAATAAATGGATTAAGCGCGGTAACCAGACCGATGGAGTGTTGCACGGTATGTCTGCAATGGTCTTCGTTAGCTGTAATGCCTGCAAGACAACGGTTTGTAAGCACCTTCATGCCGTTTTTGAGCATCTCGATCGACTCGAACAGACTTTGTACAATAACGGGTTCCATGACGTTGAGTTCCAGCTGGCCGGCTTCGGCAGCGAGCGACACAGTGAAGTCGTTTCCAATTACTTTGAAAGCAATTTGGTTTACAACTTCCGGGATTACCGGATTTACCTTGCCTGGCATAATGGTTGAGCCGGGCTGCATAGGTGGCAGGTTGATCTCGTTGAGGCCTGCGCGTGGGCCTGAAGATAACAGCCTAAGGTCGTTAGAGGTCTTGGAGAGCTTGATAGCGAGGCGTTTCAGGCTTGCTGAGAAAGTTACAAAATCACTTGTATCCTGGGTAGCTTCTACCAGGTTGCGTGCCAGTTTGATGTCCATTCCTGTGATAAGACGCAGATGTGGAATTACTTTTTCACTGTATTTTGGGTCGGCATTGATGCCCGTGCCGATGGCTGTTCCGCCCATATTTACTTCCAAAAACAAGGCTGCAGAGCGGTTTAGCTGTTGCACTTCTTCTTCCATTGTAACAGCAAATGCTTCAAAAGTTTGGCCCAGTGTCATAGGTACGGCATCCTGCAATTGGGTGCGTCCCATTTTGATAACTTTTGCAAATTCACGTGATTTCTGATGCAGAACCGTAATCATCTGTTGCAGCACATCCACGAGTTTTTCGTTGGCTTTTATCAAAGCAATCTTGATGGCTGTTGGGTAAGCATCATTGGTGCTTTGCGACAGATTGACGTGGTTATTAGGGTGGCAAAATTCGTATTGTCCGCGTTCTTTTCCCATAATTTCTAGGGCGCGGTTAGCAATCACTTCATTGGCGTTCATATTGGTAGAAGTGCCGGCACCACCTTGAATCATGTCCACCACAAATTGAGACAAAAGGCGGTTGTTGATAATTTCCTGGCTAGCCTGAACAATAGCATTGGTAACCTCATCAGACATTAAATTCAGTTCGTGGTTAGCTTTGGCTGCGGCCATTTTTACCATTGCTAATGATTTCACTAAATCAGGGAAAAAGCTAAGCGTGATGCCACTGATATTGAAGTTTTCGAGCGCACGAAGGGTTTGCACACCATAATAATATTCATAAGGCACTTCGCGGTCGCCTAGCAGGTCATGCTCTGTTCTGGTTTTGCCCGATTCGTATTGCGTGCTGATGTTGAAAGCTTTGTTGTTGGCATAGCGCATGCGGCGTGAAACCACCCGCGTGATGTTCGACAAAATCACCATGGTGATAGGTCCTGAACTTTTGAAGACATCCCGGGAAAGTGTGAGCACAACACTGTCTTCTTTGGCACGCGCCGAAGTAGAGTGTGGAGAATCCTCCATCAGTGAGCCTTCACCCAAGAAGTCGTGTTGGCCAAAATAAGTGATGATCTGGTCTTCGCCAAATGCAGTTGTCTTGAACAACTCAATCTTACCGCTTACAATCAAAAAGATCAATTCGCGGGCAGTATTTTGCTCAAATAATATTTCATTAGGCCTAATTCGTTCCTCAACTGTTTTTTCAGCGATAAACTCCAGCTCAGCTTCGCTCAATCCTTTAAACAACTCAATGTGTTTTATCAACAATACCTTGTCATTCAGATTCATAGCATTTATTTTTAATTTGTTAATAATTTAACAAATGTACTACAAATAGCTGAAATCAACCAAATATGTCAACAAAAGTTATTCTCTCATGAAAAAAAAATCAGCAGCTTTTGATGTTGTAAATAGGCTGTTGATTTTTTATGAATACATTTGCAGCTACAATATAAACATCCAAAATATGAAGCAAATTCCAATGGTTGACCTGGTCGGTCAATATCAAAAAATCAAAGCTGAAGTTGATGCTGCAATAGCTGAGATTTTATCCAATACAAGTTTTATTAATGGCCCTGCAGTTAAGCAGTTTCAGCAAAACCTTGAAAAATACCTTGGTGTGAAACACGTGATACCTTGTGGCAACGGCACTGATGCTTTGCAGGTAGCCATGATGGCACTCGACCTGAAGCCCGGCGATGAAGTGATAACAACATCCTTTACCTTTATTGCTACAGCCGAAGTGATTGCCCTGCTGCAACTTACGCCGGTTTTGGTTGATGTTGACAAAGACACCTTTAATATAGATCCCGAAGCCATTGAAAAAGCAATAACTCCAAAAACCAAGGCCATCGTTCCGGTACATCTCTTTGGTCAATGTGCTGATATGGATGCTATTATGGATATTGCGAAGCGTCATAATTTGTATGTAATTGAAGACAACGCACAAGCTATTGGCGCAGATTTTACTTCTGCTGATGGCATCGTAAAAAAAGCCGGAACGATTGGTAATATTGGCTGCACCTCGTTTTTTCCGAGCAAAAACCTGGGATGTTATGGTGATGGTGGTGCAATCTTTACTGACGATGATGCGCTGGCCAAAAAAATGCGTGTAATTGTAAATCATGGCATGGAAGTGCGTTATTATCACGATTCTATTGGCGTAAACTCACGTTTGGATAGCATTCAGGCTGCGGTTTTGGATATCAAGCTCAGGCATTTGGACGAATATGCTGAAGCACGCCGCTATGCTGCAAATTATTATAATACTGCTTTTGCGGCTTGTGAAAAGCTGAAAACGCCTGTTACATCGCCCTTTACAACCCATGTGTTTCATCAATATACACTGGTTACGCATCAGATAGATCGTCAGAAACTGATGGAACATCTGCAATCCAAAGGTATTTCCAGCGCTATTTATTATCCAGTTCCGTTGCACCTGCAAAAGGCGTATGTGGATCCGCGCTACAAACAGGGCGATTTCCCGGTAACAGAAGCACTTTCGGAAACAGTGATTTCTTTGCCGATACATACCGAATTTGATGACGAGAGTCTGGCCTATGTGACGGATGCTGTGCTTGAATTTGTTGGGAAGTGAAGGCTTTCTTACTGACGTTTCGCACTTACTCTAAAATTAGGTAACAATCTGAAATATAATATTTTGCATAGGAAATAATTCTTTGTGGCTTCTTTGTGAAATAGCTATTACACAGAGTTTCCCAAAGAAAGCACAGAGTTTCCCAAAGTAAATTCGTTTGGAAATGGATTATTTTTAACATTGATAATCAATAATATAAGAAGTTAATTATTCTCTATGCTATTCATTATTAACGGATTATCCACTTGTGCGAAACATCAGTTTCTTATAGTTAAACTGATTTTCAGAATCTAACATCTTGCTTTAGATTAATTAATATTTGCAAGATATTAAGATAGTAATCCCGGTAGTTCCTCAGCCTGTTTTTTAGGGTGATGAAGCCGGGATTTTTTTAGGTTTTAAATTGCTGATTTCAAAGAAATTATAATAAAATGAGTTTGTGCTGCAACAATTTCTTATGTAGAAACGGGCAATTAATCGAAAACAGATGAATCTTTATTGATTATTAATTACTTTTGTAAGTATAATTATTATATAATGAGAACAATCCAATTAAACATGCCTGAAAACGTAAACCTAAAAGACTTCGATTTATCAATGATAATTGCAGCTAAACTTTATGAAGATGCTATACTTTCAGCAGGACAAGCTGCGCAGATGGTTGGTTTATCTAAGCGTGCTTTTATTGAAATCTTAGGAAAATATGGTGTTTCCATTTTTAGCACATCCGTTTCTGACCTCCATGCTGATATAGAAAATGTCTAAAGTTGTAATTTCAGACACGAGCATACTGATACTTTTTCATAAAATTGATGAATTTGATGTTTTGCGTAAAGTTTTTGGAGAGCTAGTAACAACTCCTGAAATCAAAGAAGAATTTGGTGACAATTTACCTTCTTGGATAAGGATTGAGTCCGTCTCAGACAGGAGATATCAAAAATTACTTGAAACGCAAGTGGATTGTGGTGAGGCTAGTGCTATTGCTTTGGCTGTTGAAAAAGAGGAAGCTTTACTTTTGTTGGATGATTTAAAAGCAAGAAAATTAGCAAAAAGGTTAAATTTAAAAATTACTGGTACGCTTGGAATCATTCATAAAGCAAAGCAACTTTCGGTTATATCAAAGGTAAAGCCGTTAATTGATAAAATGTTATTAACGGATTTTCGAGTTGCAGATGTTATTTTAAAAGAAATTTTATTTCTTAATAATGAGTAATCTGCTATTAGTTTTAGCAGAGATTTTCTAATAAATAATTACCAGACAGTTTTAGTAAAATTAAACCTTTGTATACTTAGAAAGTCTATGTATAACAGTTTATTTCATTTCATTTTTTTCTTACAGCCAACGCTCATTTTGCTAATGCTTTTGTCGGCTTTGCCGAAAGCAGCTGCTGCTCAGCTGCCTAAATAGACTATCTTTGTTCAAGCAAAACCTCAGCCCATGAAACTTATTGAAGTCAAAACAAGTAGGCATAAAAAAGCCTTTTTAGATATTTCCCGAAAGCTGTACAAAGATGATCCTGTGTGGGTTTGTCCGCTCGATTCCATGATTGAAGGTGTGTTTGATCCCAAAAAGAATTTTTTTTATCAGCAAGGTGAAGCCATCCGTTGGATTTTAGAAGATGATAGGGGAGTGCTAATCGGTAGGGTGGCGGCCTTTATCAACCGAAAAAAAGCTTTTGGCTATGCACAACCCACTGGAGGCATGGGTTTTTTTGAGTGTATCGATGATCAAAAGGCCGCTTTTATGCTTTTCGATCGTTGCCGTAGCTGGCTGAGCGAAAAAGGCATGAAGGCCATGGACGGACCAATAAATTTTGGTGAGAACGATAATTTCTGGGGTTTGCTGGTGGAGGGATATACCCATCCCAGCTTCGGAATGCCTTATAATAAACCGTATTACGAAGGGTTTTTTAGGAATTATGGCTTTGAAGAATATTTTGAGCAGGTAACAAACCACCTCGATCTTACCGAGCCATTTCCTGAGCGCTTTTGGAAAATTGCCGAATGGGTGCGTAAAAAACCAGGCTTTGAATGGCGGCATTTTGAAAAGAAAAAGGCCGACCAATATATCCGCGATGTGAAAGAAATTTATGACGAAGCCTGGCAAAATCACGATAATTTTACGCCGCTTAGCCTCAGCACCATCAGCGGTGAGATGGATCAAACGCGTAGCTTTCTGGAGGAAGAGTTTATTTGGTTTGTATATCACGAAGGGGAACCTGCCGCATTTTTGGTCATGTTTCCGGATGTGAACCAGCTGTTGAAACCGATGAAGGGCAAGATGAGCCTGTTCAATAAACTGCGTTTTATGATGTTGAAAAAACAGAAAAAGATTGACAGAGCGCGCATCACCATTATGGGTGTTAAGCCGCAGTTTCAGCGTTTTGGTCTCGAGTCGGGCATTTTTTGGCAGATGAATGAGGTGATGAAGAAGCCTGAATTTCAGCATTATAAAGAGATAGAGCTGTCATGGGTAGGTGATTTCAATCCCAAGATGCAGGCCATACACAATGGTGTGGGTGCTAAGTTTGGTAAACGGCACCGCACGTTCAGGCTGCTCTTTGAAAAAAACACTGACAGCCCGCAGCGGCATAAAACAATTTAAACAGGTAAGTTTATACCCTAGCCATCAGGTGCTGGGTATCGTTATAATCCTAAAAGCCAGGTAGCTATCGAAAAATAAATCAGCACGCCGCTGATATCGGCAAGCGAGGTAATCAGCGGAGCACTTGCTGTGGCGGGATCCAGTCGCAGCCGGGTAAATATAAACGGAAGCAGCAGACCAATCAAGCTGCCCGTTATCACTGTTAGCACCATAGTGATGGCAACAACGAAAATGATTTCGGGTGCACGAAAACTGGCGATAAGCGCTGCACCCACTGCCATGGTCAAGCCCAGCAGCAGTGAAACAAAAAACTCCTTTCCGAGCAGACGCAGCCAGTCTTTTATTTCCACATCACCAATGGCCAAAGCCCTGATCATAAGCGTGGCAGATTGCGCGCCTGCATTACCACTGCTGGCAATGAGCAGCGGCAGAAAAAACAGCAAAGAAACAAGCGCTGTGATAGCCGACTCGAAATGCGCGATGGCGGCACCCGAAAACACATTCATAAAAACCAGCAAGGTGAGCCAAAAAATACGCATCTTGTATAGGTATCCTATACGTGCCTTTAGCGGGTTTACGACGGCATCCTGAAACGAGCCAAACTTGTGAAAGTCTTCCGTAGTTTCTTCCTCGGCCACGTCCATCATATCGTCAATCGTAACAATTCCCAGCAGCATTCCTTTAGTATCAAGCACCGGCAAAGCCAATCTATCTTGATCTTGGAACACCCTGATAGCCAGTTCCTGGTCATCAAAAGCATTAAGAGCGACAAAGCGGTTGTTGATGAGGTCGCTGATTTTTTGCTCTGGGTTGGCGAGTATGATCTCCCGGATGCGGATATCGTCGATCAGTTTCCACTCTTCGTTCACCACATAAATCACGTTCAGGGTTTCAGAATCCTGACCATATTGGCGCACATGTTCCAAGGTTTGGGCTACCGTAAAATCGGGTCTTACAGCAACAAAATTTGGTGTCATCAGCCGTCCGATGCTGTCTTCGGGATAGCCCAGCAGTTTGAGGGTAATTTTTCGGGCTTCTGGCGAAAGCAGTTGAATTAACCGGTGGCTGACCTCGCCTGGCAGCTCTTCAAAAAAGGCAGTGCGGTCGTCGGGGTCTAAATCGTTGAGTAGATTTGAGAGCTTATGGGCATATTGTGCCAGACCTTCAATAATTTGTTCCTGGCTGTCGTGCTCCAAATGCTGAAAAGTATTCTTGGCAAGCTCATTAGGCAGTAGCCGAAAAAGGATTACATCTTCTTCATTGTCAAGCTCTTCAATAAGCTCAGCAATGTCGAAAGGTTCCAGCTCAATAAGTTGTTTGCGTAAACTCTTCCATTGTTTATTTTGGATGAGTGTCTGGAAGTCTTGGATAATTTCAGTCATAATCACTCCTTGCTGTGCCAGCCACAAAAGGAGTTCAACAATCCCTTAGGGCTATGTTATAAATTTAAAAATCGCGGATAAGGGTCTTCGTCCATTTTTATTGTTAATAGTAATCGAAGGCGCAAAAGTAAGGTTTATTTTTTGGGATTGAAATAGCGTAAAGCGGTTTTGGGTGGGGCTTGTGGTTTTGCTGTGTAAAATGATCATTATCAAAGTGCAAGCCGTTCCACGAAGCATTTGCTTTGTGGAATTATATTGCACCGCTGCTAACGTAATCGTGAGCCAGCGCAACCAAGTCCACTTCTCGGCTTTTCTCGAAGACCTTCAATCCTATATTTCACAACGTTCAGCAGCGAAGTATGAAACTAAAAACCATCTATTTGACACGAAGTCTCAGGTGATCGAGCGAAGCCGAGAGCACCGATGGAGCCCCGAGTGTACCGCAGTCAAGCCAAAGATACCAATCTTAATAACATTCAACACATCACAAATACTGGCGATGACAATTTTTCATCCAAAAAAAAGCCTACCCTCTGGGGGCAGGCTTTTCTTTAAAAATATCTTTTTTTCACAACTTTAGTCTCCTTGGGCAGCCAAAAACCGTTCGGCTTCCAGGGCGGCCATGCAACCTGTGCCGGCAGCCGTTACGGCCTGCCTGAAGATTTTATCCTGAACATCGCCGCAGGCAAAAATACCCGGAATATTCGTGGCGGTGGAGTCGGCTTTGGTTTTGATATAACCCACATCATCCATATCCAGCACGCCGGTAAACAGCTCACTATTGGGTTTGTGGCCAATGGCTACAAAGAACCCTTCGACGTCGATGGTTTTTTCTTGATGTGTTTTATTGTTGATAAGCACTACGCCTTGCAATGCTTTCACGAAGCCTTTTTCTTCACCAAAAAGTTCTTTGGTGTTATGGTTCCAGAGTACCTCTATATTAGGTGTGTTGAGCACCCTGTTTTGCATGGCTTTGGAAGCACGCAGCTCGTCGCGGCGCACAATCAGATATACCTTACGGCAGAGCTTGGCGAGGTAGGTCGCCTCTTCGGCAGCAGTATCGCCGCCGCCAACAACGGCCACATCTTTCCCTTTATAGAAAAACCCATCGCAGGTAGCGCAGGCCGAAACCCCGCCGCCTTTAAAACGTTCTTCCGACTCCAGACCCAAATATTTGGCTGTTGCTCCTGTGGAGATGATGACGGTTTCGGCCAGCATCTCCTTGCCTTCGTCGTCTTTTGCACGAAAAGGGCGGGCGGTGGTGTCCACCTCAGTGATCATGCCCCAGCGTGTTTCGGTGCCAAAACGCTCGGCCTGTGTTTTCAACTCTTCCATCATTTCAGGGCCTGTTACACCTTGCGGGTAGCCGGGAAAATTCTCCACCTCAGTGGTGGTAGTCAATTGGCCTCCGGGCTGATTTCCCAGATACATTACAGGTTTTAAATCGGCACGTGCGGCATAAATTGCGGCGGTGTATCCGGCAGGGCCCGATCCGATGATAAGGCATTCTATTTTTTCAGGCTGATTACTCATGTCTTGAATTTTTTATTTCTTTTTTGCTTCAATTTGCGAAAATAGTGCCATTTCCGCAATTGGGTAATTTATTCGTGATTTTTCTGTCATTATGGCCTAAAGCAAGGTGATATTGATGCGATTTAACAAAGGCTGATTTTTTGTCAGTACGAAAAGGGCATTGATGACCAAATTTATTTTTAGGGTAGCATGCGGTTTTGTGAGTTGGTTTATTTGTTCACGGGTTGAAGAGTTTAAGAGTTCACGGGTTTTAAATTTCGTGAACCTATCAACCTATCAGCACATCAGCACATCAACCTATCAACACATCAGCACATCAACAAATCAACACATCAGCACATCAACAAATCAACCCATCATCCCATCAACTCAAAAACCCACAAAAAAAACACTTGCACAGCTCCTTCAATTGTTTTACTTTTGCACCGCTTTAAGCAATCGGGGCGTGGTGCAGTTGGCTAGCATTCTTGCATGGGGTGCAAGCGGTCGCCCGTTCGAGTCGGGCCGCTCCGACAAAAACCCTTCATCTAAATCAGGTGAGGGGTTTTTTAATAGTTGATGCTGCTAAGCTTTTTTAAAAATAGCTGATAAAAAACACTAGTTTAGTTGATTTTTTAATAGGTGCGCGATAAACTGGAAGTAAAAAAAGTCTGTAAGGAATTTGTCGCAAAAAGTTGCGACAAAAAAAAACCGCCCGGGAGGGCGGTCAAATTATGAAAAACAAACAAAACAAGTGATTTGCATAGCACAAGACTTATGCCAATGTAGTAGGCTGCTGTTTATCAACAAATTAATAAAGGCATTAGCACCAAGAAATTCCCATAGTGAGAGTTAATTTCTATATTTTGGAATAGAACCCTAACTCCCAAAAATAGGCTGCAAGCTAAAGTGCTCAAAGTAAAGCAATAGTATCTATAAAGTCAGTTTTTTGAAGTGAAAGCCATCCCGCTTTACTATCCCAAAATGGGAAAGTTGATGTTTAATAGCAAAAAGACATAATCCATTAACTTCAAAAATGTCACCGTTAAATGGATTTCAGCTACCTTTTTTTGTCTTCAAGAGGTTTTATGTTTAACATTGCTTGATATGAACAATGCCGTTTACATGGTATTTTGACTTTGAACTTGAAATTATTTTTTAGGGTTTTTTTTTGTTCATGTATTAAAAGCCCTAAGTACACCTGTATCTTAAAAAAGATAAATTAATATTTTAATAACTTTAAACTAAAACTTGAATTTCTTATGAAAAAATTATTACTTCTTAGTTTGGCTTTGGGATTTGGTCTGATGGCTAATGCTCAAAGAGCGTACAATCTTAAGCAAGACCTGCGCGAGCACAAAGCCATTGAAAAAATGATGATTGGTATAGAGCCCGCGAAAGCCAGTTCTATTGTTTCTACACAGGAAACTGTAACTCCCGTTGTTCCACCTACCAAGAATACCAATATTGTAAGTATCATCGATATCGGAACCTCAGCCAATGCCTACAGCTATGGTTATGGTGGTGGCCAAAAACAAATCCTTTGGGCTGTTCCTGAGTTAGGCATTATAAGTAATATCCACCGTATGGGTGGAGCCCTGGATCCGGGCGCATACTCAGGCAACCTGGGTTATGACGTTTCTATGGATGGTGGACTAACCTGGACTAACATGATTGAAATGTATGTTGCTGAAAACAATGCAGGTGGCGATTATTATACAGATGCTGCCCGCTATCCCTACCATGGAGTTTGGAATCCGGAAGGCAATACCGATATAAACAATGTATGGATGAACTATCATGCTCCTAACCTTGACGGTACAAACTCACCAGATAGCTGGGGTGGATACAGCTACGGTGCTGTAAATATGGGTGATCCAACTATCAGAACAAAGAATCTACAATCCTCTGTACCTCCTGTTTATCAATATATTGCTGATGCTTCTACAATGACCAAACAAGGTGTTGCATGGGTTGTTGACGTGAACCAGGATTGGTCAAGTGGTACCGTTGTTTACCAGGGAAGCCTGATCGTAAACAGAGGCGAATTTGACGAAGCAGAAGGTGATTTTATTTTCGAACAAGAATTGATGGATGCACCGGTTGCTGCCGCCACTACACGTCCTTCCCACACGCAGGTTGCTTTTAGTGAAGACGGAGAAACCGGATACATTTCATTTTTGGGCGACAACGAGACTGTTAGTACAATCAGTGGTGCCCCAAGTTACTACCCAATTATTGCCAAAACTACTAATGGTGGAGATAGCTGGAGCGATTTAAAGGGTATTCAGCTTGCCGGACCTAACGGGCTTTCTGGAATTGTAGCCGACCTGCTTACAGATGACCAAATTGCTGACCTGTATGAAGCACCGCTTCCTACCCGCGAAGAGATTCCTTATACTACTGCATTTGACCATAATATAACCGTTGACAATAATGGTAACCTCCATATAGGTGTTATAGTAAGTGCCACTGGTTCAGATGATTATTCTATCGTTACTGCAGCTGGTTTCCCTGCTGCTTATGATATTTATACTACTGATGGCGGTACAACCTGGCATGCCATCAAACTTGGGCACACCAATCAGTTCCGTGGAACAT
>Ga0172382_10009086_pt1 | contig 13653 bp, 8 predicted proteins | sample Leawel138RmetaG_FD_122245 | JGI IMG/M metagenome (GOLD analysis project Ga0172382, IMG submission 122245) | Leachate microbial communities from a municipal landfill in Southern Ontario, Canada - Leachate well 138R metaG | ecosystem: Engineered > Solid waste > Landfill > Unclassified | place...
ATGATGAGACTCTCCTGCCGGCAATCTCTACGATTGCCAGCAGGAAGCACGATCCGTTCAGAGTCCTGATTAGTACCCTTATATCGTTGAGAACAAAGGATCAAGTAACCATAGAGGCCTCTAAGCGTCTTTTTTCAAGGGCTACTACCCCTTTTGAGATGCTCCTTTTAACAGAAGAGGAGATTGGAGTTCTCATTTATCCGGCCGGTTTTTACAGGGTCAAATCAAAAAATATTCTAGCCATCAGCAAAATTCTGGTTGATGAGTATCATGGGGAGGTTCCTAACCAAAAAGAGCTGTTAATGGCACTGCCCGGCGTCGGGACAAAAACCGCCAATCTAACGCTCAACCTAGGCTTCAATATTGAGGCTATTTGTGTCGATATCCATGTCCACCGGATCTCTAACCGGATGGGGTGGATTGCCACTCAAACTCCTGAAGAATCTGAAAAAGCGTTAGAGAAGATAATGCCACGAAAATATTGGATTCCCTTGAATGAGCTATTGGTAACCTATGGACAACAGATTTGTCGCCCAATTTCCCCCTTCTGCTCCCGTTGTGGCGTCTATAACTACTGCCAACGAATAGGTGTGGAGCGCTCTCGGTAACCCCTCTTATGGGGGTAGGTCGCCTCAACAACCTCAGCAATGACTTTAGAGCGGCCTTGTGTATAGAAATGGATTCCCGCCACATTAGAGGCTAGCAACTCTTCTACCTGCTCAATGCAAAACTGTTTACCCACCTCTCTAATTTCTTGTGCTGAAGAACACTTTTCTACCGCTTTAACCAATCTCGAGGGAATTTCGATGCTAAAAGTTTGGGGTAAGAGTTCCAAATCTCGCTTCCGTTGCAAAGGTTTTATCCCCGGGATAATAGGGACCTCAATGCCTGCCTCTCGGCACAATTTAACAAAGTTGAAGTAGTGGCTATTTTCAAAAAACATCTGGGTAACAATGTAGTGAGCTCCACTCTCTATTTTTTGTTTCAGCATAGCGATATCGCTCTCCATGTTGGGTGCTTCGATATGTTTCTCAGGGTATCCGGCAACCCCAATACAAAACTTAGCTGCTGACCACTGATTAGTAGCAATTTGTTTTACAAGGCTATCGGAGTGGGCATGCCCCCCTTGGACAGCAGAGAAGCGCTTCTCTCCATGGGGCGGGTCGCCTCTCAAAACTAAAACGTTCTCAATTTCCAGAAAAATTAACTCAGAAAGCTCATCTTCAATCTGCTCGGCACTCACCCCTCCACAGATTAAATGGGGCACGACTTCAACGCCGTACTTGTACTGTATTGCAGCCGCAAGTCCAATGGTCCCAGGCCTTTTACGGGTACTGTGCCGCTCCAAAAGTCCATCTTCCCGTTCAGTATAAATTGTCTCCATCTGGTGGTTAGTAATATTTATATAAGCAGGGTTGTAGGGTAGCAGTGTCTCGATTGCCTGGTAGATAGAGTCAATCGTCTCCCCTTTCAAGGGCGGGAGAAGTTCAAAAGTAAACAGAGGCCCTTGAGCCCTTTCAATAATTTCACACACTCGCATATTTTACCCCAACCATAACTCTAACTCATCCCGCCAAGCTCTATTTTCCCGTTTTTGGTCCGTTGTGACAGCTTCGATATTAAAATAGGAGAGCCCCTCCCCTACGAAATAAAAACCACACACGGAAGCTGTGGGTATCATAGCATAATTACCGCTTAAGGCGACCTTAATTCTCTCTTCTGCTTCCAGTAGTTCAAAAATCTGTTTTTTTTGCATGTGGTCGGGGGCCATGGGGTACCCAACTGCCGGCCTAATGGAAGGCACTTCTCCAAAACCCCACCATCGGCTTTTTAATTGCTCCTCTAGCCAACTACTGAGCGCCTCTGCCAGTCGGTCACTCACCATTGTTAAAAGCAGTCCTTTGTAGGTATCCATCTTCATCACTAACGCTTTCACCCTTAGAGCGGCTGTGGCCACAAAAAGCCCCACGGTATCGCTGTTATGTTGGTTTACATAGTCGGCTAGACAACGGCAGTAGCCTTCTCTATCAGGTTTTTGTGAACGCAAAAATCTAAAGAGAGAGGGTTTGCCCTGCGCATCAAGAAGGGTAAAAGAGTGCTCATCGTGAGCTTCGACTCGAAAAAGACCTATCACGGCAGCTAGAGAGGACTCTAATACTTCCCTAACCTCCCTAGAGTCCAGCAGTTCCTGAGCCTCTTTTATCACCTTTTGTCCCTCTTTACTTTTTAGCGGGACTCTCCAGGCAGAAGCCACCATCGCCCAATTTACAAAGGGGAGCACCGCATCCAGATCAATCTCGTCAATGGTGAAAAGGCCATAATTTTGAGCTTGTGGGGCGCTCTTTTTTTTAACAAACCGCTTAGTAATCGCTTCACTAAAGGGAAGCAATGGTCTCTCTTTAGTTGCCCATTCCTCTGCCAGCTTTGCGTAGCGCTCTCTCTTTTTTTGTAAAAAGGCGCCCTGTTCGTTGCCACTCAAGGCTAGTGCGCACAAAGCTCCATCAGAGGCATCTTTTGCATGGACAACCAAGTTGTAAAGGGGAGACAGGCGCAGAGCTGTGTGGGTCTCACTGGTCGTTGCCCCTCCAATTAAAAGCGGTATTTTCATCCCAGCTTCTTTAAAGAGGGTACAGACCTTCCCCATCTCTGCCAAAGAGGGCGTTATTAACCCACTTAGCCCTACTATAGTGGCCTTGTGCTCAATCGCCTTCTCTAAAATCTTAGGCCCCTCTACCATCACTCCCAAATCGATGACTTTAAAGTTGTTACACTCCAAAACTAGGGCAAAAATATTTTTCCCGATATCGTGAACATCCCCCTTCACGGTGGCCAGCAGAACAGTCCCCCGTTGGTTCCCTTTAAGACCGCTTGTCGCTAGAAGGCGCGGTTCTAAAAGGTCGACAGCCCTTTTCATAACGCGGGCTGAGCGAACTACCTGAGGGAGAAAGAACTCCCCTTTTGCAAAGAGGGAGCCGACCCTCTCCATCCCTCTTAAAAGGGGGCCTTCAATAAGTTCTACCGGGCTCTGTGTTAGACACTCAGCCAAATCTTGCTCCAAAAAAGCGTCTTCCCCTTTAACGAGAGCCTCTGTAAGGCGCTCTTCTACAGGGAGGTTCCTCCAAGCTAAGTTAACCTCTGAGAGTTCTTTATGGGTAATATCAAACTTTTTTAGAGCCAGGGCGATCAGCTCTTCGCGGTGTTTAACTTTGTCACCGGAGGGGCTCAATACCCGCTTTATCACTTGAACGACCTCTGTGGGGAAGAGTGCCGTGTCGAGGGGCGCTGCCGGATTAATAATCGCCATGTCAAGCGCTGCCTCCTCTAGGAAAACCGCATGAATGGCCTCCCTTAAACTATTGTTACCCCTGAAGGCAAAAGAGAGGTTGCTGAGGCCACCACTAACAGAGACCCCCGGTAGGTTTTCTTTGATCCACTTAGTCGCTTTAATAAAATCTGCACCGTAAGCATCGTGCTCTGCAATGCCGGTAGCAATCGCCAAGACATTGGGGTCAAAGATAATTGAGGCAGGCTCACAAATCTTGTTTTCTAGTAGAAGCTTGTAAGAGCGGTGCGCTATAGCACATTTACGCTCAAAGGTATCCCCTTGTCCTTTTTCATCAAAGCACATCACCATAATCGCTGCGCCCATCTTGGTAATGAAACGGGCTTTATCTAAGAAAGCGTCCTCCCCTTCTTTGAGGCTGATTGAATTGACAATACATCTGCCTTGGATCTCTTTGAGGGAAGCCACTATTGTTTCCCAGGAAGAGGAGTCCACCACAAAGGGGAGTCGACTTATTTCTGGCTCTGAGGCACATAAGCGCAAGAAGGTAGTCATCTCCTGCGCACTGTCAAGGAGAGGGTCATCCATACAGATGTCTATTAAGTGGGCCCCTTTGTCGATTTGGTCTTTGGCAATCGCCAGTGCCTCTGTGTACTTTTTCTCCCTAATTAAGCGGGCAAATTTACGCGAGCCGGCCACATTGGTGCGCTCTCCCACTATTATTAGAGAATTGTGCTTTTCGAGGGTTTCCAACCCACTTAATCTTAGGGTGGGACAAGTCTGTTTTGCTTCCCGCCTTTTCCCCTTGGAAGCGACTTCTCTTAAGCTGGCTATATGGGAAGGAGTTGTCCCGCAACAGCCCCCCACAATGTTAAGGAGCCCCTCTTCTAAAAGTGGTTTTAAAAGTTGGGCAAACTCTTGAGGACTTTGGGTGTAGCGTCCATTATGGTCGGGAAACCCGCCATTGGGATGGGCACTTGTTAAGAAGGGGGAAATCTGTGCCAGCTCCCTAATAAAGGGGAGCATCTCTTGGGCACCGGTTGAACAGTTCAAACCAAGAGAAAATAGAGGATAACCAGAAAGGGTCTCTACAAAAGCTGCCAGGGTTTGCCCTGAGAGGGTTCTGCCACTCTGGTCACTAAGGGTAACGCTCACCATCACCGGTAACGTTACACTACGCTCATCCATAACAGAGTAAGCGGCAAAGAGTGCTGCCTTAGCAACGAGGGTATCAAAAACGGTTTCTATTAATAAAACATCAACGCCACCGTCGATTAAGGCCCCTATCTGTTCACGGTAGATTTCCTCGAAGTCGTCAAACGTTACTTCACGATAGGCCAGATCCTCTACGTTTGAGGAGAGGGAAGCCATTTTTCCGGTGGGGCCAATAACCCCTGCGACGTAACCCCGTTGGGCCTCTTCTACGGCTCTCCTCGCGACTTTACAAGCAGCCAGATTGATGTCGTAAACTTGTCGCTCCAGCTGAAATTCTTGCAGGGCTAACCGGTTTGCCCCAAAAGTATTGGTCTCGATTATATCGGCGCCGGCTTCCAGATAATCGCGATGAATCTGCATTATTAAAGCGGGGTGCGTTAAATTGAGCAGCTCGTTACACGCAAAGGTCGCCCCTTCTGCTTCAAGGGAAATTTTTTGAAGCATGGTTCCCATGGCACCGTCGAGGAGGACAATCCGTTCCTGTAATAAATTTTGCAGATCCATGGTGCGAATATTAGCAGGTAGTTGTTGTTCTCTCAATAGTTACCGCTTTTAATAGGTGGTAAGCGGGCTCTTCATAGGGGTGAGCCTCTAAGAGGGCCTTAATCACCTGTTCTGCTTTATCCTCTTCAAATACCATCTCAACCCTCATCTCAGGGACCTTCTCAAGTTGTCCCGCCTTCCCTAAAAAGGGGTGACTGGCCTCCAGCGGGCGAAATTGTCCCTGTCCCTCTACCTGCCAGCTACACTCCTGGTACTCCCCTATTTTTCCTGCTCCGGCGTCAAAAAGGGCTTTTTTCACAACTTCACAATGCTCACTAGGGGCATAAAAAACTAGTACATACATAGGCTTCTCCCTTGTCGTATCACTTTTAACCAACTATCATTAGATACCATGATAAAACTGATCGTCTTCCTTGGCAATCAAGGGGTTAATTACGCTAAGACTCGCCACAACTTCGCATGGATTTTTCTCGACTATTACCAAGAGAAACAGGGGCCATTTAGCTGGCAGAAGAAATTCCATGGTCAATGGTGTAAAGACCGAGAATTCTACCTCCTTAAGCCTCTGGGTTTTATGAACGAGAGTGGCCGGAGTGTGACAGCAATGCAACACTACTTTGCTTTTAAAAGTAGTGAAATTTTAGTAGTTCACGACGACATTGAGTTAGATTTTGGCGAGGTGAAGTTTCAGCAAGGAGGAGGTCTCGCCGGACATAAGGGGCTACGCTCCCTTAAACAATACCTCGGGGAGGAGGACTTTTTTCGCCTCCGTTTGGGGGTAGGTCGCCCTAAGCAGGGGGATGTGGCCTCTTTTGTCCTCTCGCGCTTCAGTCCTGAAGAACAGGTACTCTTAGATACTATCTGTGCTGAGGCCTTTGCTCTTCTAGGGGAGCGATTAACTAATTTTGGTTGACTTAACGCGCTACTGACAGGGATACTGAGAAAAATGAGGAGGAGTTGATGAAGACAAGAGATTTCAGGGTTGCCCTACTAGCTAGGAATAGTTGTGATTACTATGAACCCCTTTTTGCCGCTGACAAAGAGTTGACATCGCTTTACAAAGAGGCCCAAAATTTTGCCCATCAGTTTAATCAAAAAGCCAAGGAGAAGGACTCTGCTGAGAGCCTTTGTGCGGCTAAGCTTTATGCCACAGGGGTTCTCCACCTCCTTTACCAAGGAATCGTGACCTATTTTGTTAAAAACGAGGAGCCCAACTTTTTTCTCAATCTGACGAAACAGATAACCGGCGAAAAAGATCAAAAAGAGGCCCTCCTTTTTTATAACAACCAATTCCCTTCAATGCTTCTAAACTCTCAACACCCTAATGCCCCCTTCCTTTTGGAAGAGGGCACCAGGGGACTTTTTCTCTATACGGTAATGGTGGCTAACAATGCTCTAATGGCAGCCGTCGCCCCACTTCTGCAGCCAGAGGGCCTCGCCTTCCCTGCCACCATTCACTCTCTTATCCAATCAGTTAGAGACTATGCGGTGGAAAATAGTGCCGTTAACGATTCAAAATTGGACCTCATCTCTTTCTTACTTCAGCCGGCACAGGAACACCCCAACTCCCTCAGCGACCAAATTAACTACATCCTCTATTACTGGAAAACCTTTCTTCCTGAGAATTTGAGATTCCTCCTCTTAAGGGCTCTCGACTATCTCCGTGAGGAGGGTAAGATCCGCTTTGGTGACGGAGGAGGGGGGACGCCACAGGTTTACACCTTTAGTGGCGGTGAACATGAGTATGAGGCCTACAGTGCCGATAAGAACTGGATGCCCAACGTCGTCATGTTAGCCAAAAGCACTCTAGTCTGGCTCGACCAACTCTCAAAAACCTATAACTATCCAATTCAAAGGTTGGATGAAATTCCCGATTATGAACTCGATATGATTAGCGAACGGGGGTTCACGAGCCTTTGGCTGATTGGAATCTGGGAGCGCAGCACAGCCTCTAAGCGGATTAAAATATTGACGGGTAATCCCGAGGCAGAGGCGTCAGCCTACTCTTTGAAGGGGTATGAGATTGCCGCTTCCTTAGGGGGCTGGGAGGCTCTCAAGACCCTAGATGCCCGGTGTAAAGCTCGCGGTATAAGGCTGGCCAGTGATATGGTTCCCAACCATACGGGGCTCGACAGCGACTGGGTTTTTAATCACAGAGATTTCTTCATTCAAACTGCCCATCCCCCCTTCCCCTCTTACACTTATAACGGGGAAGATTTATCTGACAATCCCCAAATTGAACTCAAGATTGAGGACCACTATTGGGATCGTAGCGATGCGGCTGTTACCTTCCGTCGAGTCGATAAACAAAGTGGTCATACCAGTTACATCTTCCACGGCAATGATGGGACATCAATGCCTTGGAATGACACTGCTCAGATAGATTTTCTAAACCCAACGGCCAGAGAGGCTGTCATTCAACAAATTCTCCATGTTGCCCGCAACTTCCAGGTAATCAGGTTCGACGCTGCCATGACTTTAGCTAAGCGCCATATTCAACGCTTGTGGTATCCTCTTTTAGGACAAGGGGGCGATATCCCGGGCAGAAGCGGTGCTTCTATGGAGAAAGAGGAATTTGACCGCCGCATCCCTCAAGAGTTTTGGAGAGAAGTGGTCGATAGGATTGCCAAAGAGGTCCCCGATACTCTCCTTTTAGCCGAGGCCTTTTGGATGATGGAGGGGTTCTTTGTGCGCACGTTGGGAATGCACCGCGTTTATAATAGTGCTTTCATGAATATGCTCAAAAATGAAGAGAACCATGAATACCGCCAGACGATCAAGAATACTCTCTCTTTCGATCCCGAGATTCTCAAACGATTCGTTAACTTCATGAACAACCCTGACGAAGAGACAGCCCATGCCCAATTTGGTGATGGCGATAAATACTTTGGAGTTTGTACCCTTTTAGCAACCATGCCCGGTTTGCCGATGTTTGGCCACGGCCAAATCGAGGGATTCAAGGAGAAGTATGGGATGGAGTACAGCCGTTCCTACTGGAATGAATTCCCCAATGAAGAGCTCATCAATGCCCATAAAAAACGGATCTTTCCCCTCTTAAAGCTCCGCTATTTGTTCAGTGGCGCCGATTACTTTGAGCTCTTCGATGCCTATGACAACCACCATGTCAATGAATCAATTTTTGCTTACACTAATGGCGTTGAGAACATTAAGACCCTTGTCCTCTATAACAACCGGTATGAACATGCCCAAGGTCGCATTAAACACTCGGCAGACAAGATGATTCGCCTCTCCAACGAGCGCATTACCCGTAACAGGAGTTTAAGCGCAAGTTTAGGACTCTTGGGAGGCCCTAAGCGTTTCATGCTTTATGAAAAATTTCCGGAAGGCCTCACTTACATCGTTCCGACAATGGTTATCTCTGAAGAGGGGCTGTGGATCTCTCTGGCCGGTTATCAGAGTGAAGTGTGGCTCAATATTAGGGAGGTAGAGGATAGCGACAGCTCTTATGAACTCCTCTATCAAAAACTCCAAGGAAAGGGGACGGCTACTTTAGAGCGCGACTTGGCGCTGATTAGGCTCCAACCTATCTTTAAAGCCCTCGACAATTTTAGAACTAAACCAATGCTCTCTACCATGGAAAAAATTGTGCAGGGTTCAGTTGTCTCTAAAAGGGAAGTTCGCTCTTTTGCTCTATTGGCCGGAGAGGCCTATGCCCGCCTTTTAACTTTGTTGGAGAGTGAGGAGTTCCTTTTTAAGGGGTTTGAAGTGCAGCCACAAGCACTACTGGCCACCATCCAAGCACTTATCGCCTGTTTCCAAAGGGAAGGTTCTCTAATTGCCAAAGGTGGTAAGCTCATCGACGAGTTGGCGATAATGCTCAATGCTGTCCTCTTGTTGCAACCTTTTGTCACTGCCGACATGGACTTTAGAGAGGTTGCTAAGATTATAGAAAACCTCTATCTAGAGGAGTTTTTTGCCGAACACCTCACTCAAAAAGCTCCCAAAGAAACTTGGGAAAAAATTATGGAGAAGGTCTTATTCCTTCTTGTTACGCCCCCTGCACTTATCAACGGGGCAAAAGAGGAGAAGCCGAACCCTCGTAAAGTTTTGGAACTCCTCTTTGATGACCTCTACTTCCGACACTCTGTCGGTTATAACGAGCATAATCAAGTTAAATGGTATCATAAGGAGTCTCTCCAAGAAACGTTCTACTATTTAGCACTGGGTTCTTGCATAAATTACGGGCCGACTCTCCAGCCAGTTATCGAAAAAATAGTGGCGGCATGGCTCCATGGAGAATTGCAGGCAGAATACCGTGCAGAGGCCCTTCTAAGGGCTGTATCCACTGTTATTCTATGATTTTAATTGACTTAACTATAACGATGAGATAATGTTTCTAGTATGAAAACAAGGATTACATACCCAATTGCATTGGTGTTAGGGTTTGTCGCAAGTTTCTTGCTTGGGGATTGGACACCCTACCAAAAGGTTCTTTCTACGCTGGTTCCGGTTGTAAAGTTGCTGGGCGTTTTTATTCTCTTCCCACTCGTCTTTATCCTTTTTATCTCAGCAGTCGCCTCCTTGCGTCGTCATAAAGACACTTTTGTGGTCTTTTTCTCGACTATCTTATGGGCCCTCTTGGCCGCTCTCTTCCTTAGTTTTGCCGGTATGGGTCTCTTTATTGCAAATCCTTTTCAGATTTCATTAACGGCTGCTTCCAGTGGCAATCTGGTGACCAACTTCTTTGACTTTTCAAAACTATTTGGCCTTTTTATAAGTGAAAACGCCTTTTTACAATTTACACTGACAAGCGCCACGTTACTGCCCGTCTTGACAGTAGCCTTCTTTTTAGGGATTGCCCTCCGCCCCGATAAAGAGGCTATTAGACCAGCCTACGTAGTCACCAACTCTTTTGGCGAAGTTATGCTCCGTCTGGCACGGATTTTAACTGTCTGGGGAGCTCTCTTTATCTTAGTTTTAAGTGCCCAATGGTTCCTTAACTATACTATCGCCGATTTCCTAAAGGTTGACTTTTGGCTCATCATCGCATTAGCGGCCGCTGTAGTGGCCACTCTTCTGATCTTACTGCCTCTCTTATACGCAATCTTTACCGGTTTCAGAGGTGGTAATCCCTACAGAATTTTCGGTGGAGTTTTCCCGGCTGTCTTGGCCGCCGGATTCTCTAATTCTATCCTCTATGGGACAATTCCCCTTATAGCTCTGGCGCAACACAACGTGGGAATGCGTAAACGGGCGGTGGGTATTTCAATTCCTCTGCTAACCATTATCTCGCGTGCCGGCAGTGCTTTAATTGCGACTTTGGTAACCTTGGGATTTATGACCTCTATGGGGGGCGCCCCCTCCATTCAGGTAATGATCTTTATCGCTTTGGGTTCTGCCCTTTTCTCGTTAGGAGCTTCATTTACACCGGGAGTTGAGCTTCTTTTCATCCTCTTTATGCTTTTTAGGTGGACAGACCCCAGCGCTTTATCGATTGCTGAAGGGCAACTGCTCCTACTGTTCCCCTTGCTGCAAATAGTGGCTATCTCGCTAGATGCTGTTGTCATCGCCTTTGGCGCGGCTTTTAGTTCTCGGCTTACCGCCAGAGGAGACAGAATAGTAGCCGAACAGAAGATGTAAGGGATGAAAGCTAGTCTAAGCAAGAAGGTCCTCCTTTTTCTTTTCTACTTCCTCCTGTGCTTTGCCGTTGCTTGGCTTACGCGAACAGAGACAGCCTATTTCCATCTGGCCCTTTCTTTGCTCGGGATGTTTTTCATCCTCTTTTTCCCCTACTCTTTGAAGGATACGGTTGAAAGCGTCCTACTGCCCCTCCTTTTTTTTGTGATAATCCTCGCAAATATCCCCCAAATTATGCACTACACTATTTCACAGGGGATTTTTCTTTACAGCTTAACTCTGCCAGCTAAGTTCTACCTTTTTGCCCTCCTTTTCTACCTTATACTGGCATTGTTTTTGGGTATTTTTCACCTAGGGATCAATGTTGCAAAAATCCCCTCTTATACTATTGTCGCTCTCCTTTTGTGTGCTTTTGTAACGATGACCCTTCGTATCTCGGTCGCACTGGAGCCGACTGAGCCGTTAATGTGGTTTTCTAACTCTCTGTTCTTAAATGTCACCTTAGTTCTAATATTTCTCGCCCTCTTCACTCTACTAGTCTATTTTTTCAGAGAGCTTTCCCTCCACAATGCATTGAAACTATTGAGCCTTGCACTAATTCTAGTGGCTAATTATCTCTACTTTATAGCGGTGGTACCGACGGTGGCCTTAGTAATGTACGCCCTCGGAGTCTTGTTACGCATTCCCCGAGGACGTTTCTCGCAGCTTTAAAGGGTGACTATACTCTCATCGTAATCGCGAGGAGGCTCAAGGCCTAAAAAGTCGAAGCAAGTAGCTGCAATCGAGCTTATACCGAGGTCGGTCTTTAAGGTGGTAGAGTACTCCCCGTTGTAAGTTGGGTCGTAGATAATAAAGGGAACCGGGTTTAAGGAGTGGCTGGTTTTAGCTTGAGGCGAACCGTCTGCTTTGTATTTGACCCTTCCATTGGCATCGTGCTCGTACATATCGTCACTGTTGCCGTGATCGGCTGTTAAGAATAACACCCCTCCCACTTTATCGATGGCTTTTTTAAGGCGGTTAATTTGGAGGTCCATCCCCTCCATTGCGCACAATACCGCTTGGTAAATCCCAGTGTGCCCCACCATGTCTCCATTGGGATAGTTGAGTTTTATGAAGTCGTAAACACCACTTTCAATGGCTTCAATGACCTTGTCGGTTATTTCGGCACATTTCATCCAAGGGCGCTGTTCAAAGGGGACAATGTCAGAAGGGACCTCCACATAGGTCTCAAGTTCTTCACTGAATTTCCCGGTACGGTTACCGTTAAAGAAGTAGGTGACGTGGCCAAATTTCTGGGTTTCACTAATTGAGTATTGTTTTAACCCGTTGGCAACCAAGAATTCGGCCATTGTGCGGTCTATGGAGGGAGGGTCGACTAAGTACTGTTTAGGGACATGGAGATCCCCGTCGTATTCCATCATTCCGGCATACTCAACCTTGGGGTACCGTTTACGGTCGAACTCTTCAAGTTCTTCAGCTTCAAAAGCCTTGGTAATCTCTAGGGCACGGTCTCCCCTAAAATTGAAGAGGATGACACTGTCGCCATCTTCAATTGTCCCAATGGGCTTCCCCTCTTCGGCAATCACAAACGGGGGGAGATCTTGATCTATCGCTCCGCTCTCTTTCCTGAGGGTCACAATAGCTTCATGAGCCGAGGTAAAACTCCGCCCTTCACCTAAAACGTGGGTTTGCCACCCTTTACGTACCATGTCCCAATTGGCATTGTAGCGGTCCATGGTAATAACCATCCGTCCACCGCCGCTGGCAATGCGAGCATCGAAGTTGGCATCGTTAAGTTTTGCAAGAAATTCCTCAAAGGGGTCGAAATAGTCAAGGGCACTAAGCTCTCCGACATCCCGGCCATCTAAGAGGGCGTGAATACGAACCCTTTTAATCCCTTCAGCCTTGGCCTGCTCAACCATCCGTTTGAGGTTGTTGATGTGGGAGTGCACATTCCCATCAGAAAGGAGTCCAATGAAATGGAGGGTGCTTTGTTTGTCCTTAACGTTGTTAATTAGTTTCTTCCAAACCGTACCTTCAAAAATTGCATTCTTTGCAATGGAGTTGTTAATCAACTTGGCCCCTTGGGCAAAGACTCGTCCACACCCTATAGCATTGTGTCCTACCTCACTGTTACCCATATCATCGTCGGAAGGGAGGCCCACAGCGGTTCCGTGGGCTTTCAGTTTAGTCCAAGGAGCTATTTCAAAAAGATGATCGAGGGTCTCGGTATGTGCATCTGCAAAAGCATCGCCCTCTTTATATTTTCCAAAGCCTACGCCGTCCATGATAACCAAGACGACAGGTCCCTTACGTACAATCTTATCGACTCTCTTTAGCGGTTCAACCATTTTGTTTCTCCTATAATCTACAAACACAATATAATTAGAGACCTTAAAGGGGTAAAGTTACATGGCGTAACCAAGCTCTTTCGATTTCGTTAAGCTCCTCTTGTAATTCTCTATAAACTCTTTCGTGGTACCCATTTAGTTGCTCTATCTCGGCATCACTTAAGAGTTCCCTCTTTATAAGTTTCTTTTCAAAGGGGACTAGTGTTAAAACTTCAAACTCGTAGAACTGTCCCATCGCCCCCTTCTCTGACGCCTGCACCACTACCAAATTCTCTAGCCTCACCCCATGCACACCCTCACGGTAAATCCCTGGCTCGTTGGAGATAACCATCCCCTCCTCAAGGGCTACAGCGATTGGTTTAGGTGAAATATTTTGAGGCCCTTCGTGGACGTTTAAGCAAAATCCAACACCATGGCCAGTCCCATGTCCATAATTAAGCCCCTCCTGCCAAAGGAATTGGCGAGCAAATGCATCGAGTTGGTAGCCGGCAGTTTGTTCAGGAAAAACTTGTCTGGTGAGGGCTAAATTTCCCTTGAGGACCAAAGTGTAATCCCGTTTCATCTGCTCACTGGCTTCACCAAAAAGGAGAGTTCGCGTTATATCGGTAGTTCCGGTTTCGTATTGCCCCCCAGAGTCGAGTACCAAGAGTCCGTCTCCGATTAATTCAACTGAAGACTCCGGTGTTGCGCTGTAATGGGCTA
>Ga0172382_10009089_pt1 | contig 13650 bp, 13 predicted proteins | sample Leawel138RmetaG_FD_122245 | JGI IMG/M metagenome (GOLD analysis project Ga0172382, IMG submission 122245) | Leachate microbial communities from a municipal landfill in Southern Ontario, Canada - Leachate well 138R metaG | ecosystem: Engineered > Solid waste > Landfill > Unclassified | place...
CTCTCTTTGCTGTGACATAAAACCTCCCCTAGCTGATTGTTTGTCAGAAACAATAGGTTGATTGTGTTTATTTACAATGTGACACGTATAAGGGCACAATGCAACAGAAACTTTCGCTTTTTAAGGAGTCTCCAAATGCTCAACAGCTCAGTTCTCAAGTCTTATCTGAAGAAAACCTCTGTGGAAAATGTCGATACTAAATTAGTTGCCTATCTGGCTGCACTGGATGAAATCAATTCGGTCTCGCCTCTGGTGGCAAACCATATCGTCCAAGAGTTGGCTGACCAACGAACCCACCTGAAACTTATCGCAAGTGAAAATTTTAGTTCCATCGCTACTCAATTGGCAATGGGAAACCTTTTAACGGATAAGTATGCCGAGGGTTTTGCTTATCATAGGTTTTATGCTGGTTGTGACAATGTAGATGCAATCGAACAGCACGGTTGTGAACTGGCTTGTGAACTCTTTAATGCCGAACACGCCTATATCCAGCCTCACAGCGGAGCTGATGCTAACTTGGTTGCTTTTTGGGCTATCTTGATGCAGAAAGTTCAGACACCTATTTTAGAGGAGATGGGAATTACTAATCCCAGCAACCTTTCTCAACAGGAGTGGGAAAAGGTACGATTAGCGACAGGAAATCAGCGTCTTTTAGGTCTTGATTACTATTCGGGGGGACACCTTACCCACGGATACAGGCAAAATATTTCAGCCCACCTTTTTGATGCTTACTCTTATACTGTTGACGAAAAGACAGGATTGCTCGACTACGATGCCATTGAAAAACAGGCTCTTGAGGTTAAGCCCTTGATTTTGTTAGCCGGCTACAGTGCCTATCCCCGGTTGATAAACTTTAAAAGAATGAGTGAAATTGCTAAAAAAGCAGGTTCTGTATTTATGGTTGACATGGCTCACTTTGCCGGTCTTGTTGCCGGGAAAGTTATGAGCGGAGACTATGATCCGGTTGTTTGGGCAGATGTAGTGACAACTACAACCCATAAGACACTCAGAGGACCGAGAGGTGGAATGGTTCTTTGTAAAAGTGAGTTTGCAGATGCAGTTGACAAAGGATGCCCGATGGTTCTCGGCGGACCTTTACCCCATATGTTAGCTGCCAAAACAGTTGCATTCAGTGAAGCCTTGGATGAGAAATTTTCCGTTTATGCCCATAAAATAGTTGAGAACTCTAAAGCTTTAGCCGCTGCCTGTATAAAAGAGGGAATTACGGTAGCAACGGGGGGGACGGACAATCATCTTATGCTTTTAGATGTCCGTCCTTTTGATCTAAACGGAAGACAGGCTGAAAGTGCCCTCAGAGAGTGCGGAATAACACTAAACAGAAATGCACTTCCTTTTGACCCCAACGGGCCGTGGTACACCAGCGGACTGAGAATAGGGACTCCGGCGTTAACTACATTGGGGATGGGACCCGAAGAGATGCAAGAAATTGCCTCAATCATTAAGCTTGTTTTAAGTAACACTAAAGCTTCTATAATTGAAAAAGGGTCTAAAGCCGGAGAGAAGAGCAGGGCAAAAGCCGATACAGAAGAAAAGGCAAAAGACGAGGCACGTATAAGGATTAACAAACTTTTAGAAAAGTTTGTCCTCTATCCAGAGCTTGACTTGACGCTGTTACAAGAGTATCGTCGTTAGAGATTAAAACCTTTACAAAGGAGTATTATATGGGTAAAACACCAACCGATTTGCGCTATTCCAAAGAGCACCAATGGGCCCGTGTTGAAGGGGATGTTGTTTATGTAGGCATAACCGACTATGCACAGGAGTCTTTAGGTGAAGTAGTCTATGTAGAACTGCCTCCAGTCGGAGAGTTTTATGAGGCTAATGAGGAAATTTCTACTGTTGAATCGGTAAAAGCAGCCAGTGCAATTTACAACCCTATTGGAGGAACAGTGGCAAGCGTCAACGAAGAGTTAGACGACTCTCCGGAGTTAATCAATGAAGATTGTTATGCCAACTATCTTTATACCTTAGAAGATGCAAACTTGGATCAATTGGACAACTTGCTTGATGCCGCTTCTTACGATGAGTACATCAAGACTCTAGATTAAGTAACTAAAAGAGATTTGCACTAAGAGAGTAACGGTAGTATCCTCTAACAATGAGACAGATACTTATAACCGGCGCTCTCATTGTAGATAGTTATGGTTCCCAAAAGAGTGACCTCTTAATTGAGGGAGAAAAAATCAGAGCAGTTGCCCCTTCATTAAAAGGGGCAAATCTTTCTGAAGACGTTGAGATTGTAGATGCAACCGGTCTTTATATCATGCCCGGTTTGATAGACGCCCACACCCACTACAACCTTATTTCCCGTAACAGCGTAACGGCAGACGGTTTTTATGAAGGCTCGCAACTTGCCGCTTTCGGTGGAGTGACAACAGTAATCGATTTTGCCGACGATGATAAAAAAAGTCCCCTTAAAGAGAGTGCCGCCAAACGTACTTTAGCGATGGAAACTGAGATGGCAATCGATTTTGCACTCCATCAAGGGGTTTATAAAGTCACAAAAAATCTTGGTAATGAGCTTAAAGAATTAGCCCACAGCGGAATAACGGCAATTAAGATATTTACAACTTATAAAGAGGTGGGTTATTTAATCGAAGAGGAACTTTTAGAAGACCTTTTTAAAAGTTGTAAAGAAAATAATATTTTAGTTACTGTCCATTGTGAAGATAACAAACTTTTAGAGGAGATAAACACCTCTTATAAAGGCGATTACAAAATAGAAGACCATCCTGTTCTTCGACCTCCTGCAAGCGAATACCTTGCCATTAAAAAGATGGGCAGGTTGGCAAAAAAATATGATATGCCAATTTACATTGTCCATTTATCGAGCGAGCTTGGAATTAAGGCGGTAAGGGAACTTAGGGCTGACTCAACAAAAGTGGTTGTTGAGACAACACCCCATTACCTGCTACTTGATAATTCTCTCTTAAGGACAAAAGAGGGTTCTCTGTATCTGATGACACCCCCTTTAAGAACTAAAGAGGATAACTTGGCTCTTCAACAGGCTTTAGCCGAAGGACAAATCGATATTATTGCAACAGACCACTGCTCCTTTACTAAAGAACAGAAGTCAAGCGAAAACAATTGCACGAAAGTTTTACCCGGAATCCCGGGTACTGAAGAGCTGCTTCCCTTAGTTTACACCTTGGTTGTCGATAAGCTAAAACTCGGAGAATCTAAAGTTGTAGATTTGCTCAGTACCAAAGTTGCCAAAGTGTTTGGGCTTTATCCGAATAAAGGATCTTTGAAGGTTGGCACAGATGCCGATTTAATTCTGTTTGACCCTAAAATTGAGACAACCATCAGTTTTAGAAACCTCCACAGCAAGGCTAATTACACCGCCTATGAGAATTTTAAAGTCAGAGGAAAGGTTGTCAGAACTTATTTAAGGGGAAATCTTATAACAGATGCAGAGAAATTCCGCTCTTCAAAAGGGACGGGAAAATTTATAAAAGCCTCAGTCTCTGACTGTTACGGCATATAAAGTTTAGTCACGACATATTCAACAAGTTTATCGGGTAGGATCCTCTTTAAAAAAAGGAGTGCCTTATAAGAAAAACCAACTGCAGTTCTGATTGGCGGGTTTTTTCTTTTAATGACTTTGTAGATTGAAGAAGCGACAAAATCGGGAGAGTACCCATTTTGTTCATCCTTTTCCATCTTTTTTATAGCAAAGGTTGCAGACTCTTTATAGGGGGAATCTTCTTTTATGAGAGTTTGTCTTTTTGCGGTAAATGGGGTTTTTGTATCCCCGGCTTCTATTATTGTTGCTTTAATATTGAATTGTTTTGCCTCAATCCTTAAGGCTTCAATATAGGCTTCAAGGGCAAATTTTGTGCAACTGTAGTGACTTTGAAAGGGAATGCTGATTTTCCCGGCTACCGAACCTAAAACCAAAACCAAAGATTTTTTATTTGTTCTCATCAGAGGCAGCAGAATTTGGTTCACCCTTAAAACACCAAAATAGTTTGTCTCAAATTGACTTCTGGCTTCCTCGACAGAGGTCTCTTCAACTGAACCGCCGATACCGAATCCCGCACAGTGAATTACAATAGAGATTCCCTCATTGTTAAGTTCTACTGCTTTTTGCCAAATCTCTTTTAGTGTAATTTGCAGGCTCTCATAGTCATTGACATCACCTTTAAAAAGGGTGAAGTTTTTAGGAAGCTTCTGTTCGACAACGCCTTGGCGGCTGAGACCCCAAACAGTATAACCTCTGCTGTTCAGATAAAGGGCTGTCGCAAACCCTATTCCCGAAGTGGCACCGGTGATTAATACGTTTTTACCGTAGTGATTGTTATCACTCATATTCTACTTCCCGTTTTTGAGGAGATCCCGAATTTCAATCAATATTTCCAATTCTGTCGGTTTAGCCTCAGTAACAGTTATCTCTTGTTCCTCTTTATGTTTTAGAAGGCTCTCACTTTTCTCCCTGAAGGTATTGATGAGGCGAACCATTAAGAACACAACAACCGCAATCAGTAAAAAATCGACGACTGATTGAATAAAGTTACCGTAAGCTATTGCCAACTCTTTATGTGTTTCGGTTGCGTCTCTTATTATTATTTTAAGGTTCGTGAAATTGATTCCGCCTAAAACGGTTCCTACTATCGGCATTACTATGTCGTTAACCAATGAGCTGACGATTGCCGTAAAGGCAACTCCGATTATCATCCCGACTGCAAGGTCTACCACACTGCCACGGGATATAAATGTTTTGAACTCTTCAAAAACGCCCCTCTTTTTACCCATGTTATGCTCCTTTAATTTGTCAAATAGTAGCATATAGGCGGGCTTTAAGCACCTACTTTCTTTTTTGGTTTTTTGATGTATACTGAGGCGGATATTTGGGAGACTTTTATGGTTTTGGACAAAAAGCGAATTTTGACTGGGGATCGGACAACCGGTAAATTACATTTAGGGCACTATGTGGGGAGTCTTAAAAATAGGGTAGAGCTTCAGGATGAATACGATACATTTATTTTATTGGCTGACATACAGGCTCTGACAACCCACTTTGAAGACCCTAAATTGCTCAACAGCAGTATCTACGATGTTGCAATCGATAATCTCTCTGTCGGTTTAGATCCAAACAAAGTTACAATCATCCAACAAAGTGCCGTTAAGGCAATAGCTGAAATTACAATATTTTATTCAATGTTGGTCAGTGTTAATGCACTAAGACATAACCCGACAATTAAATCGGAAGCAAGTCAATACGGATACAAAGAGATGACATACGGATTTTTGGGTTATCCTGTCAGTCAGACTGCCGATATCACCTTCTGTAATGCCCACTTGGTTCCTGTCGGCGAAGACCAAATCCCCCATATAGAACTTGCCCGTAAAATAGTGCGTAAGTTCAACGATATGTACCATACAAACATTGTTGAACCTATGGCTAAATTAAGCAGTACCCCCCGTCTTTTAGGTTTGGACGGGAGTGCTAAGATGAGTAAAAGCAGAGGTAATGCAATTTATCTCAGCGATCCAGCCGAAGAAGTTAAAAAGAAAGTGATGAGAGCTGTTACAGATCCGGCTAGAGTCACAATTGACATCCCGGGACATCCTGAAATTTGTAACGTCGGTCAGTATCATAAGATATTTACCCCAGACAGAGCCGATGAGATTTGGGACAGGTGTCGGAATGCCACAATAGGGTGTGTGGAGTGTAAGAAAATTTTAATTGACAGCATAAATACCCTTTTAGACCCCATCAGAGAAAAACGTTCCTACTATGAGAAGAACATCGATGAAGTGCGCGACATAATCAATGCCGGCAGTAAAAAAGCCAATGAGATTGGAGATCGACAAGTTGAGATGATGCGAGAGGCGATGCATCTCGATATCAATAAATAGATGTTCAACTTTCAAGTAATAAAAAGAGCTTTTATCACGACCATTCCAGTCTTAATGGGCTACTCGGTTTTAGGTTTGGCTTTTGGATTGTTGATTCAAAAAGCGGGTTACAACTGGATTTGGGCTCTTTTTAGCAGCCTTTTTGTCTATGCTGGATCAATGCAGTTTGTTTTGGTTAGTCTGCTGATTAACCAGGTTCCTTTAGCCACAGTAGTTGTCACCACCCTTTTGGTAAATTCCCGCCACCTTTTTTATGGTCTCTCTTTCATAGAGAAATTTAAAGGGTTAGACAAACGGCGTTACTACATGATTTTTTCTCTGACCGATGAAACATACGCTTTGCTGACAACTTTAAGCTACAGAGGCTATAAAGAGAACGAAGACGATTTAATGTTGGCAATAGCCTTTCTCAATCAGCTGTATTGGATTACAGGATCTACCTTAGGAGCTGTTTTGGGCTCATTTGTTCCGTTTAATACAGACGGAATTGAATTTGCCATGGCGGCACTGTTTGTTGTGATAGTGGTTGAACAGTTTTTGGCGAATGTTAACCGTAAAAGTACTTTAATAGGTTTTGTCTGTGCAATAACAGCACTTATGATTTTTGGGCCCAATCAGTTTCTCATTGCCGCTTTAGGAGCCGTTGTAATTATTCTCCTGCTTTTAAAACCGATATTGGGGGAAAAGAGATGAACATTGGGCACTCACTTTTAATAGTAGCGGTAACGGCGATATCGACATTAGCAACAAGAGCCACACCGTTTATCCTATTTTCGGGCAAAAAAAGGAGAGTTCCCAATTTTATTATCTATTTAAGTAACCTACTGCCACCGGCTGTGATGGCAATTTTAGTTGTTTATGCCCTGAAAGAACTCTCATTCAGCTCTTTGGAGGGGTATTTCCCCTCTCTTTGTGCGGTTGGTGTAACCGTTGTACTCCATCTGATAAAAAGGAATACCCTTTTAAGTATATTTGGCGGTGTTACCGTCAATATGATTTTGGTTCAACATTTTCATCTTTAGTTGAAACACGCCTTTGAGCGGTGTATTATCAACATATGAGAAGAACTTCCATTGAAACTTACGGATACAATTTTGTTCCTTCCCAGTTTCTTAAAGAGGGCTGTGATGAGTACTATTTTCGCAATAAACAGATTGAACATTGGGATGCCAAATGGAGAGCTTTGAGTGCTCAAGAAAGGGTTGTTTTAGAGAACCAAGGCAATATCTGTCCCAACTGGGATGATGTTTATGTTGAAGATCCGATAGATTTAAAGCTGATTCGGAACAACTACTTTTTCGGGTTGGTTAGAATCGGCTCAATGGAGCCTTACACGGTTGGCTACCACGACTTTGTCCTACCTGAGGGGATCAGAGACAGCCACATAATCAGTAGCGATATCGGTCGTCATTGTAGTATTCATAGGGTAGCCTATCTGTCCCATTACATAATAGAAGCTGAGAGTATACTAAGTGAGATAGATGAGATGGATAGTACCAGCCATGCAAAATTCGGTAACGGTATTGTCAAGAAAGGGGAAGAGGAGAAGGTTCGAATCTGGCTTAATATTATAAATGAGTCTGAAAACAGACCTGTTCTTCCTTTTGAAGAGATGGTGGCTGCCGATGCCTTTATTTGGGGAATCTACCGGGAATACCCCCTCTTTTTAACGCGATTAAAAGAGTTTACCCAAAACAGTGTTGATGAGAACCGCGGTTATTACTCAAGTGTAGGTAGAAATTCGGTTATTAAGGCTTGCAGAATCATTAAAGATGTTAAATTCGGGGAAGCCGTATATGTTAAAGGGGCCAACAAACTTAAGAATTTGACCGTAAAAAGTCATAAAGATTCCCCTTCCCAAATAGGGGAGGGTGTTGAATTGGTTAATGGAATTATCGGCTATGGGTGTCGTATTTTCTACGGTGTTAAAGCTGTCAGATTTGTCATGGGAGATAACAGCAACTTAAAATATGGAGCCCGATTGTTAAATGCCCTTTTGGGAGACAACTCAACAATCAGTTGCTGTGAAGTTTTAAACGCCCTGGTATTCCCGTTTCACGAACAACACCATAACAACAGCTTCCTAATTGCGTCTATGGTTCAGGGGCAATCAAATATGGCTGCCGGGGCTACCATAGGCTCAAATCACAACACACGCCGTAACGATTTAGAGATGCATGCCAAAAGGGGATTTTGGCCGGCACTTTCCAGTTCTATTAAATTTAACAGCATGTTTGCCTCCTTTAGCTTAATCACCAAAGGGAATTATCCCAATGAATTGAATATTCCGATTCCATTCTCAATGGTCGGATATGCCGAAGATTTAAAACAGGTTACTTTAATGCCTGCCTACTGGTGGCTCTATAACCGGTATGCATTGGAACGTAATGCCCATAAATTTCAGGACAGAGATAAAAGAATATTTAAAACCCAACCGATTGAGACCGACTACTTCGCAATCGATACGATTGAAGAGATTCTCAAAGGGATGGATTTACTCAGTTTGTGGGTCGGCAAAGCTGCACTCAGAGAGAGACTCATTGCCCCTATTTCTGCCGGCAGTGAAGAGGCTATCAAAGAACAGGGTGCTTTGTTATTGGAGACCCATCCCGAGCAAGTCTCCTATTTAAAGGTGGAAGCAGAAGGCATTGAGCGGAGTGAAAATCCTGCCATTATATTAAAAGCTGCCGAAGGGTATCGCTCCTACCAGCAGATGCTCCTCTACGGTTCGCTAAAAACAATTCTAATGTACCTTGATGAGAACAATTTAGACTTCGACCAATTTCAAAAAGAGAGTATCAAGTGGTTATTGAATCCTAAAAACAAAGATTTTATAAGAACCCCTTATGTCAATTTAGGGGGAATGCCAATCAGTGAAGCTTTGATTATTAAACTGATAAAACAGGTGGAACTTAAAAAGATTAACAGTTGGGATGAGATTCATTCACAATACCGACAGTGGTGGGACATTTACCCTAAAGTTAAAGCAATAGTCTCTCTGCAGACTCTCCAGAAACTGGCTAAAGTCGCCTCTTTGGATAAAAATCATTGGGCATTTTTTATTGAACGTTTTATTCAGCTTTGTGATGAAAATGAGAATGAGGTATATCGTTCCCGCAAAAAAGATTATGATAATGCTTTTAGTAGAATCGTCTATAGAAATCAAGCTGAGATGGAGAGTGTTCTGGGTAAAATAGAGGAGAATGAATTTGTTGTTTTAGTAAAAAGCAAGATGGAACAACTTAGAACTCTTGGTCGTCGCTTTTCTCCTTAGCTTCAATGTGTTACATTAGAGGTATGAGAGAGATTGGTTATACACCGCCAAAAAGAGAGATGCACCGCTTTCCGGTTTTTACCGATGAGTTAATAAAAGGGGTTTTTGAGATCGACAGTTTTGTTAATCAGAGTCTCATTGCAGAAGCCTCTTTTAATAGCGAGATTAAGGTAGAGCTGTCAGCATGTTTGAGCGGATATGCTAAAAATTACCTGATTGATTTAGCCTTAGACTACGATTTGAAAATTGCAGCCTCCACAAAAAAACAGGAGATTATAAACAAACTTGCAGAACAAATTATCAGTCGTTTTCCCAAAATGATGGTCTATCTACCCAAATCGAATCTGAAGTTTTTGACTAAGTTCTCTGTTGATAACAATGTAATAAAAGTAAATGATAATACTCTTCAATATCACGAAATTTCTCACATCCATAATTTTGGGTTACTGTTTCTTTATCGGAGAGGCAAAGACCTTTATGCCGTTGTTCCCCAAGAACTAATGGACTCATTAAAACTCCTGCAAGAAAAAAGGATATGGGAGATGGCAACACTGCACCAACGCTTTAATGCCTATGCCGTGGCTCTATCAAATCTCTACGGGGTATTAGATATTGATCAGTTTGCCCTTATTTGGAACCGTTTTGAAGCCGAGGTAATTACTCCCGCAATGGCCCAAGACGAGCTAAAAGAGTTGGAAAAGGTTCAATACTATTGGTGGTTCGATGATGAATTGATTATCTCTTCATTCTTCTCAAATACCGAAGAGGTGGATGAGTTTTTAAGTAAAGTGAGACCAGTCTCTTATTACATCCCCACTCGCGGAGAGCTTATCTCCTATTTTAAAGCCCCGTATGCCCAAGACTCTTTCGCCGTAAACGAGATGTTGGAGTTTCTTAAGGGGTACAAAATCTCTGCTGACGAACAGATAGAAGACCTCATTGAAGAGATTACCGACAGTTGTGTTGTCGGAAACGGGATGCAGGATGTTTTTAATCTTCTCAATGAATATGAGGTTCTGCTTAACGGGATGGAAGAGATAAACAAGTTTACCGAACTCTATGTCCAAATGAGCGACAGCTGTCGTAAGTGGGAACTTAGGGGTCATACTCCAAATTCACTGAAGAAAAGTAGCCGTTCTGGCTAAAATCTATCTTGACGAAAAGAGTCCTCTTTGTCATTATTGACACAAAAGAGAGAAGTGTAATAATTATCATTGTCACTTCTCTCCAATAATGTATTGAGGATTGAAATGGATAAAAAAGCTATTGTAACCGGTGGTTCGAAAGGAATCGGGCTGGAGATAGTATTATCTCTTCTCAGAGAGGGCGTGGAAGTCTACTACCTTTGTAGAACGCAGGGACCAAGTAAAGAACAGATATGTGAGTTGACTCAAGCAGAACCTTACATGGTTCACTGGATTGCTTGTGATTTAAACAACTCCGAAGAGCTTGAGAAAACTTTAGACACCATTTTAGAAAAAGAGAGAAAAATTGATATTCTTGTCAATAATGCCGGAATAACCAAAGACGGCTTAATAATGAGGATGAGTGACCAACAGTGGGATGAAGTTCTAAAAGTTAATCTGACAAGTGCTTTTATAACCTGTCGGAAAGTAGGGCGCCAGATGGCCTCTAACAGGGGCGGGGCCATAGTAAACATCGCTTCTGTTGTGGGCATTACCGGAAACGCAGGACAGACAAATTATGCTGCCTCAAAGGCGGGACTGATTGGGTTTTCCAAAAGTTTGGCAAAAGAGCTGGCGTCCCGTTCTGTCAGAGTCAACGTAGTCGCTCCCGGATTTATTGCCACCGATATGAGTGCTGTTTTACCGGATAACGTTAAAGAGTCAATCAATCTACAAATACCACTAAAGAGGATGGGAGAAGCCAAAGAGGTTGCAAATGTTGTCACATTCCTTTGCTCCGATTTAGCTTCATACATCACCGGTGAGGTAATAAAAGTTGATGGCGGGATGGTAATGTAGGGAGGCTAAAGATGAGGCGTGTAGTAGTAACAGGGATGGGAACGGTAAATCCCCTCGGTCACAGTGTTGATCAGTTATGGGAGAATATAAAAAAGGGGAGAAGCGGAATCGGCCCCCTAACAAAATTTGATACGAGCCAATACAGCGTAAAAATAGCCGGGGAGGTTAAAGATTTTAATCCGGAACCCCTTTTAGAAAGCAAAGAGATAAGAGCTCTAGCCGACTTTAGTCTTTATGCGTTACACGCTGCGGTTCAGGCAATGCGACAAGCCAGACTCACCGACAGCGAAGGCTCTTTTGACCCCTATCGCAGCGGCGTGTATATGGGTAACGGAATTGGGGGATTTGAAATAGTTGAGGAAAATTTGGAAAAACTTTTAGATAGAGGCCCCAGAGCGGTTGCCCCATTAACAATTCCCAAGTTGATAGCCAACGAAGCTGCCGGAAACATCGCCATGAAGTTTCAGATCAAAGGCCCCTGTCATACAACGGTAACAGCCTGTGCCGCCGGTACCGATGCCATAGGAGCTGCTTTTCATGCCATAAAACACGGCATTGTTGATCTGGCTGTCAGCGGCGGAACCGAAGGTGCAATTACCAAGTTAGCCGTTGCCGGATTCTCAAGACTGCAAGCTTTGAGTACCGCTTATAACGATGCTCCCGAAACAGCTTGTCGACCTTTTGATTCCACCAGGGACGGTTTTATCATAGGGGAGGGATCAGGGATTCTTATTTTGGAAGAGCTAGAACATGCCAAAAAAAGAGGTGTTCCGATTTTAGGCGAAATAATAGGTTACGGGATGACTTGTGATGCCTACCATTTAACAGCACCGGATCCCGACGGAGACGGGGCTGCCAGGGCTATGACTTTAGCCATTAAAGAAGCCGGTATCGAGCCATCCCAAATTTCTTACATAAACGCCCACGGAACAAGCACTCAGGCAAACGATGTAATGGAGACCAAAGCAATAAAGAAGAGTTTTGGTCCGCATGCCTACAAACTGAAAGTCTCGTCGACAAAATCGATGACAAGCCACTTGATAGCAGCCGCCGGAGCCGTTGAAGCCATAATTACAATGATGGCAATCAAAGACTCCTTCATCCCCTGTACCCTCAATCTAAACCAAATTGACAGCCAATGTGACTTGGATTATGTCCCAAATAAGGGAGAATATGGTAATATTGAGTATGCACTGAGTGAATCTCTCGGTTTTGGGGGGCACAATGGTGCTCTTGTTTTTGCCCGTTACCGAGAGTGAAGGAGTTCTAATGTCAAGTTCTTACACCTCTGTAGAAGATTTAATTCCCCATAGGTCCCCTTTTCTTTTTGTCGATAAATTGGTCATGGTTACGACAGCTAAGATTGTAGGAGAAAGGTATTTTGACCCCGGTGAATCGTTCTTTAAAGGTCATTTTCCCGGCCATGCAGTAGTCCCGGGGGTACTTTTAATTGAAACAATGGCTCAATGCGGCGGAGCGGGCGCCCTTGAGGCGGGTCTTGTGGATGAGGGATCTTTTTTTGTTCTGGCCACAATCGAGAAAGCAAAGTTTCGCAATCAGGTAAAACCGGGCGATACTACAGTTTTAGAGGTAGAGAATTTAAGAGTATCTAAGCAGATGATTCGCCAAAGAGGCAAAGTACTGGTTGACGGTGAAGTCGCCGCTGAGGCTACTTGGATGTGCATTATTAGTCAAAAAGGAACTTAGTGTGATAATAAAACAAAAAATTGTCCGTAATGTCTGTCTTACAGCCCATCCGATTGGATGTGCAGTGTTTGTTAATGAACAAATCAGATTCTTAGAGAATAAACTTGATGAAAGACAAAAACGACTCTTTCCCAAAAGGGTTTTAATAATCGGAGGGTCAACCGGCTATGGACTGGCAACAAGGCTTGTCAGCGCAATAAACGGAAAAGCAGCCACAATAAATGTCTCCTTTGAACGGGAAGCCCAAGAGAACAAGGTTGCGACTCCCGGGTGGTACAATACTAAAGCTTTTGAAAAAGAGGCTAAAAGTCGCTCTCTCTATGCCAAATCAATCTTTGGAGATGCCTATTCAGACGAAGTAAAAGAGGAGGTGGCAACTCTGATTGCCAAAGACCTTGGGCAAGTTGATTTGGTTGTCTACTCTTTGGCTTCTCCTATGAGAATTGACCCCAAAACAAAAGAGATTTACAAATCGGTAATAAAACCAATCGGAAAACCGTTTGAAGCACTGTCGGTTAATGTGGAGAGTGGAATTATTGAGAAGGGGTTCTTTGAAGCCGCAGAGCAAGAGCAGGTTGAACAGACAGTAAAAGTAATGGGCGGAGAAGATTGGGTTTTATGGATTGATTACTTAAAAAAGCGCAATCTGTTGGCAAAAAACGTTAAAACAGTTGCCTTTTCTTATATCGGGCCAGAGCTGACTTATCCAATCTACAGAAGCGGAACAATCGGTAAAGCCAAAGAACATTTAGAAAACAGTGCTTTTGAGATTACAAAAAGTTTAAAAGAGCTCGGCGGCGA
>Ga0172382_10009090_pt1 | contig 13650 bp, 10 predicted proteins | sample Leawel138RmetaG_FD_122245 | JGI IMG/M metagenome (GOLD analysis project Ga0172382, IMG submission 122245) | Leachate microbial communities from a municipal landfill in Southern Ontario, Canada - Leachate well 138R metaG | ecosystem: Engineered > Solid waste > Landfill > Unclassified | place...
ATAATCAAGGGTTCCGATGATCCGGTCCATGGGAGGCAGGACAACCTGCATATTGGCGTTGCCGGTCGAAACGACCGCGTTGACCAGCTCGTCGGCGTCTGCCAGCGATTGGCTTTTGCCGTCCGGCCCGGCGTACTCGTCGGTGATGACCACAGTCTTGATTCCCTTCTTCTCCAGCTTGGTGCAGTTCATGATCAGGTCGGTGTCGGGGTTGCCGAAGCCTTCCTGGGAAATGATGGCTCCGTCAAAGGGGAGATACTCGGCCATCTCGGCTGTCCAGTCCGAAGAGCGGACCTTGTCGGATAAGTAGACCGTCTCGTTGGTGATGATCATGCCGACAAAGTTCAAGGTCTTGCCGTGCTGTTCCAGAAGGTCGCGGACGACCGGGTTGTTCAAGTGGTGGTAGGTGGTGTTCTTGTCGCAGGCTGACACGCAGTTGCCCGATACGATGGCGCCGTCCATCAGCTCCGTTGGCCGGATCAGGGTGGACAGGGTCCGCTTGGCGTCGACGCCGTAGACATAGGTATCGTGGAGGAGGCCCTGACTTTGGAGCATCATGACATAGCCGACACGGGGCAGGCCGCGCAGGACAGCGTCAAAAGTCTCCGCGATACGGGGTGTCTTGAACACTTCCGTCTCGTCAGGTTCAAGGTCGCGGGCCAGCTCGCCGATAGTGACGGCCATCTGCAAACCCGCCATGCGGGCGGCTTTTTCGTAGTCGTGAGGGGAGATTCCCTCAACCGGTTCCATGACCAGCACCAGGTTGTGGAGCCTGGAAAAGGGAGAGTAGTCCGCGCCCGGCCCCTGCATGTCGATGATCCCTTCCTGGAATCCGACGATACGGCCGACGGTCACAACTGCCATGCCGCGCAGGACATGGGTTTTGCCCGAGCCGACCGTGTCAACCTTGGAGACCATGCCCGGGAAGATGCCGCCCGGTCCTTCGACCTTGACGCGCGGTTCGATGACATCCTTGACCGGGGTGATGCGGATGCTGTCACCCGGGTTGGCGATCTCCAAACGCGCCGACTTGATATGCGGATCGGCCAGGACCTGTTCAATCAGCTGGCCGGGATTAACCGTCAGGATCCCGTATTCGACCGCGTTGCAATCGCCGAAACGGATTCCGCGGATGTCGATGTAGCCCAGTTCCAGTTTCACCTGTTCACCTCTGTTTCTGTCATTGGCCCTGCGCCAGGCCGGAAGCCCGCAGGGAGGGCAGCGCGCTCTCTATCAGGCTGAGATCGATAATCTGAAAATCGCGGTCGATGGCGCTGCTGGCCGCCTGTTGACTCGCCTTTGCGTCTTTGATGATGGACAGGGCCCGCTCCATGTTGACCAGTGAAAAATAGTCCACGCCATCTTCGCGTTCGAAAGTCATCATGATCGAACGGTAGGGAGTCTCCCAGGGCTTGACACTGCCCGACAGCGGCGCCGTCAGGACGCGGTGGCCGAGATGAACCCGGTCACGCGCGCGCAAAAGGACATCCCTGTCACTTGCGTCAGCCAGGAATTCAATGGGAAATTGATCGCCGAGGGTCTCAGCGACCATTGGGTTATTTGTCAGGATTAAGAAAGATTTGTAGCGTTTTATTTCCGTCGATTCACTTTCTGTGGCTCTGCCCATAATCACCAGCTACAATCTAGGGCAGTTGTAAAGGGCTAACAAGCCGTCATTTTGACGAATCTGCCGCGGTGATATAGGAGCAGACCCATTGCCGTTGATAAGAGGAGATATATGGAGAAACCCCGCGATATTCGAAGATATTGCGGGATTGCGATTTAACGCGTTTTCAAGGAATCCGCCGGAGTCAGCTTCAAAACTGTATCATTCGATACACTTATATCGATATATCGTTATCGAAGCTTGGCACCTAGCACAAATTCCAGTTTTTTGAGGAGCCGCTCACGCAGCAAGTCGATGTCTTCGGAGGACAGGGTCTTCTCATCCGAGGCCAGCCAGAAACGGAACATGACGGATTTTTTCCCCTCAGGCACCTGGCTGCCCCGGTACTCCTCGACGAATTCCACCCTGCGGACCTGCGAGGATACTGCTTCCTCGATCCTGGTCCATGTGACTTCCTCATCAACTACTATGGACAAATCCTGTTCAACCAGGGGGAAGTGCGGCAGGCGCTCGAAGCGATTGTCCCGGCTGGGCAGGGGGACCAGTTTTTCGATCTCGATCTCGGCGGCCGCAAGCCGGGTCTGGCGCAAACCCAGATCGTCCGCCGCCCGCGGCGACAGCAGACCCATCCGGCCGATTGTTTCCCCTTCACTGTCTTTCAGGGTCAGCCAGGCGTTTTTGTCCGCCCAGGCCGGTTTTTGGCCATCCTGGTCAAAGGTCCAGCCTGCGACGCGGCCGTGGCGCGGCAAGTCCGCCAGGATCCCTTTCAATTTTCGAAAGAGATGTTGGGCATCCAGGCCGGCGACCGCCAGGGCCAGCCGTCTGGTTTGCGAGGGCAGCCTTTCTTTTTCGCCGCCTGGAATTGATTCTCTTTTTGCGAAGACCTGGGCCAGCTCGAAGAGCCCGAACTCGTCGTAATAACGGTCATTTTGCGCCACGGCCTCGAGGATTCCGGGGATCAGGGAGGCGCGCAGCCGGGAGCGGTCGGGCGCGGGAGGAGTCGCCAGGGCCAGCAGGTCATCCTTGTTGTCACCGGCCGCTTCCAGATATTTGTCGGCTGCCCAGGGGTAGGTGAAAACTTCCTGAAGCCCGGCCCGGATGGCCAGGTATTCCCGGATGGCCCGCTCACTCTCATAGCCGAGCTGGCGGACTGCTTCTTTCAGTTCAATGGCGGGGGGGACGAATTCAAACTGATCGTAACCGATCATGCGGCAGACTTCTTCCAGGATATCGTCCTTGATCCCGACATCGCCCGTCGCCCGCCAGACAGGGACGGTGACGGTCAGGGTATCATCACCGTCACAAGCGCTTTCAAAACCGAGGGGTGCCAGAGTCCTGATTACCTCATCGGCCGGGAGCTTCCTGCCTGACCGGATGTTCAAAAAGTGAAGGGAGACCGGCAGGCTGAGCGGCAGGGTCTCCCCGGCCCGGTGGTGTCCGGCCGCCACGATCCTCGCCTCGGGCTGCAGGTCGCGCATGAGCTCCACAGTCAGTCCCAGGGCCAGGTCGCAACGGGGCGTATCGATGGCCTTCTCAAAGCGGGTGGAGGCTTCGGTGCGAAGCTGGTGGCGCGCCGCCGTCTTGCGGATTCCGATGGCCTCAAAGTTGGCGACCTCCAGTACCATGCCGGAGGTATCGGCCAGGATGGAGTCGCGGGCCCCGCCCATGACGCCGGCAAGCCCGATCGGCTTGTCCTTGCCGTCACAGATCAACAGGTCGCCTGAGGCCAGTTTCAGTTCGTGGCCGTCAAGAAGTTCCAGGATCTCCCCGTCCAGGGCCAGGCGGACGTGGATGCCGTCCTCGACATGGTCGCGGTCAAAGGCGTGGGTGGGCTGGCCGGTCGCCAGCATGACGAAGTTGGTGACGTCGACAGGCAGGCTGATGGGCCGCATGCCCACGGACCAGATCAGCCGCTGCATCCAAAAAGGCGACGGTACCGTCTTGACACCGTCAAAGACCACGGCGTCATAGCGCCGGCAGCGATTCGTGTCCGAGATTTTGACGGCGTAGGCTTCCATGTCATCCGGCAGCTCAAAGCTTGGCAGGGGCTTGAGGGTCCCGCCGTAGATGGCGCAAAGTTCCCGGGCGATTCCGTAATGGCCCCAAAGGTCGGGACGGTTGGTCAGGGACTTGTTGTCGATCTCGATGATGAGATCGTCAAGGCCCAGAAGGCCGGCCAGCTCCTGGCCGGGGATGGCGTCGGGGAATTGGGGGGTCAGATCGACGATGATCCGTTCGTCCTCGGCAGGGAAGAGGTCTTCCAGGTTGATCTCCTGGGAGCTGCAGATCATGCCCTCGCTCAGTTCGCCGCGCAGCTTGGTCTTTTTCAGCTCAACCGGATCGCCCTGGCCGTGCCAGCGCACAAAGGCACCGGGCGGCGCCACGGCGACCCGCTCCCCTTCATAAAGATTGGTACCGCCGCAGACGATCTGGTAAAGGCGGTCCCGGCCGATGTCAACCATGCAGACCGTAAGCAGGTCGGCCCGGGGATGGGGCTGGGCCGACACGATCCGGCCGGTGACGATGCCTTCAACCAGTTTGGCCGTATTGGAGACTGCTTCCACCTCCACCGTCCGCATGGTCAAGTCGTAGGCCAGGCGTTCGGCGGTCAGGTCCTGGGGCAGGTCGGCGTATTGTCTGATCCAGTTTAAAGAGATTTGCATGATGGTTCCCTCCCTATTTGAACTGACCCAGGAAGCGCAGGTCGGCGCTGTGGAAGAGTCTGACATCGTCGATGCCGTAGCGCATCATGACCAGGCGGTCAAGCCCGATATTGATGTAGAATCCGCTCCAGATGTCCGGATCCAGTCCCGCCACCCGCAGGACATTGGGGTGGGGCGAGCCTCCCGGCATGACTTCGATCCAGCCGGATTGGTGGCAGACGGCGCAACCCTGGCCCATGCAGACCTGGCATTGCATGTCGATCTCAAAGCCCGGTTCGACAAAGGGAAAAAAGCCGGCCCGCATGCGCACCGGCACGTCATGGCCGAAAACGCGTTCCAGGATGGTCTCAACCAGCACCAGGCCTGAGGCGAAAGAGAAGTCACGGTCGACGATCAGGGCCTCGTATTGGAAAAAAGCGCGCTCGTGGCGGGCATCGGTCGCCTCATTGCGGAAGACGCGGCCGGGATAGACGAAGCGGGCAGGGGCACCATACTTTTGCAGGTAACGGACGCTGCCGCCGGTCAGATGGGGGCGCAGACAGAGCCTTTCGGCCCCTTTTTTGTCTTCGGTTCCGGCGATCCAGTAGGTATCCATGGAGTCACGGGCCGGATGATCGGGCGGGAAGTTGAGGTAGTCGAAGGCGTAGAGCTCGCTGGTGATCTCGTCTTCCGAATATACCTTGAAGTTCAGGGAACGAAAGGAATCGTTGAGGTCGTAGCACATCTGGGTGACAGGGTGAAGGCCGCCGGAGCTGACCCTCAGGCCGGGGATGGACAGGTCCGGCGCGGTCTCGAAATAGGAGGCGTCTTCCAAAAGCTGCCTTTTTTGCTCCTCAATGGTCCGGGCGAACAATTCCTTGATCACATTGGCCAGCTGGCCCATTTCCTTGCGGTCTTCAGGGGCGAGTTTCCCCAGACCCTTCAGAACCTCGGTCAGGTGACCTTTCTTGCCCAGATACTGCTGGCGTACGATTTCGAGCCCATCAAAAGAATCGGCTTGGCGCAGCGCCGCGATTCCTTCTTCCTTGATGGCATTGATCCGGTCTTTCATGTTATGTCTCCTTGGAGTGCCTGCGTCCTTATCTACTTAGCAAGCATTGTAGCAAAAAGATCAGGGTCTTTCGAAGAAGACCGCCTCTACGCGCTGTTCCTCTCCAGCTTCCATCAAAAAGAGATGGGGGCCTGTGAAAGTTTCCCTGCTGCCGCCTTCTTCGGTCATCAGGATATGGGTCGAAATCAGAAAGTCATCGATCCGTGTCAGGTTCATGGGATCGTAGCCGACGATCGTGGCCTTGAGCGGGCGCTTTTGGGGAAAGCGCCGGCGAAAATCAGCCAGCAGGATGGCCCGTCTTTCCCGCTCGACCGCGGTCAGTGAGGCAGCCAGTGACAGCTCTTCTGCAGACAAGGGCTCAAGCGGTTCCGGCAATACGTCAAGCAGCTCCCAGAAAGTCTTTTCCGAGCGCAGGTCATGGGCGACTGGAAGGCCGGCCTTGTCAACCGCGACCGCGAGCAGGATGCCGGAAAAATAACAGCGGCGGCGGATGTCAAAGAGGTAATCCCCCTTTATTAGTTGATCCCTGTACCGGGTCAGCTGCCCGGCCGCAAGCTTGGCGTCGAGTTGACAAAGGCTTCGGTAACCGGCATATTCCGCCAGGCCCTCAGTCGTCTCCACCCGGAATTCATTTATGGCGGCACCGCCGCTCAGGCGCATTTTTTGTTCCCGGATCGCGGCGACCAGGCTGAGTGACTCCAGGGCCCTTTCTTTCAGGCCTTCTCCCTGGTAAAGCGCGGATTCAGCCAGGATTCCCGACTCACGCGCCGTCCAGGCGGTAAGGGTATGATCCCGGGGGTAAAGCAGAAGCTCCAGGTCTTTGGCAAAACGCCGGTCTCCCTGCCGGTGTTGGAAGGCGTGAAACATTTCGTGAACCAGGTTGGCCGCCAGGCGGTCGAGCGATTCCCCGTCCTCCAAAACCGTGTAGGACATGTCCCAGATGGCGATGCAGGACCCCTCATGCTCCAGGGCGGTATTGCCCATAAAGGAGGCCGGCTTGTCGGAGATTTGGCCTTTGAAGCACATGATGAGGGGGGTGTAGAGAGCAAAGTCAACCGGTGAAAATCCCGGCCAGATGGCCTCAAAGTCGATGCCTGCCAGCCTGTCGTCCAGGGCCTGCCAGACCTCTTTCAAACGGTTCCCGTCCATTTTCCGTCTCCTTTCCCTCTTTCTTCTTCCAGTATACCTTTGAAGGCAGCGCCTGCCTCCGCCTATACCGTATACTGGGAAGGTAAAGATGATCTGTGGCTTTCGCCGTTTCTGAAAGGAGAAACCCATGACTGACAATGTCGAAATCATCTGGCGCGGCCATTCATGTTTTGAGCTGCGCTCCAGCCAGGCCTCGGTCGTTATCGATCCCTATCTCCAGGTGCCGGGTTACGGCCTCCTTGACCTTGAAGCCGATCTGGTCCTGGTATCCCATGAACACGATGACCACAACGCCCGAAACCGCGTCCGGCTGACGGGCCGGGAACCGGCTGTGGAGGTTGAGGTGATCGACACCTTCCACGACCCGCAAGGCGGCAAGCTGCGCGGTCCCAACAAAATCCACGTCGTGGCACTGGCCGGCAAACGGATCGCCCACGTGGGTGATCTGGGTCATGAGCTGAGCCAGGAAGAGCTGGCCCGGCTGCAAAACCTGGATGTGATCCTGATTCCCGTCGGCGGCCACTACACCATTGACGCCGGTCAAGCCGCTGCCCTGGTCAAGGCCGTCACTCCTGCCATCATCGTTCCCATGCACTACCGTGAGGGAACCGCCGGCTGGGATGTGACCTCCGGGGTCCAGCCCTTCCTGGACCATTTCGAGCAGGTAACCTTCCACAACCGGGCATCCTTCGTTGTCGATGAAACCGAACCGGGCGTCCTGGTTTTGAAAAATCCGATTGTCTGATGATCAACCTTGTCGCTTAAACTTAAAAATCAAGGCTGAAGTATCGGTGAGGCCAGGACTTATTATGGAAAATTCTTCGCCACCCTATAGCTGGTCCATCCGCATTTCTCTTTTCAAAAATCCGGTGATTCTCAGGCAGCTTGGCCTGGCCATCGGGCTTCCCTTCGGGGTAATCATCCTGATCCTTGCCCTGACGGCCTCCGAACCACCCTATTTTTACTATGCCATGGGCCTGATCGGTCTTCTGTTTCTGCTGACGGTCCTGGTTCTACTGGTCGTCTTTCGCGGGACTTACCATGTCGACTATTCAGTATCCGACCAGGGCATTGCAGGCCGAATGCAGGAGGATCAGGCAAAGAAGGCCAGCCGGATCAACCGGGCAGCAGTCCTCCTGGGTCTCTTTGCGGGTAACTGCACAGCCGTCGGAGCCGGCATGCTGGCAGAAGCCCGCCAGGGTCAGTCGCTTACCTGGCGACGGGTCCGTAAAGTCACTTACAAGCCCCGGAACCGGCGGATCACTTTGCACGCGGCCCTGGGCGGCAGCCTGGTCCTTTTCTGTCTCCCGGACAATTACGGCGCCGTTGAACAGTTTATTCGTATGAAGGCAGGCGGCGGCTAGGGTATAAGGCGGTTGCGCCTGCCGGAGATCTTGCTGTAGAGCCCGGTCAGTTCCTGGAGTACGCCCGGGTGTTGAAAATCCTTCTGGTAGACGATCCGGGTCTCCCGGACCATGCTCATGTTCTCGATGGGCAGGATGGTCATCTTGCCCTTGCTCACTTCGTCCATGCAGGTGCTTTTGGGCAGGATGGAAATGCCCAGGTTCTTTCGGACCAGGTCCTTGATGGTGGCGATGTTGTCAACTTCCAGGATGACGTTGAACTCGTCGATGGAGCGGTTGATACTTTCCAGGCTGGAGACGAAAAGGTTGACCGTGGCCGATTCGGACCGGCGCAGGATCATCCGCTCATGGATCAGGTCGCCCAGGGACATCAGGGGCTTTTTGGCCAGGGGGTGGTCGTTTGACATGGCACAGACCAGGTAATCCGTGTCGAGCAGGATGAAGGCAAAGTCCGGGGCCATGGCCGCCCCCTCGACGATGGCCATGTCAAGGTCGTAATTGTCCAGTCTGTCATAAAGGTTTTTTATGGAATCCGTGACAATGGTAATGACAATGCTGGGATTCCGGTTGCCGTATTCGGCCAGAACCTCCGCGACAATATTGCTCTCCGCTGTATGCGTGATGCCGACGCGGAGCCGGGTCAGTCCCTTGTCCTGGTCGGCCAGGCTGGTCCTGAGCCGGCTGTAGAGGGTATTGAGCCGGCGGACAAAGCGGGCTACTGTTTCCCCTGCCTCCGTGAGCCGGATGGCTCCTTTGCCGCGATGGAAGAGGGTGACACCCAGTTCCTTTTCCAGCTGGCTGATGTGCTGGCTGACTGCCGGCTGGGTCAGATTGAGTCTTTCCGCGGCCTTGGTAAAGCTCATGGTCTCAGCGACTGCCAAAAAGGAAGCGACCTTACGTTCGATCATGGAATTTCTCCTTTCATAAGTAATATTAATCAATTTTACAATAATGATTATTCTACATTTTCGCTTTATCACTTTATCATGCCTGTACACCGGACTCAAGGCCGGGAGATTACCGGTCACAATCAAAGAAGGGAGGTGCTTATGCTGGACTGGCTCTACAATCAAAATGGCGGATCAACCGGGGTCGCCGGCATCCTGATCTCCCTGTCCCTCATGCTGATACTGGGTTTCCTGATGACGCGGCTGACCAAGCTGCTCCGGCTGCCCAATGTGACCGCCTACATTGTGACGGGCATCCTGATGGGCCCCTATGTCCTGGATGTGATCCCCGCTCCCTTTATTCACGGCACGGAATTTCTGACCGATGTGGCCCTGGCCTTTATCGCTTTTAGCGTGGGCGAGCACTTTGAACTTTCAAAGCTGAGAAAAAGCGGCGGCAAGTCGGCTGTCATCACAATCTTTGAGGCCATGACGGCGTCACTTCTTGTTTTTATCCTGACCTACCTGATCCTTGATCTCGATTTTGTCTTTTCCATCGTTCTGGCGGCCCTGGCAGCCGCCACAGCTCCCGCCTCCACCATGATGACCATCCGCCAGACCCAGGCCAGGGGCGACTACGTTGATACCCTCCTGCAGGTGGTCGCCATGGACGATGTGGCAGGGCTGGCCGCCTACAGCATTGCCATCGCGGCAGCTTCCTCCATCCTGACCGAAACCTCCGGAGGGGGCACCTTCCAGGTGGTTTTTCTCCCCTTGCTGATCAACATTCTGCTGATCGTTTTGGGCGCGGGCTTTGCCTGGCTTCTCAAGTTGATGACGCCGACCAGCAGGACGGCGGACAACCGCCTGATCATCGCTGTCGCCATCCTGCTCCTTTTTTCCGGGGTCAGCGCCGTCTTTGACGTTTCGCCGCTTCTTGGCTGCATGACCATGGGCATGGTGTTCGCGAATATTGAAGGGCACGAGAAGCTGTTCAAACAGCTCAACTATTTCAATCCTCCTATCCTCCTGCTATTTTTCGTGCGATCGGGGCTGACCTTTGACTTGAAGGCGCTGGTCTCGACAAAGGCGGTCGGGTCGACCCCGCTCGCCCTGGTCGGCGTCCTTTACTTCTTCGTCCGCCTGATCGGAAAATACATCGGAGCCTTCCTGGGCAGCGCGGTGACGGGAAAGCCGAAAGAGGTGAGAAATTACCTGGGCCTGGCCCTGGCCCCGCAGGCAGGCGTGGCCATCGGCCTGGCTGCCTTGTGTGCCCGCCAGCTCGGGCCTGAAGTTGGCGGCACTCTCCAGACCATTATTCTGGCGTCCAGTGTTCTTTATGAACTGATCGGCCCCGCCAGCGCCAAGCTTGGGCTTTTCCTGTCCAAATCCTATGATGCCTCCGGTCAGGAACCCGCCGGGTCCTGATCCGCAGCGATATGTAACATAAATGACTTTAAATTCTCATATAAAACCTTTCATTCCTAATCTGTTTACGATACGGTCATAAGTAGATTTACAAACAAAACCATTTGAAAGACTGATGCTTTCGCGCGTCTGCTGACATGAGAAAAACTTTACGGCTCACGATCTGCTTAATTATTTTGCTTTTCCTTTTAACCGGGTGCAGGGATGTTCTAAGTGACGACCGTCCCTTTACCGGCATCCCCGGTGACTCTCAAATCACGACTACAAGCGTCACAACCGGTGACAGTATGGTCTGTGGTGAATGCGCCGATGAAGGGAAGGAAGGCCGGTGTGAACACAAAATGCCCGCCTCAGTTCCTGCCGCCTCCCTTCCCTGCAGTGAACCTGAAGAGGTTCTGACCACACGCCCCAAAAAGATCGGCCGGACAAAGGCAACCGAACCTCCTGTGACAACCACTTCGCCCAAAACCACTCAACCCAAAACCACCCAACCCAAAACCACTCAACCCAAAACCACTCAACCCAAAACCACTCAAACAAAGCCGGCGACAAGCCAGGCGCAGACAACAACCAAAGCAGCTGAAACAACTACGACTGGATCAACGGCCACAGAATCGGTAGCCTTTTACAACGAATCCTATGAACATCAAGTTGTGGCTTTGGTGAATGCGGAACGCGCCGCAGCAGGTCTTTCTCCGCTCGAGATGAACAAGTCGCTTTGGGATTCCGCCAGGGTACGGGCGGAGGAGATAACCCGCGTCTGGGGGCATAAGAGGCCTGATGGCAAACGGTTTGCCACGGCGATCAAGATCAACTACTGTGGAGCCGGTGAAAATATTGCCGCAGGGCAATCAAAGCCGGAAAGTGTGGTCAGATCCTGGATGGCCTCGCCCAGCCACCGGGACAACATCCTGAATCCCAATTACAAGTGGATCGGGGTCGCCTGCTACTACGATTATTCGTGTCAGTACAAGACCTACTGGTGCCAGCTGTTCGTAACACCCTGATCCCTTAATCCGTTTTTACCAATTTACCGAACAGAATGTAGCGCGCGTTCTGGAAACTGTAGGTGCAGGTGACAAAGGCCAAAATCCGGTCGGATGAAGAGACCGTTTCCAAACTGGAAAAGGTCGATCGTTCTTCCAGCTCGCGGACATAATCAAGAAAATCATCATCTCCGGAAAAAGAAAGGCGAAGATCTCCGGATGCACCGGAAACGGTGACCCCGGCAAAGAGCCTGACGTCATAGGAAGCCTCCGGCGTATAAAGTGTCATGACCGGATGGGCTTCGTAATAGGCCTGGTCAGCATAACCGGCAATGGAGGTCAACATGGATTTGTCCCGCATGTTGTGGCCGTAGATGGCGGAAACCCGATCTTCAAAGAGCCGGTTGCGGTAATCCAAAAACAGGGTGCCCAGCCTGTTGGATTCGCCTGTAAAAAGATGGTTGAGGTAATAATCATTGTCATTTCCCTGGACGACGGGGTAATCGATCACGGTCCCCTCCGAATAAAGCCAGGCGACAAGGTCTCCGTTGATCTCCCCTACAGACACGAAATCGATGGCCGGGACAAAAACCTCTTGAGGTGAGGGCGTTGGTTTCCCTGCCGGCCTTGCCACCTGACGCAAGGATTGATAGCGGTCGTTTCCTGTCTCATATTCTCTGTGTTGAAGGACGATGAAGTAGCCGGATACCAGGACACCTGCCAGGCAACAGACGATAAGCAAATGAATGATTGTCTGAATTTTCTTCGAATATTTTCCGGCTGGTTTTCGCATTCTAGCCTTCATACTGCCTCCAACTAAAGAACCGGTCCGAACAAGATGTCCGGACCGGCCTCCTGTGACATATTGTCATTTTATCCTATTCTTCAGCCCTTTTGCGCCTCATGTAGGTGTCTGCACCCATCAAGATAATCAGTAGTGCAAGCGAGGTCACAAAGACTGCCAACCAGGTGGCATTGCTTGGATCGCCTGTTTTCGGAATGTCCTCGTCACTTTCCAGTACCCTGTTGTTGGTGTTGGTGAACTGGGCTGACTTTTCAAAGTCGTCCACCTTAAAGATTCCGGTGTCACCGATGACGGTTGTGATGTAATCATCCTCATCCGCCTCAAGCTCTACGACTTTATAAGTCGAATCGAGCGGCAGGCCTTGGATTACGATGCTCTCTCCGTCCGCAAGCTTGACGGTTCCGCCGCTTGCGATCTCACCGTCCGCGACTCCCGTGCCCTTGTAAGCGAACTTTCCTTCGACCTCCCTGCCCTCGGCGTCGGTCAAAGTCAGCTCGAAGGTGAACTTACGTGTCTTATCACCTGAGATGCCGTTGACAATCTTCTTGATGGTCAGCTCACCCAGGTTCTTGGTATTTACGAAGCGGGCGTATTGACGGAAATCTTCGAGGGTAAAGCCGCCGGTCTCATCTACGCTCTCAGTGATGTAGCCATCCTGATCTGCCTCGACCTCAATCACTTCATAGGTTGAGCCGAGAGGCAATCCCTTGATTACAATCCACTGACCGTGGGCAAGTTCTATCTCATCACCGCTGGAGATGGTTCCGTCGGGTGCGCCGCCAAAACCCACATAGTCATAGACCGCGCCATTGCTTCCATTATTCCCAAAGGGCCTAAAGATGGATGTGATCGTGATCTCAGGCTCAAAAAACAAATTAACAATGAAAGTGAACTTGGCGTCAGGATCTCCGGCATTGCCTTCCACAGTCTTGGCGATGCTGAGTTCGCCCAGCGTTTTTGAGTTGGTGAAGACAACAGTCTGGGGCCCTTCGATTTCGATCACGCCTTCTTCACGTTCAGCGGTGGTGATGTAACCGTCCTTATCGGCCTCAACTTCTTCGACCTCATACCGGGTGCGCTCCGGGACACCCTTGATGGTAATGGACTGGCCGTGGGCGAGTTCAATTTCATCACCGCTGGCGATGGTTCCATCGGGAACGCCGTTTCCGACATAATCATAGGTATTCGTGTCTTCAACTTTGTTCCAGTAGAACCAAACCCTGAAGGTAAAGGCCTTGTCCTTGTCACCGGCGTTTCCCGTGACCAGCTTCAAAAGGTTGAGACTGCCGTCATTTCGCGTATTGGTGAAGACTGCCTCGCTGGTTTCTTCATCAGCAATGGTTCCGTTATCCCCGTCGGGGACCGTAACGTAGCCATTGCGGTTAGCCTCCAGCTCGGTAACCCAATAGTCCGTGCCTTCAGGCAGGCCGATGACAGTGATGCTTTGGCCATGTTTCAGTTGAACCTGACCACCGCTTGCAATGGTACCGTCAGGTACACCGGAGCCAATGTAGTAGAAGGATCCGGTAAGAGCCTGCCCGGCAGCGTCCCAGAAGGTCAGCTCAAAAGTGAAGAGCTCATCTGGATCGCCAATGGTTCCCGCTACTTCTTTTTCTACGGAGAGATTCCCGATCTTTTCCTCTTTCAGGTAGTTTTTGATCTCAAAGTGGTTTTCGAGATCGAAGGGACC
>Ga0172382_10009093_pt1 | contig 13647 bp, 9 predicted proteins | sample Leawel138RmetaG_FD_122245 | JGI IMG/M metagenome (GOLD analysis project Ga0172382, IMG submission 122245) | Leachate microbial communities from a municipal landfill in Southern Ontario, Canada - Leachate well 138R metaG | ecosystem: Engineered > Solid waste > Landfill > Unclassified | place...
CCAGGGCCGGCTCACCGTGGTCACCACCCACACCCAGGCGCGCTACGCCCTGCCCAAGGTGGTGACCGCGTTCAAGCGCGCCTTTCCCAAGGTGCACCTGAAGCTGCACCAGGGCAGCCCGGACGAGATCGTGCAGATGCTGCTCGACGGTGAGGCCGATATCGGCGTGGCCACCGAAGCCCTGGCCGACGTCCCCGAACTCGCCTCTTTCCCCTACTACGCCTGGCACCACTCCGTGATCGTGCCCGAGGGGCATGCGCTGCAGGCGGTCAGCCCGCTGACCCTGGAAGCGGTCGCCGAGCATCCGATCATCACCTACCACGAGGGCTTCACCGGCCGCGCCCGGATCGACAAGGCGTTCTCCACGGTGGGACTGGTACCCGATGTGGTGATGTCGGCGCTCGATGCCGATGTGATCAAGACCTATGTCGAGCTCGGCCTCGGGGTCGGCATCGTCGCCGCGATGGCCTTCGCTCCAGGGCGCGACGGCAAGCTGATCCAGCTCGACAGCAGCCATCTGTTCCCGGAGAACATCACCCGCATCGCCGTGCGCCGCGGTCACTACCTGCGCGGCTTCGCCTATCGCTTCATCGAGCTGTGTTCGCCCGAGCTGACCGAGAGCCGGATCGTCAATTCACTCGTGCCGAGTAGAGCCGCCGACGTCGCATGAACTGGCCCGTGATCATGGATCTCGGCGAACAGAGCACCGAGCGACTGGCTCGGGTTTTCCACGCCCTCGGTCATTCGACCCGGCTCGCCATCGCCTTCCGCCTCCGGCAGGGCGAGCTGTGCGTCACTCAACTGACGACGACGCTGGGAGGCTCACAGTCGAACATGTCCGCCCACCTGAGCCTTCTTCACGGCGCTGGCGTGCTGGGGCGCCGCCGCGAGGAGAACCGCATCTACTACGCACTCGCAAACGATCGCGTCCGGATGATCATCCAGTGGCTCGCATCACAGCACCGACTCAGCCCCTGACGCGAGGACAGCTCTCCCAGGATGTCCGGCCTATCGATCAGCGGACGACCGAAAGCCCTTCTTCCGCCTCATCTGCGCGCGCGATCAGCATCCCGAAACGCTTGAGCTGCCCTCTTAGAATATTGCGCGAAATCCCGAGCAGGCGTGCGGTACGGACCTGGTTGCCGTCGCAGTAGTCGAACGCGGTTCTGAACAGGGTCTCCTCGATCTCGTCGTAGAGCGCCGGCGTGTCCTCGTCGAACATGTCTCTGAGGACCGAGGAAAGCCGACTTCTTTCGTCGCCACGAACCGGTCGCTGATCCCCCTCGCTCCCTCGCCGCGCACTCCGATTCGGCGCACTGACGACTGCCCGACCCTTCAGGCGCAGATCCTCCGGGCGAATCACGCCGCCGCGGCACACGATCAGCGCATAGTGAATGACGTTCTCGAGCTCGCGGATATTGCCCGGCCACGGATACGACAGCAGCTCACGGCACGACTCCGGCGAGAACTCGATCGGTTCGAGGTGCAGGCGCGCGCGGTAGCTTCCAACGAAATGCCGGGCCAATGGCAGGATATCGCCGGGACGCTCGTTCAATGGGGGAAGGTTGATCGTCGCAATATTCAGCCGGTAATAGAGATCCGAGCGGAAGTGTCCAGCCTCGACGGCATGAACCAGATCGACGTTGGTCGCCGCCACCAGGCGGACATCGATATCGATCGGGCGCCGCGAGCCGAGTCTGACCACCTGGCGCTCCTGCAGCACCCGCAGCAGCTTGACCTGCATGGGCAAGGGCAGATCCCCGATCTCGTCGAGAAACAGGGTGCCGTGCTGCGCCGCCTCGAACCACCCTGCCCGCGCGCCCTGTGCCCCGGTAAAGGCGCCGGCCTCATGCCCGAACAATTCGGCCTCGACCAGATTCTCGCTGAAAGCACCGCAGTTGATCGCGACGAAGGGGCCGGTACGCCCGCTACGGCTATGGACGTGACGGGCGATCAGCTCCTTGCCGGTACCGGTATCGCCAATGATCAGGACTGTTGCATCGCTCGCGGCGACCAACTCCGTGGTGGCAAGCACCTCGAGCGATACCGGATCGTGAAAAACCAGTGCCTTGGCACGGATCGACAAGGAGTGCGAGGGTGAATCCGGGAGGGTCAATACATTGGACATAGTCAGTCTCGGGGAGTGAGAACGGGCAGCTCGGCATTTACCTTGCCCTTGCGCTTCTTTCGAGCACTGGCTGATTGACTCGGCATGACGACTGACCCTGAACGCAATTTAGTTATGTGTAGATAGATGTCTGCCCCATGCGGAACTTAAGGACCGGGCCAACTGCGAGGCTCCGGACCATGCGGCATGGCAGCTAGATTAAGACCGGCGCCCTCACACACAAAGACGGAATTCCGCTAAGCAATTTCGTTCCGAGCGTTATGTTGCTTTGCACCATTTCGATACGAGGCGCGGCGCCATGCCCTTATCCATCCTGCGCCCACCAGGCGAATCGACTGACCGTAGCCCGGGTGCAATCCACTCCCGCACATCAGCTGCTGCAAATTCAACAGTTTCACCCCCGATCTTGTTGCACCTGCAGCATCCCGACCCCTGGCCACAAGCAAACGAGCGTCACGATAAAGCGCCGCGTACCCACCATACACAGCTGATTTATCGCGTTTTTTCATTCCGGTTCAGCTACAGCCACGACTTCTGGCATGCCATCTGCTGTGCAAGACCAACATCGCGCCGAGGTCGGTACAGCACGGTCATCGCTGCATTCACGGGATACGACCCAGCGCGCCAGTGCATCAGTGGAGAAAGTCATCGGATGAGTTACGCAGAACAAAACGGAAACCCGGGCAACTACACGATCGGCCTTGTCGCGGTCGTGGGCTTTCACGTGCTGCTGGGCTACGCACTTGCCAACGGCCTGGCACGCTCGGTCGTGGAAGTCCTGAAAGCCCCGCTCGACGTCAGCCTCATTCAGGAGATCAAACCCCCACCACCGCCTCCGCCACCACCGCCGAAGCCCAGGATCGTGCGAACCCCGCCCAAGGTGTCCGCACCCCCACCTCCCGCGTATGTGCCGCCGGTCGAGGTACCGGTTGTCGCCCCGGCCCAGCCGGTAATCACGGCGACGACGCCCGAACCGCCGCCGGTTGTCGAAGCCCCTCCCGCCCCCAAACCAGTCGCACCGCCGGTGGTGGACGTTGCAATCACCTGCTCCAACCACATTGCGGTGCGCAGCCAGGTCATCTACCCACCGCAGGCCGAACGCATGGGGCTGTCAGGCAACGTGGTGGTCGATTTCACCGTCGGCGCCGACGGCACGATCAAGAGCGTCGGTGTGGTTCGCAGTTCGAACGCCGTTTTCAACAGCGCAGCTACCGCTGCGGTGGCGAAACTCAAATGCGCAGGGCAGGGCCATGACGTTCGAGTTCGCCTGCCGTTTGCCTTCCGTCTGGATAGCTGATCAGCCCTTTTCCCACTTTTCAAAAGCCCCTCACAGGAGAACTTCAAATGATCAAAACCCGCATCTCCCATACGCTGGAAAAACTCTTGCTCGCCGCGTCCGCCCTGCTTGCCGCCCCCTTCGCAGCGGCCCAATCCGAACCCGCCGGCGATACCGTGGCGGTGACCAATCCATACGGGCTCGAGGCCTTGTGGGCCGGCGGTGATTTCGTGGCAAAAGGCACGCTTGCGATCCTCGTCATCATGTCGATCGGCAGCTGGTTCATCATCATCACCAAACTGATCGAGCAATCCCGGCTGCTGCGCCAGGGCAAAAAGGCAAACCGCAGCTTCTGGGCGGCCGGCGACATTGAAAAAGGCCTCGAGACCCTGAATCCGAAGGGTGCCTATCACTACATCGCAAAGTCGGGCGCCGACTCCACCGCCCACCATAACGGCTTGCATGGCTTCGTCGGCCTCAACGACTGGATTCAACTGTCGGTCCACCGTTCGATCGAGAAGGTCCAGAGTCGCCTGCAAAGCGGTCTCGCATTCCTCGCCACTGTGGGTTCGACTGCGCCCTTCGTCGGTCTCTTCGGAACCGTGTGGGGCATCTATCACGCCCTGACCGCGATCGGCATTTCAGGCCAAGCGTCCATCGACAAGGTAGCAGGACCGGTCGGTGAAGCGCTGATCATGACCGCCATCGGGCTGGCCGTCGCCGTACCGGCGGTGCTTGGCTACAACTGGCTGGTCCGCCGCAACAAGGCCGCGCTGGATGACGTCCGCTCCTTCGGTGCCGAACTGCACGCCGTTCTGCTTGGTGCCGAAGCCGCGAAGGCCGCCGAAAAGGCAGGCATCCAGGCCCTGCGCGAGCCGACGCAAGAAGCACCGCGAGAGCGCAAGAGCGAAGCCCGCCGCGACACGCAGCATGCGCTCGCGACCGACCTCCAGCCTGCGCACGCGGCAGCGGCATAAGCCATGGCCATTTCATTGCCCGCCGGGGACGACGACGAGATCGTCTCCGCCATCAACACCACCCCCCTGGTGGATGTGATGCTGGTGCTGCTGATCATCTTCCTGATCACGGTTCCAGTCGTCACCAACACGGTGGCGGTGGAGCTACCCAAGGAAGTCAACCGCCCCCGGGTGACCGCGCCGGAGAACATCAACATCGCCGTCACCCGCGATGGTGGGGTGTTCTGGAACGAGCAGCCGGTGGCCGGCAACGACGCGCTGGTCGAACGCCTGAAGGGGATCGCGCTGCTGGAGCCGCAGCCCGAAGTCCAGATCCGTGGCGACGGGGCTGCGCCGTACGAGTACGTGGGCAGGGTGGTCTTCGCCTGCCAGCGCGCCGGCATCCAGAAAGTCGGCTTCATCACCGAGCCCCCGCCGCGTGGCTGACGCGGGCTCACTGACTCACACAGGAAGCACAGAAAATGGGAATGAACATAGGCAGCGCGAGCAGTTCCGGTGACCCGGAGGTCATGGTGGACATGAACACCACGCCGCTGATCGACGTGCTGCTGGTGCTGCTCATCATGCTGATCATCACGATTCCGATTCAGCTGCATTCGGTCAACATGAACATGCCGATCGGCAACCCACCGCCGCCCGAAGCGCCACCCGAGGTGGTGCGCATCAACATCGACCCGGCCGGCGTGATTGAGTGGAATGGCGAAGCCTTGAGCGACGCGGGCGCACTCGAGAACCGGCTCACGCTTATTGCCGGCCAGGCGGTACAGCCCGAACTGCACGTCAATCCGGACAAGGCCGTGCCCTACCGGGTGGTGGCGACCGTCATGGCGGCCGTCCAGCGCAAGGGACTGACAAAGGTGGGGCTGGTGGGCTCGGAGCAATTCCTCTGAGCCCCACTTGGGCTGGAACGATGGGGAACGGGGAGGCTTGACGCTACACGCTCCTGATCTCCCATTTCCATGCGCCGAGACTCAGCCCAACAAGCGCCTCCGCATGCACTGCGGAGGCCGATTCGTTTATTTCTCCGGACTGAAGCGGCATCTATGGGTTTTGACAAGCGGTTCATCTTCAGGAGCTCGACGCTCACACTTGCACTGAGCCTGCTCGCAGGCGGTGCAGCCAGCCTTTATTTCCTTTCCCCCGACAGCACGACGGAGACCCCCACCGTCAGCAGCGCCGAAGGTCCGCCGCGCGCCGGTGGCCGGCAAGGCCCCGGCGGCGGACAACGCGGACCGGGCGGAGCCATTCAGCCGATCCGGGCCACCGCAGCGCGAGCCGGCGATCTGGACATCGTGCTCAGTGCGCTCGGCACCGCCACCGCCTCCAATACCGCCACCGTCAAGCCACGGGTGAGCGGACAACTGATCGATATCCGCTTTCGCGAGGGCCAACTGGTGAAGGTGGGTGATCTGCTCGCCGAAATCGATCCGCGCGAGTACCAGATCCAGCTCGACCAGGCTCGCGCGCAGCGGATCAAGAGCGAAGCCGTGCTCGGCGCCGCCCGGGTCGACCTCGAGCGCTACCGCGCCTTGCTCGCCCAGGACTCGATCGCCCGCCAGCAGGTCGACACCCAGGAGGCGCTCGTTCGCCAGCACGAGGGCACGGTCGAGGCCGATCGCGCCGCCGAGGCCAACGCCCGGCTGCAGCTGGAATTCACCCGCGTCACCGCCCCCGCCTCCGGTCGCCTCGGCCTGCGCCAGGTCGATGCAGGCAACCTCGTCAACGCGCAGGACAGCGCGGGGCTGGTGGTCATCACCCAGACCCAGCCCATCCACGCGGTGTTTTCCCTGCCCGCCGACAGCCTGGCCCCGGTGCTGCCGCGGCTCCACGGCAAGGAGCGCCTGGGGGTCGAAGCCTGGAGCCGTGACGGCCGCACGCGCCTCGCTGAGGGCTTCGTACTCAGCGTCGATAACCAGATCGACGTCAGCACCGGCTCGCTCAAGCTCAAGGCCGAGTTCGCCAATCAGGACAACAGCCTGTTTCCGAACCAGTTCATCAACATTCGGCTCAAGGCCGATCAGCGTAACGACAGCATCCTGGTGCATACCGCAGCAATCCAGCGCAACGCCCAGGGTGCCTTCGTGTTCGTGATCGACGCCGAGCAGCGGGTGCAGGCACGACAGATCCGGCTCGGCCCCGCCCAGGGCGAGCTGGTGGTGGTCGAGGACGGGCTTGCCGCCGGCGAACGCCTGGTGCTCGACGGCGCCGACCGCCTGCGCGAGGGATCCCGGGTCGACGTGCTGAGCGTGGACGGCGTTGCGCTTGCCCGCGGCACGGCAGGCGAGCAGCCTGCCGCCCCCGACGGCAATGGCGCGCGTACCACCCAGATTCCGCAGGCGGGTCTGCGTCCCACCGCCGCCAGGCCAGCCCGATGAATCCCTCGCGCCTGTACATCCTGCGCCCGGTGGCCACTTCGCTGCTGATGCTGGCGATACTGCTGGTCGGCCTGATCGGCTATCGCCTGCTCCCGGTCGCGGCCCTGCCCGAGGTCGAATACCCCACCATCCAGGTTCTCACCCTCTATCCGGGCGCCAGCCCGGACGTGGTCGCCTCGTCGATCACCGCCCCGCTCGAACGTCAGCTTGGCCAGATTGCAGGCGTCAACCAGATGTCGTCGACCAGCTCCGGCGGCGCCTCGGTGATTGCACTCCAGTTCACCCTCGGCCTGTCAATGGACGTGGCCCAGCAGGAGGTCCAGGCCGCGATCAGTGCCGCCAATGCCTTCCTGCCCAACGACCTGCCGATGCCGCCGGTCTTCAGCAAGGTCAATCCGGCCGATGCGCCGATCGTGAGCCTGGCGATCTCGTCCACCGCGCTGACCCTGCCCCAGGTGGCTGACCTGGTCGACACCCGGCTGGCCCAGAAGATCTCCCGCGTGGCCGGCGTTGGCCTGGTGAGCATCGGTGGCGGGCAGCGCCCCGCCGTCCGCATTCAGGCCAACCCGCAAGCGCTGGCCGCACAGGGACTCAACCTCGAGGATCTGCGCACGGCGATCGGCAATGCCAACGTGAATGTCGCCAAGGGCAGCTTCGATGGCCCGCTGCGTGCGTCCACCCTCGATGCCAATGACCAGCTGCGCTCGGCGGACGAGTACCGCACGCTGGTGATCGCATGGAAGAACGGCGCACCGATCCGCCTCGGCGACGTGGCAGAGCTCGTCGACGGGGCCGAGAATGAACGCCTCGCCGCCTGGGCTGGCACCCGCCCCGCGGTCATCCTCAACATCCAGCGCCAGCCCGGTGCCAACGTGATCGAGACGGTGGACCGGATCAAGGCCCTGCTGCCCGCGCTGCAGGCCTCGCTGCCCGCCACCGTCGACCTGCAGCTGCTCGCCGACCGCACGGTCACGATCCGCGCCTCGGTGCGCGACGTCGGCCACGAACTGCTGCTCGCCATCGCACTGGTGGTGATGGTGATCTTCGTGTTCCTGCGCAACATCCCGGCCACCATCATTCCCAGCGTCGCGGTGCCCTTGTCGCTGATCGGCACCTTCGCGGTGATGCACCTCGCCGGTTTCTCGATCAACAACCTCACCCTGATGGCGCTGACCATCGCCACCGGCTTCGTGGTTGACGATGCGATCGTGATGATCGAGAACATCTCGCGCTACATCGAGAAGGGCGAATCGGCGCTGGAGGCCGCACTCAAGGGCGCAAAGCAGATCGGTTTCACCATCATCTCGCTCACCTTCTCGCTGATTGCGGTGCTGATCCCGTTGCTGTTCATGGGCGACGTGGTGGGCCGTCTGTTCCGCGAGTTCGCGATCACCCTCGCGGTGGCGATCCTGATCTCGGCCGTGGTTTCCCTGACCCTGACGCCGATGATGTGCGCGCGCCTGCTGCACCCTGTGGCGGAGGAGAAGCACGGCGCCTTTTTCCGCATCAGCGGGGCCTTCATCGACCGCTGCATCGACCGCTATGCCGAAGCCCTGCGCTGGGTCCTCCGCCATCAGCCCCTGACCCTCGGCGTCACCGCTGGCACTCTGGTGCTCACCATACTGCTCTATCTCGCGGTGCCCAAGGGCTTCTTCCCGGTGCAGGACACCGGCCTGATCCAGGGCGTGACCGAAGCCTCGCAAAGCATCTCCTTCGGCGCCATGGCCGAGCGCCAGCAGGCCCTCGTGCGTGCGATTCTGGAGGACCCCGCGGTCGACAGCGTATCGTCGATCGTCGGCGTCGACGGGGTCAATGCCACGCTCAACAGCGGCCGCTTGCTGATCAACCTGAAGCCGCTGGCGCAGCGCGATGCCTCCGCGACCGGCGTCATCCGCCGCCTGCAGTCGCCGCTGGAGGATGTGGCCGGAATCACGGCCTACATGCAGCCGGTGCAGGACCTCTCTATCGAGAGCAGGGTGTCGCGCACCCAATACCAGTTCAGCCTGCAGGGGGCCAACGCCGAACAGCTCGGCGAGTGGGGCCACGTCCTGCTCGAGCGCCTGCGCGAACTGCCCGAACTGGCGGACGTGGCCAACGACTGGCAGGATCAGGGGCGTCAGGCCTACGTCGAGATCGACCGCGACAGCGCCGGTCGCCTGGGCATCACCACCGCCGCCATCGACAACGCACTGTACAACGCCTTCGGCCAGCGCCAGATCTCCACCATCTTCACCCAGACCAACCTGTATCGCGTCGTGCTCGAGGTCAAGCCCGAGTTCCAGCGCGGCCTCGAGGCACTCGACAGCCTCTACCTGGTGGCGGCCAACGGCGCACAGGTGCCGCTGGCCGCCGTGGCCAAGATCAGCGAGCGTCCGGCCCTGCTGGCGATCAACCACATCGGCCAGTTTCCCGCCGCCACCTTCTCGTTCAACCTCGCCCCCGGGGTCTCACTCGGCGAAGCGGTCGCGGCGATCCGGGCGGCACAAGCGGGGCTCGACCTTCCGCCCAGCCTGAGTATCGACTTCCAGGGCGCGGCACAGACCTTCCAGGCCTCGCTCACCAGCACCGTGTGGCTGATCGTCGCCGCGATCATCACCATGTACATCGTGCTCGGCGTGCTCTATGAGAGCTACATCCACCCGGTCACCATCCTGTCCACCCTGCCCTCGGCCGGGGTCGGTGCACTGCTGGCACTGCTGTTGTCCGGCACCGACCTGGGGATCATCGGCATCATCGGCATCATCCTGCTGATCGGGATCGTCAAGAAGAACGCGATCATGATGATCGACTTCGCGCTGGAGGCCGAGCGCGAACACGGCAAGTCCGCCCACGACGCGATCTTCGAAGCCTGCCTGCTGCGCTTCCGGCCGATCCTGATGACCACCCTGGCGGCCCTGCTCGGCGCGCTGCCGCTGATGCTGTCGACCGGGGTCGGGTCCGAACTGCGCCAGCCGCTGGGCATCACCATGGTCGGCGGGCTGATCATGTCGCAGATCCTGACCCTGTTCACCACCCCGGTGATCTACCTCGCCTTCGACCGCCTCGCGCGCCGCGTCGAGGCCGCCCGTCTGCGCCGCAGGAGTGCGTGATGAGCCTGTCCGAGACCTTCATCCGGCGCCCCGTCGCCACCGTCCTGCTCACGCTCGGCATTGCCCTGCTCGGCACGGCCTCCTACTTTCAGCTCCCGGCCGCGCTGCTGCCGCAGGCCGACTTTCCGGTGATCTCGGTCCGCGCCAATCTGCCCGGCGCCAGCCCCGACACCGTCGCCTCCAGCGTGGCCATGCCACTGGAGCGGGCGCTCGGCACCATCGCCGGCGTCAATGAGATTACTTCGCGCAGCACCCTCGGCTCGGCCGAGGTCGTTCTACAGTTCGATCTCGACCGCAGCATCGAGGGCGCCGCGCGCGACGTGCAGGCCGCCATCAATACCGCCCGCGCCCAGTTGCCGGGCGGCATGTCGGGCAATCCGTCGGTGCGCAAGGCCAGCCCCAACGACAGCCCGATCATGATCCTGTCCATGACCTCGGACACCCTCACCCGTACCGAGATCTACGATGCCGCGGTCACCATCCTGGCGCAGAAGCTCGCCCAGGTCCAAGGCGTCGGTCAGGTCAGCGCGGGGGGCAGTTCGCTGCCGGCGGTTCGGGTCGAGCTCAACCCGCTCGCGCTGGCGCGCAGTGGCGTCAGCTCGGAAGCGGTGCGCAACGCAATCGTCGCCACCAACGTCAACCGCCCCAAGGGTTTCCTGGAGGATGGCGAGCGCAGCTGGCAGATCAGCGCCAACGACCAGCTCAGAACCGCCGCCGAGTACCTACCGCTGATCATCTCCTGGCGTGAGGGTGCCGCGCTGCGCCTTGCCGACGTCGCAGCGGTCAAGGATGGTGCGCAGGAGCTGCGCAACGCCGCGATCACCAACGGCAAGCCCTCCGTGGTGCTGATGATCAACCGCCAGCCCAACGCCAACATCATTGCCACGGTGGATCACATCCAGGCCCTGCTACCCGAACTGCAGGCCGCCATCCCGCAGGCGATCCGGCTCGAGGTCTCGCAGGACCGCAGCCTCACCATCCGCGCTTCCTTGCGCGACGTGAGCAGCTGCCTGGCGATCTCGGTGTGCCTCGTGGTGATGGTGGTGATGCTCTTCCTTCGCGACCGCCGTGCCGCCTGGATCCCCGCGATCACGGTACCGGTGACGCTGATCGGCACCCTGTCGGTGATGTACCTGGCCGGCTTCAGCCTCAACAACCTGTCTCTAATGGCGCTCACGGTCGCGGCGGGCTTCGTCGTCGACGACGTGGTGGTGGTGCTGGAGAACACCACCCGCCACATCGAGCAAGGGCTGTCGCCGATGCAGGCGGCGCTGCGCGGCGTGCGCGAAGTCGGCTCGACCCTGGTGTCGATGTCGCTTGCGCTCACCGCCGTGTTCATTCCCATCATCTTCATGGAAGGCATCATCGGCCGTCTGTTCGTCGAGTTCGCCGTCACTCTGGTCGCGGCGATCATGGTTTCGCTGGTGATCTCGCTCACCACCACGCCGATGCTGTGTTCGCGCCTGCTGCGTCCTGCCAGCGGCTATCGCGAGAGCACGGCATCGCGCTACAGTGGCCGGCTGATCGCTCGCCTGCACCTGGCTTACCGCCGCAGCCTGGGGTGGACGCTGGACCATGGGCTGGTGACACTCGCCGTCCTGGCCGGCGTGGTCACGCTCAATCTTTATCTGTATGCCATGGTGCCAAAGGGCTTCCTGCCGCAGCAGGACACCGGCCGCATCATGGCCAGCATCGAGGGCGACCAGAGCAGTTCGTTCCAGTCGATGTACGAGAAGCTGGTCGAGGCCGAAGCCATCGTCCGCAACGATCCGGCCGTGGCGCGGGTCAATGGGTCGGTCGGGGGCAGCGGTGGTCCCGGAGGCGGGTCATCCAGCTCGGCGCGCATGTTCCTCACGCTCAAACCGCTTGCCGAGCGCAGCGAGAGTGCGAACGAGGTCATCGATCGTCTGCGCCGGCCACTGTCGCGCATTGCCGGCGCCAACGTGTATCTGCAGTCGGCGCAGGAGATCCGCATCGGCGGGCGCTCCAGCTCTTCCGACCAGATCTATGTGCTGCTCAGCGACGATCTCGCCTTGCTGCGCAGCTGGGAGCCGCGCATCCGCGAAGCCCTGTCCAGGCTGCCGCAGATCACCGATGTCAACACCGACCGCCGCGACCGCGGCCTGCAGACCACGCTGATCGTCGATCGCGACGCCGCAGCCCGTGTCGGCCTGACCCAGCGCGCGATCGACGTGTCGCTCAACAACCTGTTCGGCGAACGCCTGGTGTCGACCATCTACAACCCGCTCAACCAGTATCGGGTGGTGATGGGCGCGGCGCCCCACTTCTGGCAGGGCCCGGAGGTCCTCGATGAGATCGTGCTGATGGCAGCCGACGGCCAGGCCGTGCCGCTGTCCGCGGTCGCGCGCTGGGAGCCCGGACAGACGCCGAGCTCGATCAATCACCAGAGCCAGTTCGCAGCGTCCACCATCGGCTACGCCCTCGCCCCCGGGGTCGCGCTCGGGGATGCCACCCAGGCGATCACCGATGCTGTTGCCGAGCTCGGGCTTCCGCCCGGGCTGTTCGGCAGCTTCGAGGGCGCCGCACGCGCCTTCCAGTCGTCCTCGTCGAACCAGCTGCTGCTGATCGTCAGCGCCATCGTGGCGGTGTACCTGGTGCTGGGCATCCTCTACGAGAGCCTGCTGCACCCGCTCACCATCCTGTCCACGCTGCCTTCGGCTGGCATCGGGGCCCTGCTGGCGCTGCTCGCCTTCGGTACCGAGTTCACCGTGATTGCGCTGATCGGCGTCATCCTGCTCGTCGGCATCGTGACCAAGAACGCGATCCTGATGATCGACTTCGCCCTGCATGTACAGCGCAGCCGCGGACTGTCGCCGCGCGACGCGATCTTCGAGGCCAGCCTGCTGCGCTTCCGCCCGATCATGATGACCACCACGGCCACCCTCCTCGCCGCGATCCCGCTTGCCCTCGGCAGTGGCGACGGCGCAGAACTGCGCCAACCCCTCGGCCTCTCGATCATGGGCGGCCTCGTGCTGAGCCAGATCCTCACCCTCTACACCACGCCGACGGTGTTTCTCCAGCTCGACCGCTTGCGGCTCAAGCTCGGCGCCCTGCGCGCGCGGCGCAACCCCGTTCCGTCCGCTCACCCCCACCTGAATCCACCACCACCCGTATGAGACTGCACCCTCTTTCCATGGCCTGCCTCGCCGCCCTGTTGCTTGGCGGCTGCGCCCTCGGCCCCGACTTCCAGCGTCCCACCGTGGACACCCCCGCGGCGTTTCGCGCCGCCGAGGGCTGGAAGCTGGCGGAGCACGGCGCACCGACGCTCGAACAGAACTGGTGGGAGCGCTACCAGGATCCGACTCTGAACAGCTTGCTGCCACAGGTCGAGGTTTCCAACCAGAACGTGGTTGCCGCCCAGGCACAGTACCGCCAGGCGCTGGCGCTGGTAGCTGGAAGCCGCGCGCAAGCCCTGCCCGAGCTCGGTGCGGAACTGTCGGCCACGCGCAGCCAGACCGTGTCCAGCGCCTCGAGCAGCGACACCGCGGCGCCCCGCTCGCTTCAGCGTTTGAGCCTGAGCAGCAGCTGGGAGATCGACCTGTGGGGCCGCATCAGCCGCAGCATCGAGGCCAGTGCCAACACAGCGCAGGCAAGCGCGGCAGACCTTGCTGCCGCACGGTTAAGCGCCCAGGCCACGCTGGCCCAAAGCTACTTGCAGCTGCGCGTCAACGACGCCCAGCAACGCCTGTTCGGACGCACGCTCGAGGCCTATCAGCGCTCGCTCGACATCACCCGCAACCGCCACACCGCCGGCGTTGCCAGCCAGGCCGATGTTGCCCAG
>Ga0172382_10009094_pt1 | contig 13645 bp, 11 predicted proteins | sample Leawel138RmetaG_FD_122245 | JGI IMG/M metagenome (GOLD analysis project Ga0172382, IMG submission 122245) | Leachate microbial communities from a municipal landfill in Southern Ontario, Canada - Leachate well 138R metaG | ecosystem: Engineered > Solid waste > Landfill > Unclassified | place...
ACCTCCGCCCACAGACAGGTTCGGCCGGCAAGAGCCGGTCCCACCGTAAAGCGCAATTTTCCGAAATTCTTTTTTCAGTTTTCCCCAAAAACCTTGACATCCTCCCGGCCGTGAACTGACCGGGTTTTACGGTGCGTCAGATAAAAACCTCCGCTGGGTGCCTCGGACTTCAGTCCGGGGAGATTTCCCTACCTACCACCAACTCATCTGATCGAGGGCTCTACGAAAGCGCCCCACCCCTTCCGGGTTGTCCCGAACGGGAGCCGGGAACCTCTCCAGGAACTCCTGGACCATCATCCAGAGAATGTTTTCAATCAAGGTCCCACTCGGACATTCAACCCTCTTCGCCTGCTCATCCAGGCGAGTGCTCAGGTTTTTGGAGATCAGCACCTCTACCGAGCAGGAATTGACCGGCCGTCGCCCAACCGGAATGAGCTTGAGCGGATTGAGGACTCCCAGTCGAACGAGCTCCCCTGGAAGAAGATCGAATTCTTCTTCGAGAACCAGCAGAGCGGCGGCAAGCTGGGAGGACACCTGGATTCGTCGGAGCGGCATGCGGTTTATCCTCCTACGTACTCGTTCGCTGCCTGGCTATACCAGAGGGAATTGACCTCGGCCGCCTGCCGTACAGCCGCGCTGCGGGGCGGCGTGTTCGCTAAGTCCGCTCCACGTCTCTTTCTTACCCAAGCAGCGCCGCCACGTTCTGCTGAATCCCCGGCAGAAAAACCTGCCCCTTTTCCCACACGGACAGGAAAAGAACCCGCATTTGCGGCGATACGGAAGCAAGAATGCCACCGATAAGAATCCCGAAAAAAAGCCGGGTCATAGAAGGCCCTCCTGTAAAAATCGCTATCAGCCATTAAAGATGCCCGCACTTACAACATGGTAAGCCGCTAAACTTCACACTACCGCAAAATATACAAAACATAACCTTGCCTCCTTTCGATTATTTAACTTCACCATAAAGAAAAACGACACAAGGTCAACAGGTAAAATTTAACAAATTTTGATTTAAAAGGTATTGACGTTTTAAATAAACATGTAAAGATAATGTAAAAAGGAGGGACTAGCTATGACCGGTATTCAATTTGATTGGGTGCAAGAAGAGGCAAAGAAAGAGGCGAGAAAACGTAAGAGATTAATGGAACTAAGAGAAATATTGAGAATTGAAATCGAGCGAGACCTTCCTTTTTCCAGATCTGCCATTCGCGTCACTCTGGCTATAATACGGCAGGAATTTGGGCAGGAAGTCGAGATGAAAACGCGCGATTTCTTTAAAGTAGATCAGGCAATAGCAGCGTGAAACTGCCTTGTTCAACAAGTTCTGAAACTTCGCATCAAAAAAACGAAATAGGCATAAATTTCGTCGTTTATCACCAAGCAAAAAGGCGAGTTTTGCAGGTATTCTTCAGATTATGAAGAAAAGAGGGGTAAAAACCCGATGAAAAAACGTCGTCTTGAAAATTGCGGCATACCTCCACGGATTCTAGAAAAAATCCAAGTTCATTTTCACTCGGAAAGCATGCCCGAGGCGGGGATGGAGAATTATATGCCCAAACTCAGAAGCCATCGGCCCCAAGAGGCCGCCGCCCAGATCAAATCGCGCAGTCAAGGAAGAAAATAAGCAGCCACCAAAAACGCGCCAAGTGCTCCGACCAGCTGTTCCTGCGGGCGTCTGTGTCCGAAGGACAAATCCACCAAGACCCTGCTGCGCTGGTTCCTCGAAAGCAATTTTCGGCTTGGTACGAGTCCAAGGGGCGATGGCACCGCCGCCCCAGGACCCTCCACCCAGAGCCGCGCAAGCGGTTCGTCGTCATCCCCATCGCAATATCTGGCGCAACTCCGCCCGCCGCCTGCCAAAAGGACGAAATGTCTCCGTATCGGACGTTTTTCGTCCTCCTTTTTGTCCTCTCTAGCTCTATTCTGATAAACGACCCAACGAGATAGGCGTCTCTCGCCGCAAACAAATTCTGAGTCCTTTCGAAGATCAGGAGCGGAAAAAATGTATGAAGAAGGAAAAAAGGTTTACTGGGAATCGCAAGCTGGAGGAGTAAAAAAAAGAAAAACCGGCCAGATCGTCGCCGTGGTGCCACCGAACGCCAAACCCTTGTCGGTGGTGATCCAGAAACGGTTGCGAATGTCCCACAAGATAGCCACCATGGGACAGAACTCAGCCCCCCGAAATCACGAAAGCTACCTGGTCTCGGTCTCTGGTGAGAAAGAAGGCACCCTGCCCAGTCTGTACTGCCCCAGGGTAAAAGACCTCAGGCCTGCGGATGACTAGCCTGGCAGTGCTCCACGCCGCCGAACCGCCGCCGCGTGATCGTCCCGGGCGGCTGTTCGGAATCGGCGATGTACATGGCGAGCTGGATAGGCTCGATGCCCTTCTCGAGGCCATCTCTCCGTCCAAACAGGACCGTCTGATTTTTCTTGGCGACTACATCAATTACGGCTCGGATTCCAAGGGGGTCATTGATCGGCTGCTGGAGCTGCGAAGCCACTGCAGCTGTATCTTCCTGCGGGGCCATAGCGAAGCGCAGCTGCTGCAGGCGTTGAGCCGGGAGGAAGTGGCGGTTTTCCGATTTATTCGGGAAGGTGGGGACAAGACCTGGCGAAGTTACGGAGGAGGGTTCGACAAAATTCCCTTCCACCATCTGCGCTTTTTCAAAACCCTCAAGCCCTGGCACGAGGAGGATGGTTTCGTGTTCGTCCATGCCGGCCTGCGTCCGGGCATCCCCCTGGAGAAACAACGCCCGGAAGATCTGGTCGGCATCCGTGCAGAATACCTGCATGCCGAAAACGAATGGCATCGCACCATCGTCTCCGGTCACAACCCGACCAAATTCCCGCGCATCACCAACGACGCCCGAATCTACATCGATACCGGCGCCGCCTTCTCCGACCGTCCCGGGTTCGGCCAGCTCACGGCCTGCGAAGTGCGAACCCGAGCCATCATTTCGGTCTGAAATGAAAAACCCCGCCGTGTGCGTCCATACGGCGGGGCTCTCAGGCTCGGAAGCAAGCTGCGGCTTATTTTGGAGGCAGGCAGTCCTGCCGGTACTTCTCGGGGATTTCCCACTTGGAAGCAGCCACAATACGCTCATCCTCCTCGGTCATCTTCTCGCCTGCGGAACAGTAGCGCTCCCAGGCCCGCTGAACCGGATCAACTGCGCCCTGGGCGGCGGCCGGCGGGAAGGGCTGCTTGACCTGGGCAACGGCAACCACCGGTACAGGCGTAGCGGCCGGTTGGACCTGCTGAGAGACAGAGGGGACAGGCGCCGACGGGATAACAGGTGCCGGCGAGAGCAGAGAAGGGTTCGCCTGAGCATTTTGGATGGCCGCAACCGACTTCGCCGCCGGGGCTACGGTGGGCGGATCGTGCCGCGCCGGTACGACAACCGCCCGACTTTCCGGCTCACGGTAGGGGGGAAGGGGTTTGTTCGTCAGCACATGCCGGTAATCGACGACCGGAATCGTCGTGCCGTTGGTGACCGGCTCGATCATTTCGATGCCGACGCGGATCGGGGCCGGTTCGCTCGGGGCGCGCGGCACCGGGTCGGTGGTGGCGCAGGCGGGCAGAACAGCCAGGGCGAAAAACAGCAGTTTCCTCAAAGTAACGCCTCCTTGATTGATCGGATGAGAGTGAAAAACTCATCGGCGCAGCCGTTGACCAGATCCGCAACGGCCAGAGAGCGCAGGGCCAGCCAACCCCCGGCGACAAACGCGGCGAAAAAAAAGAAGATCCTGAACATGACCAAGCCTCCGGTTGGGATGACGGCTTTTACGATAAGGGGATTCGAAGGAAAAATAAGTGGTGAAAAGGGGGCTAAAAGACACCTTTTTCAATCACTGGAACGGTCGACAGGTCATTTATAGTGGCCGCCATGATTCTCGCCAGACTCTTTCGCTCCAAGCCCAAGCCCCTGCTGGCTGACGAAGATGTGCCTCGCTACCCGCCCTTTGTGCGGGGTCTGCCCGCCGTCAGCGAAGAGGAACTGCTGAAGTCGCAGCAAGACATTCTGGATCGCATCAAGCAGATCGTGCGGTGCGATATGGAATTCTACCGGTACTGGTATGAGCCGGCCCTGCGGCGTTATGCCCGCTTCGTGCACCTGTTGCCGGCCAGCGAAACACACCATCACCGCGGCCAGGGAGGCTTGTTGCGGCACGGATTCGAGACCGCCTTCTGGTCGCTGCAGGCCAGCGAGGATGTGATCTTCGGGCTTGATCTGACACCCCGGGAACGCCGCAAGGTGACCCCCTGCTACGAGCTCGCCGTCTTTTTGGCGGCCCTCGGGCACGATATGGGCAAACCAGTCAGCGATATGGTGATCTCGGAGGTGAAGGGCAGCAGCGTCTGGGATCCCTTCACCCAGGACTTGGTGACCTGGGCCCGCAAGAACAACGTGGAAAGATATTTCGTGCGCTGGCGGGCTGACCGGAAAAACCAGCACGAGAGCATGGCCACCCTGGTGATCAATTCGCTGATCACCAATGAGGTCAAGAGCTATCTGTCCGGCAACGCTCCGGGCGTTCTGCAGCTGCTTCTGGCGGCCATCTCCGGGGTCGTCGCCGGTCGCAACCTGATTCAGGAGCTGATGCAGAAAGGGGACCGGACCAGCACCGAGAAGGATCTGCGCGAACGGAGCGCCGAAGCCGAAATCAGCGCCCAGGTCGGGGTGCCTATCGAGCGCAATCTGCTCGATGCCATGCGCCGGCTGGTCAAGCAGCAGACCTGGAAGGTTAATGAGCCAGGCGCCCGCGTCTGGATGCTTGGCAATGCGCTGTACGTCGTCTGGCGGCAGGGGACCAAGGAAATAATCGATCTGCTGGCCAAGGACAAGATCCCCGCAGTGCCGCGCGACCCCGAGTCCCTCGCCGACATCCTGCTGGAGCGCAACCTGGCTGTGGCGCATGCAACCCCCCACGGCAACAGCCGTTATTGGACGATCGCGCCCGATATCCTGCAAAAGCCCGGACGCCAGGTCGTTCTCTCGGTGCTGCGTCTGCAGTCGCCCGAGCTGCTGATCGATCCGGCGCCGGCTTCCATCGGCGGGCTGACCGGGGTGCCGATGCCGCCGCAGCCTCAGGCCGCTTCAGCCCAACCGTCCCCCGCACCGTCGGTCCCGACTAACCAAGCCCCATCAGCCAACCCTTGCGTGCCGTCAACGCCTGCGGTCCCGCCGAATCCGCCGCCGCCCGCTCAGCCCGTAGCCCTGCCGGAAGAGGTCGGAAAGCCCTCGGTGCAGATGCCCAAACTGCCGCAGCTACCCAAGGACCCCGCGATTCGTCCCGATCCCCGACAGGAGCCCTGGCTCGAGCCTCCGAGGCCGGAGTTCCTTGTCGAGCCCGTGCCTTTGCCGCCGGAGCCGGAAGAAGATATCGAAGCGGCGGCCGAACTGATCTTGCCGCAAATGGGGAGTCAGGCCGCGCCCGCTGCCGCGGATGGCGCACCGCCTGCTGACAGCAAGGAACAAGCTGCGGCGGTGGCCGACGCCGGCAGGTTCTTTGAGGATGCCGGGCTGCTGGGAGAGGTGCTCAAGGCGGTGGCCGAGGATCTGGCCTGTGGGCGAACCCAGTGGGGAAATGCGGCCATTTCGCTGCCGCGGGGAATGGTCGCTTTGCGCTACCCGGCGGCGCTTGAAGGCTACGGTGCGTTGCCCAAGGAACTGCTGCCACTGATGGATGAGCGCAAATGGCTGCGCCTCGATCCAGCGGCTCCGCTGAAAAAGGTGCAGGAGGTCGAAGGCTTCGGCCAGGCGGGTAAGGTCAAGGCTCTGCTGCTCGAGGAGAAGGTGGCTAAGCCCTTCCTTATTCTGGCAAGGCAACAGGGACTCGTGCTGCCGGACTCTCCTGCTCTCCGGCCGGCGCCACCTGCGGCAAAACCGAAAACGAAGGAGAAGGCTCCGGAAAAGAAAACCGAGAGCGTCGCTGTCGACCAGAAGGACAAGGCCATGCAGCCCCCCAAGGACAACGCACCATCCGGGAAATTACCGGAGAAAGCCGCCGGCGGAGAAGCCGCAGCGAGCGATACGGATCTCCTCCGGCGGTTTTTAGCGGAAATAGATGCCAAAAACGACGCTTCTCGCCCACTACAAAAAGACGGCAAACGCTATCTTCCCTACGAAGAAGCTATCGCTTGGGTAATGAAGGAGGAAAATGTCAGCCGAAGTCGGGCTAAAAGAATCCTTCTCGACTCGCAAACGATCAAAGTCGTCGATCAACAAGGGCAAAAAATTTTCCAATTACAATAAAAATTTCTAAAGGAGAAAATCCTTGCGGGTCTATGAAATACCATTTCGTCCAATTTACGAGGGCTGGGCGGCGCTGGCCTGGGCGGCGGGAACCTTTGCGATGTTCCTGATCGTTCAAACCTCAAATCTTCCTCGCACGCCCTTTTACTTCATGGCTGCGGCCTGCGTGTCCATGGGGCTGTGGCGCACCAGCGAGGCGCTGCGCCGCTGGCGGGAAAAAAGAGCGCTCAAAGAAGGCAGTCTGCGCTTCATCGACTGGAAGCGCTTTCGCAAGAAAGCCAACCAGCATGAGGGGGTCTGGCTGGGCACTGGATTCACCTGGGGGCAGCAGGAGGTGGAACGGGCGCTGGAGATCCTCAAGCGCGACCCGGAGCGCTTCATCGGCAAGCGGGCGCTCAAGTTCGGACACCAGTGGATTCACGGCTTGGGATCGGAGTCGGAGAAGGACCTTTACCTGCCGCAGAACCTGCTCGGCGGTCATACCCTGATTGTCGCTACCACCGGCGCCCTCAAGACCCGCCTGCTCGATCTGCTGGTCTCCCAGGCGATTATGCGGGAAGAGGCGGTGATCATCTTCGATCCCAAAGGGGATCACGAACTGCGCGCGAACGCCCGGCGGGCCTGCGAGCTGACCGGCCACCCGGAACGCTTCATCTGGTTTCACCCGGCCTTCCCGGAGGAAAGCGCCCGCATCGATCCGCTGCGCAACTGGAACCGCCCCACGGAGATTGCCAGTCGTATCGCGACATTGATTCCGTCGGAAACCGGCGCGGACCCCTTCGCGGCCTTCGGCTGGATGAGTCTGAACAACATCGTCAACGGCCTGCTGGCCGTGGAGGAGAAGCCGAATCTGGTCAAGCTGCGGCGCTACCTCGAAGGCGATCCCGGGCCGCTGGTGGTCAAGGCCCTGCGGGCGCATTTCGAAAAGAAGGTGAAAAACTGGGAAAGCCGCATACATCCCTACCAGAAGAAGATGCGGGATCGGGAGGTGGAAGCCCATATCCAGTTCTACCAGGCCGAGGTGGTGGGCGAAGCCTCCTCGCCGGAGCTCGAGGGGCTGATCACCGCCTACACTCACAACCGCGAGCATTTCCAGAAAATGATCGCCTCCCTCCTGCCGATCCTCAACATGCTCACCGGCGGCACCCTGGGCGAGCTGCTCTCTCCAGACACCTCCGAGGCCGATGCGCGGCCGATCACGGACATGAGCAGGATCATCCAGAAAGGTCAGGTGGTATATGTCGGCCTGGATTCGCTGGCCGACAGCACCGTGGGCAGCGCCATCGGCTCGATCATGCTGGCGGACTTGACGGCGGTTGCCGGCGATCGCTACAACTATGAGGTCGGCGAGCGGCCGGTGAATGTTTTCATCGATGAGGCGGCCGAGATCCTTAACGTGCCCACCGTCCAGATGCTCAACAAGGGGCGCGGCGCCGGCTTCCGTCTGACCCTGGCCACCCAGACCCTGGCCGATTTCGAGGTTCGTACCGGCAGCGCCGCGGCGGCCCGGCAGGCGCTCGGCAACCTCAACAACCTGATCACCGGCCGGGTCCTCGACGGGGAAACCCAGAAATATATCGCCGAGAATTTGCCCAAAACTATGGTCAGATCGCTGGAAGAACAGTATCGTAGCGGGTCCTCGACAAACGACCCGTCCGAGTTCAACGGCATGTACGGTGAATCGATCAAGGAGGAGGAGGTGGAGCTCTTCCCGCCATCGTTGCTGGGAATGCTGCCCAACCTGCACTACCTGGCCAAATTCGCCAATGGCAAAATGGTCAAAGGTCGGCTGCCGATCCTCACCACAAAAGGCCCAGGAGATAAAAAACGTGACCAAACCAAAAAGCCAAACAACGGAGTTAAGGGCTAAATTGGATACCGCCATCAGACAGACCAGGACCACCCGTTTTTACCAGTCGGTCAACATCCTCTGGCCAAACAGCTTCGCGGTTCTCACCCGGGTAGCGCAGTTCGTCGGGGACGAGGTGCGTCTGCCGGGCGATAAAGTTCCCTTTTTGGAAAGGATCCTGGTGCAGACGAAAAAGCACCTGAGTCAGGCCGAGGCCTCCGGAGAAATCCGGTTCGAAAACCGGGATCGGGATTATCTGGTGGCCTTCCTGCACGGGCTCTTCAGCGAAGTCGGAAAGGTTTTTCTGCTGCAGGTCTGTACATCCTCGTCCTATTGGGACCCGCACACTGAAGCCTGTATCCTATGGCGCCGGCATACCCAAGGGGAACTGCGCTGTGAATGGATCCGGCAGGATGCCACGACCGCGTCGGCGGAGTTGGTCAAAAAGGCGGCCGAAGCGCTCCTCGACTCCCGCGAGGTGGCCATTCTGGGGCAGGATCTGCCCCGGGTCTGGGGGCAGACGCCGGAGCAGCCGGTCCTGGCTGAAACCGATAATAAGCTGATGGCGTTGGAAACGCCGACGCGCACTCACCACTGATTCGCGGGAAAGCTGCCATGAAGAAAGAGAAAAAACAGAAGAAAAGCCCGCTGATGTTTCTTCTGAGCGTGGTGCTCCTGGAACTGGTACTGGTGCTGCTATTTCTTCCCAAGGGGATGCTGTTGACCGCCCGGGAAAAGGAGGCGCAGATGGTCGGACAGTACCTCGGGGTCGGCACCGAGAAAGGAATCAAGCAGACGGCGGATATCTGGTACCACAAGAGCTTAATCGAAACTGGTTTTCTCGATGCCACCTACAACTACTTCGGCAAGTATGACGATGACGGGGTGGTGGACGATCGCGGCCTGGGGATTGTGATCGATCGGCGCCTGGATGTTTTCTGGCTCACCCTGCATCTGGTCTACTACCGCGTCGGCATGCTGATGATCTGGCTGCCGTACCTGCTGCCGATGGTGCTTGTGGCCAGCATCGACGGGCTGCTGCAGAGAGAGATTCGCAAGTGGCAGTTCTCCTTCTCCTCGCCGATGGCCCACCGCAGCGCCGCGAGGCTGGTCTTCCTGATTGCCCTGGCGTTCGTCGTCATCCCATTCCTGCCGTTTCCGACCCCGCCTTTCGCCATGCCGATCCTGATGGGACTGCTTGCCGTCGCCGCCTGGGTGAACCTGGCCAACATCCAGAAGCGCATCTGATCTGTCCGACCAGGACAAGAAGTGCCGCAGGCCCCGGTGGAGCAACCTTCCAACCGGGGCCTGCTTCCTTTCGTCCGCCTGTTTTCTTCCGAATAGTACGCTAAACACGCCTTTATAACCCGCTTGAGGGGGTTGGAAAAAGGGTAGGGTGGGAGTAAATGCCAAATCTGCGTTTTCTCCCACCATAGCAAAGGAGTTGAAGATGAAAGGAAGATCTCTGGTTTTGGCCCTGACCGCCGCCTTGGTGGCGATTGCCTCGCCGGCGCTGGCGGCGCTGGTGGAGATGCGCTTCACCGACACCCTCGGCGCCCAGAAGGCGGTACCGGCAGAGGCCGCCTACATCAACCCCGTCGGCGATCTGCAGGTGGCGCTCTCGGCTGGCCTGGAGCGCAAGGTTATGGCGCGGCTGATTGATGCGGCCGGCGCCGAGGTTGCCAGCCAGGTGAGCGGGCTCATCGGCGCGGCGGACAAGATCACCACCGCCGGCGGCAGCACCTACTACGGCGCCGTGCTGACTCTGCCCGGGCCGCTCGCCGAAGGCAGTTACACCTTGCAGGCACAGATCCTCGATTCGGCCGGGACGGAGGTGGCCAGCGAGGAGCACCCGGTCACGGTGGATGTGACGGCGCCGGTGGTTACGGGGCAGATCTCCTGGATCAAATACGGGCAATCCGGAGGGTCTATAGAGATCTTTACCAACGGTAAATCCGGCCAGGAAATTCGTCTGGGTGGCATTTCAGACCTGTCGGGTGTCGTGGCAGCCAAATATTTCACCGTTGGCCCAGATAACCAGAGGCGAGAAACGTCTGCCAATATAGATTCCGCAACCGGTTTTGCTTCCGTTCCTGTGAGCTTAGCGGCCGGTACGGAACTGGCCCCCCAAGACCGGTCAGCCTATATCATAGGATTCGAAGTCACGGACAAAGCAGGAAATAAATCTGAGACCACAAGAACGTCGAAAATCGACAGAACGCTTCCGCCCTATTGGATTGAGGTTTTCGACAGTTCTCAGCAAGCTTGGCTTCCCTATACTGTGGGAATGAATGTTTATGAGAATCCAATCAGTTACCGAATTAAAATGAACAAGGTAGATCATATAGATTTTAACGGAACGGATTATGGGTTGGCTAGCCCATACAGTGAATCTGATAACCAATACATTTACTGGAATAGATCACTATCCTATCCGCAAAATTACCATTACTACTATGTTTATACCAAAGCCGGCAAGAATAGTAGTGTTACCCCGAGAAGTTGGATTTTCACCTTGTCTGGAACTGCGGAAATGGGTCCTGTCCCGACGGGGATAGAGCATCACTTGGCAGGCAATGACCCAAACCTTTGGGGAGGAAACACAATCCGTTCATCTACACCATTCACGGTCGATAAAATAAGAATCTCTGCCGAAGCACGATCCTACGACCAAAAAGTCTGGGTTGATTCTTCTGCCTGCGTAATACCTGCCGGGTCTACTTCGTGCGAAGCAGATTTCTCGATAGCTGTCTCCAGCGGCAAAGGATATATCCCAAAAGCTTATTACGCTTCCAAACTCGACGGCACTTTCAGTAATCATGGCAACTACCTTTATATCTACTGGGACATGAACAAGCCAACAATAAACAGCTTTCTTGTAAGCAAGGAAGAAAGAACTGCTGAATTACGAATTACCGACCATGATAGAGTTAATAGTTGGCAGTTGTATATGTGGGACACTCGGACCTTCAAGCTAAACATGACATCTTCCCGGACCACGCTGGTCCTTCAACCTTCACTTATAGAAGAACCTGATTACAAAACCAAAATTGCGAAGTTTCAATTAAGCTCAGTTCCTGATGGGATGTACAGCCTGACGGCGGAAGGTATAGATACATACGGAAATACATCAGCCGTTACTTACCAATCACAGGTTCTCATCGACGCCACCGCCCCTGTTCTCTCTCTGTACCGCAACGGGCAGCCACTGGGAACGAACGAAGCGCTCGGGGATCTGGCCGAGATCAGCTTCACGCTGCAGGACAACCTGGATACGGCGCCGCAGGTCAGCAGCATCAATCTCTCCGGCGGCCCGGCGGGCGAGAGCGTCAACCTGGCCTGGACGCAGAACGCCGGCGGCGAGTACAAGCTCGAGTACCCGGTGATGTTCCCGTCCCTGTCCGCCGGCGACTACACCCTGAGCATTGCCGGCCGTGACTGGCAGAACAATACCATCAGCAAAACCGTTACGTTCAGCTACGAGCCGCTGCAGGTGGCGCTTGACAGCGCTACCGTCAGCGCCGCCGGGCTGCTGGTACCGGCGGCGGTGCACAGCTTCAGCCGGCCGGACGGCAGCGCGGCGATCAAGAGCGAGGTGTGGACCAGCTCCAGCGGCACGCCGATCGCCGGCCAATATGATATCTACGCCTCGATGCGCTCCGATGCCCAGGCGCCGCTGCGGATCAACGGGGTGCGGCTCGATCCGGGCCAGACCATGGTGCGGGTGGCGTCCGGGTACGACTTTGCGGCCAACGGCGGCAAGGTCAACCTGCCGCTCGGGGCGGCCGAAGCGGGTCTGGTGGGCAACAGCTCGCTGCTGATCACGGCGACGGCGCCGGGGGCTCCGGTGATGGTGGTCGACGTCAAGACGTGGGCGCCGAATGTAACGCTGAGCGCCGGGGCGGACTGGGACATCGAGCAGATCGTGGAGCCGGTGCAGATCAGCGCCGCAGGCGATGCGGCAACCTTCTGCTCACTGACCTCCTCGGCCGCAGCTGCGCAGGGGGCCGATCCGTTCGTTGCGCCGGCGTGCCTGGTGGAATGGAGCGCCTCGCTGCCCGGATTCACGGCTGACGCCAGCGACGCCAAGCTCACCGGGCGCGCGGCGGTCGAGCAGGGCAGCTACACGGTCAGCTACACGGTCAGCATGGTCGACCGCGACGGCAGTAAAGTTGCGCTGACCAGCGGCGAGCAGCAGGTCAACGTGGTGCCGGCGACGATCGCTCTGGCGCCGGACAAAGATGTATCGCAGCTGATCCGCAAGCTCGAAACGGTCCAGGCCACTCTCAAGCAGAGCGCCGGCTTCGCCTGCCCGCTCACCGAGGAGCCGCAGCAGGCGCTGCTGGCGGCCACCGCCGGCGAGCTCAAGTGCCTGTTCGAGTGGACGCAGCTTCCCGGGCAGCTGCTGCCGGTGGATAACCTGACCGGCCCCAGCTTCAAAGGCTCTATCGAGGATCCACCCGGGGTGTACGATCTGTCCTGGGACCTCAAGGCGTTTACCGGCGACGGCACTGAAGTGCTGCTCGCTTCCCAGAACCATCCGATCACGGTCAACAATCCGCCGCTGCCGCAGGTTTCCCTGTATTCCAAAATGGGCCAGCTGCCCGACGGCACGTTGGCCAGCTCCTTGTACGGCGGCAACTTTGGGTACACGGCGGTCACCGTGCCGCGCAAGGCCGCCGACATCACCCTGGAGCTGGACGGCTTTAGCGAAGGGCATATCAGCGTCCAGTACGTCAACTGGAACACCCTGGGCTCCGACGGAATGACCACCTTCAGCCGCTATCTGAAGCTGGGCGAGAAACCGCTGTGGGACCGCTCTCCGGTCACCGTCACCGCCTATTACACCGCCCTGCCCGACGTTCGCGCCAGCAAGACCGTCGAGGTGTTGCGGGTGCCGCCAGAGCGCATCTATCTGTCGCTCGAGACACCCAAGGAAGCCCTCGATGACGAGGCGATCCCGGTGATGACCAAGATCGGGGATCTGACCATGGACGGCTCTCTCTCCTACGATCCGGCCATCCACGGCAGCTGGCAGGTGCAGATCGGCCAGGTGACCAAAGAGGACCCCTTCGTGGTGCTGACCGAACCGGTGGCGGCCACCGACGGCAGCATGCAGGCCGATCTGACCTCGCTGCCCACCGGCTACACGGTCTTGAAGGCCAAGGCCACCATCAACTCCCCGGACGGCAGCTACGTGCGCGAGATCGAATCGCCGCGGCGTTTTTTCGCCGTGTTCCGCGGCGCCAGTCCGGACGCCGGGATCATCTCGCGCACCCTCTCCGGCCCGGCCCCCTTCACCGTCGTTGTTGGCCTGTCCATGGATCGCGAATCGCGGCAGGTGCTTGGTGAGATTCAGTGGCAGTACAGCAGCGACAGCGGCGCCAGCTGGCAAGAGCTGCCCGCCGGCTCCGTCTCGACGCGCACCTCGGCCACCTTCGACCAAGGCAGCTACCTGGTGCGCGCCAAGGTGCAGAATAAGAAAAGCGGCGAGATCGGCTACACCGAAACGGTGCAGGTGCAGGCCTTCCATGTGCCGAAG
>Ga0172382_10009096_pt1 | contig 13644 bp, 11 predicted proteins | sample Leawel138RmetaG_FD_122245 | JGI IMG/M metagenome (GOLD analysis project Ga0172382, IMG submission 122245) | Leachate microbial communities from a municipal landfill in Southern Ontario, Canada - Leachate well 138R metaG | ecosystem: Engineered > Solid waste > Landfill > Unclassified | place...
AGATTTTCTGGCAATAAAGCCGAAGCCTTTTTCACCATTGAACCATTTGACAGTTCCAACTTCTCGTTCAGTCATGCTCGTACTACTTCCTCTCTTGATAAATCAAAATATATTGTCTTTGCTGTTTACACAATCATTGGTTAATTTTTGGGTAACAAGCCTTAACGAATCAACTATACTACCGATTTAATGGGTTGTCAAATTAAATTGCTTAGTTCTTCATTCTTTTCTTGTTCCATATGGTCTGATTTAAAAAAACTGGGGAAGGAAGGATTTGTAAGAATCCAATATTTCTTCTAATAGATGTTCAGCCAGGTCGATGTCGTCCACCACCGGGTCGAGCAGCAAGCTCTGGATCGCCAGTTGGCGGTCACCCTGCACTACCGCGTCAATGTTGAGTTGAGCTGTATTTACCTCACGCTGTAGCAAAGCAAGCACGCCTTTGGGGAGTTCAAACTGGCTAACGGGAGAAAAGCCATCTTTACTGACCAGGGCAGGAATTTCAACCACAGCGCTATCAGCCAGACCGACAATGGTGCCGTTATTGGGCAGATTTACGGCTTCCCACAAGAAATTTGAATCGGTCAACATGGCGGTGATTATTTCAATTGCCCCTTCCGAATGTCTGTGGCTGTAGCGCTCAATGTTTTGCTTCAGACGTATGTCGTCTGAAATTTGTTGCCAAAGTTCTTCGCGATTGGTCTGGAAGTAATCCCAGTCGTAAAGAGAAAGGTCATATTTAAGCCAGGGTTTCGTCCGGAGATTGCACATCCAGGGCAGGTACTCGCACAAGTGTTCGTCACCCGGGATGGGGAAAAGCTGGAAAGTCTCAAACACCTTTCTGGTAAGGAGCTCGAAATTTGCGGGCAATGATTGCCAGCGCTCCCGGAAAAGAGGGTAAAGGTCCTGCCCGGTTTGGCGATCGCTCAATGCGGTCATCCAGGTGAAATGGTTGAGACCCGCTGCCGTAATCTTGAAATGTTTCATGCCTGCCAACCCCAATGCGCGATGGGCGTGATCATTTTTAGGGTCTGCATGCGAACTGACAAATTCTTCAGCACCTGCTATGTCATAGTCAGCAGCCAAAGCCTTCGCGACCATGGCATAGCCAATGGCAAGCTGGTGGCAAAGCCCAACCGATCTGATCGAAGTGTATTGGTTGATCAGATAACAAATGCGGTGAAGGGGGTTGCTGAAGTTGAGATACCAGGCAGTTGGGCATTGCTCCTCCATGTCGCGCGCGATCTGGAGGATGGTATTGACATTACGGGCCGCGTGAGCAAAGCCCCCGGGACCGCCATTTTCGGCATAGGGCTGTCTGAGCCCATAGCTGCTGCCCAATTCAAAGTCTCTGCGCCAGAGACCTTCACGAGGTTGGACCTCAATGGCGCTGATGACAAAATCTGTACCTTTTAAGGCGTTTCGATGAGAAGAGTGACTGCTGATCAGTTTACCGGATCCCCATTCCGAATTGAGCCAGTTTGCCAGGGAACTGATCAGGTCCAGAGACTCCTGGTTAATGTCCACCAGCGCGATTTCAGCACCCCGTAACACCTCACTTTGCAGCAATGTGATCAGCGTGCTCAAACCAAACGAATGGCTGCCGGCTCCGAGGCAGGTGATTTTTGTCATAGCTGGTACCCCAGTGTGCGGAAGTAATCCACCATCGATGCGGCTGCTTTGCGACCCGCGCCCATAGCCAGGATGACGGTTGCGCCGCCGGTGACAATGTCGCCTCCAGCGTAGACAGCAGGCATGCTCGTGACGGATGTGTTTTCGTCGACAATGATATTGCCCCAATGATTTACTTCGATCTCAGGTGTTGATTTATGAATTAGTGGGTTGGACGCGTTGCCTATGGCGATGACAGCGATTTCCAATGGCTGCAAAAATTCTGAACCCGCGATCGGGATCGGTCTGCGGCGGTTGCTGGAGTCCGGCTCGCCGAGCTCCATTTTTATCAGATGTACGCCGGTCAGATTGCCGTCTGCGTCCCCTACGAATTCAGTTGGATTGCGCAGGTAGGCAAATTGCACTCCTTCTGCAATGGCGTGCTCGATCTCCTCTTTTCGCCCTGGCATTTCTTCCTGCCCACGGCGATAGATGATGTAAGTTTCCTTAGCGCCAAGCCTGATGGCCACCCGGGCTGAATCGAGGGCAGTATTTCCCCCGCCAAAGACGCCGACAATTTTGTTATGAAGGTTGTGTACAGGCGTGTCCACGTTGGGATACTGATAGGCTTTCATCAAATTTACACGCGTCAGGAATTCGTTCGCCGAATAGATGCCAACCAGGTTTTCTCCGGGGACGCCGAGAAAGCGGGGCAAGCCTGCTCCTGAGCCGATAAAAACGCCGTCAAAACCATAGTCGTTCAATAACTCATTGATCGTAAACGTGGCACCGATGAGAGTGTTGGGGACAAATCTTACGCCGAGTTTCTCCAGCTGCTGTACTTCCTGCGAAACAATAGTTTTAGGTAAGCGGAATTCCGGAATGCCGTAGCGCAAGACTCCGCCAAAATCGTGAAACGCTTCGAAGACCACCGTCTCAACACCCGCTTTGGCCAGATCGCCAGCACAGCTCAGGCTGGCTGGTCCAGACCCGATCAGGGCTGCCTTGGGTGCTTTCTTCGAGCGTTCAGGTTTCTGGCTTTGCAGGTTACTTTCAGCCAGTTTATCGGCAGCGAAGCGTTCCAGAGCGCCGATGGCGATTGGCTGCCCCTTCTTCAGCAGGATACAGGCACCTTCACACTGCTCAGTTTGTGGGCAAACCCGCCCGCATACCATCGGCAAGGAGTTATCCTGCTTGATTTTCATACCTGCTTCCAGGTATTTTTTTTCTTTGATCAGGTGGATGAATTGAGGGATTTTGACCGATACCGGGCAGCCTTCCACGCAGAGCGGGCGGCGGCATTGCAGACAGCGTTCTGCCTCAGCCAGCGCTTGTAGTTCTGTGAAGCCCAAAGCGACTTCTTCAAAACTGTGAATGCGTGTTTGAGGGGCAAGCTCCGGCATGCTTTGACGCTGCTTACCGAGAACGGAGACCGAGTCGAGCGCTTCAATCTCGTCCATGACCGGGATCTGGGCTTCAAGCCGGCAAATGTCATCGTCTTTATAGGCTCGCGAGCGCTGAATAATGCTGGTGTAATCGACCAAGTGCCCGTCAAATTCGGGCCCATCCACACAGGTGAATTTGGTTTGGTCACCAACCTGAACCCGGCAGCCACCGCACATGCCAGTTCCATCAACCATGATGGTATTGAGGCTGACTGTGGTCGGTATTTTGTACTTGCGGGTCAATTCGCTGATGGCCCTCATCATAAAGAGGGGGCCGATCGCCAAAACGTGATCGAAGATTTCTCCCGAATCCAGCAGTTCCTGCAGTTTTTGTGTAACAAAGCCCTTGTAGCCAGAGCTGCCATCGTCGGTCGTGAAGTAGAGCTGGTCGCTTACCGCAGCTATCTCATCCTGCAGGATCAGCAGGTCTTTATTACGCGCGCCGACAATCGAGGCGACCTGATTGCCTACGATTTTCAGCGCTCGAGCGACCGGATAGGCAACCGCCGCTCCAACGCCGCCAGCGACCACACAAACTTTTCCAAAGTTTTGTATGTCAGACGGGTTGCCCAATGGTCCAAGCACATCATGGATGGCCTGACCGACTGGGATCTGGTCAAGATGGGTGGTACTTTTGCCCACGGTCTGAACGATCAGCCTGATAGTGCCCTCGGCAGTATTCTGGTCCACGATTGTCAATGGCACGCGTTCGCCGTCTTCGTCCAGCCGCAGGATAATAAATTGTCCTGGTTTTGCTTTTCTTGCGATGTAAGGGGAATAAACTTGATAAGATTTGACGCGATCTGCCAGGGTTTCTTTGTGAATAATCGTGTTAAGTTCTATGGAGTGCTCCTGCTGGATACTTTTAGGGGAATGTGTTTTTATTCTTCGTCCACATAAAGGCACCAATACAGGTTTTCATCTTTCGTGGGGTTGAGGGAATAGACAAGGCAGTAGCGCCCTGGGGTCAACTCGCTTACAGGTGTGAGGACGCGCGTATTGTTTTCTGCGGCAATTGCCTCAAAAGGCACGCTTTGATCGTCTTGATCGAGAAGTTCCAGGCGCTCGTCCAAATTGATCACCAGGGTATTGATCACAATTTCAGGTTTTTTGCTGGCCGTTTCCGGCAGACTCTTCGCATCCGCTGGCAGAGTTTGATTCATTGGCATTTCGCTATATTGGTCGTTCTCCAGAATGAAAACCCCATTGGCAGGCGGCAGTACAGATAAGACCGGGTTAGGTGGGCTCAGGAAGGGGATATCGATGTTAAGAAGGGTGGACCCGATCAGGATACCAATGATGATGAAGATCATCAGTGTAAAACCATATAGCAGGATATCCAACCAGGGTTTGCGCGCGGCAGCCGGCTTTGGGGTGGTTTGCGCTGGGACTGTCGGAGCAGCTGTGGCAAGCTGGGGTGCCGGTGCTGCTTCCTGAAGAGGATTTTGTGCGGCGATATTCGCTGCAGCCTGCGAAGGCGTTAGTGCGGGCTTGCCGAAGACACCAATCGGGCGTGTGTAGTCAGAGAGTTTTTCGCCTGGCTTGGGGGGGATATACTTCTTCCGTTCGATAAAAGCCAGACCTCGTTGTGCGGGGCGGTTACCAGGATCGATATCGAGAGCTTTCTTCAGAAAAACCGTTTGTTTCTCTTCGTCTTCAATGATCGCGGAAAGCCAGACCCACACATTAGCATTCTCGGGTTCTTCCACGATTGCATCCTTCAGATGTGCCAGAGACTCTTCCATCAGACCTGATTTGGCTGCTTCGATTCCTCTTTCCAATGCTGATGTCATAGTGATGCTCCGAGTGGGTGATTATTGTTGAAATTTTACCATAGACATAATGATAAACTAGAATAAATCTCTAAACGGAGCAAGTATGAAAATCGCCATCATCAGTGATACCCATAATAATCTCAATAATATCCAGTTGGCGCGCCGGGCAATACTAACACAGGACATCGGGGCTGTTATTCATTGCGGGGATCTTACCGACGCGGATGTGCTTGACTTTTTTGGTGATTTTCGCCTGTATTGTGTCTTCGGTAATGGGGATTACGCTCCAGAGGTTGAAGAGAGGGTGATGTGGCTCGGTAAGGAAAACAAAGCGGGGGAAAGCCTCGAGTTGGTGCTGGCATCCAGGCGGATTTTTGTGACCCATGGGCACTGGCACTCGCTGTTGAGAGAAGCAATTGAATCTGGCAGCTATGATTATGTCTTCCACGGACACACCCACCGTTTTAAGGATGAAAAGGTTGCCAATACCAGGGTGATTAACCCAGGTTCGTTGGGTGGAAAAAGAGTAGAAAATCGCTCGTTTGTAATTTTAGACCTGGCAGACGGCGCCTTGACGAGATTGGTAGAGCCATTTTGACCTGACCAAAAGCCTTGCGAAAAACGACACAAAGTGTATAATAACTGCCTATCGGGGCGTGGCGCAGTCCGGCTAGCGTGCTTGCATGGGGTGCAAGAGGTCGAAGGTTCAAATCCTTTCGCCCCGACAGTAGAAACCCTGGGAAACTTCCCGGGGTTTTTTGATTCCTCCCAGAGGGCCCTTGGTTTGCTGATGGTCTCCTCTGGCAGGATGTCAGTTCATTCGGTGATTCAGATAATCATAGCTATTTCGGTGGGGGTAAACCCCACCGTACGCATCGGCTTTAGTCAATGCGATAGCCTCGATATCTTTCCCTATAGCGATGGGAGTGAACCCCCACCGTACGCATGGGCGTTAGTCCATGCGATAGCCTCGATATCTTTCCCTATAGCGGTGGGAGTAAACCCCCACCGTACGCATGGGCTTTAGTCCATGCGATAGCCTCGATATCTTTCCCTATAGCGGTGGGAGTGAACCCCCACCGTACGAATGGGATGGCCGTACGCATGGGCGTTAGTCCTTGCGATAGCCTCGATATCTTTCCCTATAGCGGTGGGAGTAAACCCTCACCTTACGCATGGGCGTTAGTCCTTGCGATAGCCTCGATATCTTTCCCCATAGCGGTGGGAGTGAACCCCCACCGCATGCATGGGATGGCCGTACGCATGGGCGTTAGTCCTTGCGATAGCCTCGATATCTTTCCCCATAGCGGTGGGAGTAAACCCTCACCGTACGCATGGGCGTTAGTCCTTGCGATAGCCTCGATATCTTTCCCTATAGCGGTGGGAGTAAACCCCCACCGTACGCATGGGCCTTAGTCCATGCGATAGCCTCGATATCTTTCCCCATAGCGGTGGGAGTAAATCCCCACCGTACGGACAACGACTACGTAGGCATACGCTTCGTCCATGCGATAGTCTCGATAAATTTCTCGATAGCGATGGGGTTTACCCCCATCATACGAATGCGAATTCCGTATGAGTAGGAACTCTCTGCGCAAGATTAGTCCTTATTCTCTGGATATTATCAGAGGTAGGAACATTTCTTGGACAACAGGAACAATCGGCTCGGGCACCCGGGCCACTGCACAGTTCGACAGCTGCGAAAAGCAGACCGCGCCAGATTCTGCTGCATTTATTTTGTAGAAATAGTATTTATCGAAGACAATATCAAAATCTTCATAACTGTTGGTTTCAACTTGAGCAACCTGGATGAAATTGCCGCCACAGGTGGAAATGCTGCGGTAAATGTTGTAAACGTCAGCCCCCTCAACATCAGGCCAGCTCAACCTTATCGATCCGCTTTGCGGCGTGGCAGTGATTTTTGGGTCTTGCGCAAAACACTTACCGAGTGGTCCAGCGAGGCTGGCAGTCGTGCCAATGCCGGCCTGGACGGTTGCGTGTGTCGCTGGCATGTACATACCGTTAATTAAATCAGAGGTTCTATGGTAATTTGGGTTTCTATCTTTCCGACCTCCGCAACCATAAGCAGAGGAGTGTTTATCATAATTTTCTAAAACTTCTATGGCTCCCACACCGGCATCCCAGAAAGAGGCATGGTCAGATGCGCGGATTGCTTCATTGATCAAATAATCGTAACTAAGCCCGAGATCGTAATTGCTGTTGACATCAGTGAAACAAGTTCCAACATTTTTTGAAGCTGGCATATTGCCGACATGCAGTTCAATACACATGTCTTTGTCGTTGTCATAACCAAACATATCCAGATTTACCACGCCAACAATATCATCCATTTCCTCAGGATGATCCATCACATAGGCTTTACTGCCCCAAAGCCCCTGCTCTTCGCCTGTGAAGAAAACGAGTTTGATTGTACGGTCAAATTTGTAAAAACGCAGCAACCGGGCAGCCTCCATCAGGGCAGAGACGCCGCTGCCGTTATCCTCTGCCCCTGGGGCGAGAGTGTCTGGTTTTTCAGAAATACTGTCCATATGAGCCGTCATCAGGACGATTTCATCAGCGTTGGGACCATGACCAGGAATTGTGACAACTTTGTTTTTCCAGCCTGCTGTTTGCTCAGGTGTAATGGCGTATTCTCTTACGGATAGAAAACCGTTAAATAGTTGCAAGTCCGTATCGGTATTGAGCAGGGTGGAAGCATTTTGAAATTGTTGTTCAAGATTGCCTGTGTGATCGGTTATTACTTCACAGGGAGCACCAGCATCTACCTGAACAGTGCAAAACCCTTCGGATATAGTGTGGTATTTAGAGGCGTTGTAGGAGTGGTCAATTAATGTAACGCCTGCTATATATCCCATATTCAGCAATTCCTGGTGGAGGTAAGCATACGCCATTGCCTCCGGGTTATTAACAAATAACTGGCGCGAATATCGGGTTTTTATGGTCCTTTCCACCCCATTAACGCTAACAGCGTTGGCGCCGCTGAAATCGCGAATCCATTTGGCGACGCTGTCCGGGGTTATGTGAGTCAACAGTGTGCTGACACTGGCATTAGGGGGGCAGACCTGGGCAGGTTTCTGCGCGATAACATCAGTTGAGAGCGAGGTGAAAATTAAAACAAATAATATAAACACTAACGCAAGTCAGGTCTTTTTCATTGAGTATCTATTCAATTAGCTGTGAGGGGGCAGAGGCAACTAAAGCTTGCCATGCGCGTAGAAGGTGGGGATGAAGATGGTGGCCTGACCTTTCAACCAGCTCTGCATAGCCTCTTCCTTGATTTCGAGAATGCGTTCGATCGGAGCCATTCCGCCCAGATCATAAGCGATCATATCCCATTCTGATTCATAAGCATCGAGCGATGGTTGACGCCATTCCCCGGCCAGCAGGCCGAGGTGCACACCCTGGAGACCAGCCTCTCTGAACATCCAGCCCAATTTCCTGCCCATGGTCAGATTGACACCCTGGAAAGAGAGTGAGTGGTTCTGCATCACCCCAATATTACGGAAAAGCTCGGGGTAGTCAATTCTGGATTCGTAGTCAGGCTCTGCGGAAGCAATCACGTATCCTCCCGCTTTCGTAACTCGCCTCATTTCTTTGATTACCGCCTGAGGGTCTTTGAGCCACATGAGAAAATAATGGCAGACTGTAAAGTCAAAACTACCGCTCTTGAAGGGCAATCTGAACCCGTCCGCGCAGGTTACCTTTGAATCCGGAGAATAGCGTTTGGAAAACTCACACCGGTCAAGGTCGATATCCACTCCAAACGGGCTCAGCCCGTGGTATATATAGTCGGGGAACAGGGCACCGGTTCCCGAACCAACTTCGAGAACGGTTTGACCTGGGGACGCGTTTAATTTATCAAAGATAAAACGGCGCAGGTTTTTGGTCCAGCGGGCTTGCATGAGGTAACGGTTGTGCCAATCAGCGGTTTTCATAAAGTCTCCAATCAGATTTATCTATTTTCTATGAGGTCGTTCCAGTCGCTGTCAAGTAAATTTCCCAGAGGATGATCAGTTCTGTTTTGGTTTGCAACGGTTCCATCGGGGAAAACGGTGTAGTAGATCGGGTAGTGGTCTGTTACTTCAGGACTGTAAAGTTCGCTTCGATGCTCTCTGTTATCCGGATACTGCGGAAAGGGCAGGTCTTGTTCGATCACAAGATCTTGTTCGGCCAGCTGCTGTGTCAGGTGGGCGACCCGATCGTGAGACGTTAAATCGGCGGCGTAGAAACTTATTGCGTTGGCGCCGGCCTGGACGAGGTCGCTCACCCAGGCATTGAGTTCAGAAAGTCGTCGCACCGGAAAACGGATGCATGTAAAAAGGTCCTGATCAAAGACAAGCTGAAGCTGTTTAGGATCCTGCTCTCCTTCTGGGTCAAATTCAATGATAAGGTGATCGAGACCGCCATTGAGAAGGGATTCTAAATACTCCCGATCCTGATAAATTCTGGATGAGGCAGTCAGCAGTCCTGAAACCATACCGAGTACCTCTGTATATTCAATCAGTTCTGCCAGGTCGCTGCGCAGGGTGGGCTCACCGCCAATAAAGATAACCTGTGGGATGCCGGCTTCAAAAGTTTTGCGAAGCAGTGCTTTCCATTGCTCTGCCGTGAGTTCTTGGTAGGAGCCAACCGTGGTGTCCTCCCAGCGGTCTGTCAGGCAAAAATTGACCCGCAGAGGGACGGCGTCCTGTTCATCCGACGCAAGAGTCTCGAAACCTGTGCTGGTGATCAAGGGGGCCTGGTCTGGATCGCGGACGATGGTCAGAATCTGCTGGTCGAAGCGTTGAAGGTCCGATTTGAGCGAGGTTTCGTCAACCTGATAGCGCCGCAGGAAATCCTTGATGATTTCTTCTTCGCTTTTCCCCTGCATTTTAAGCCAGGCAAAGTAGGTCCCGCTCTCATTGAGCCGCAAGATTGATGCGGCATTAACGATTAATATCCCAGTATGATCAGGAAGCACGCGCAAATGCAGCCGATAAGGGATCAGCGCGTTATCGGACGTATGATAAGAATAAAAGCCGCGGGGTGTAGGCTGAAATTGATCGAGGTCTGCGCGTAGGTTCTGAGGCATGGTTATCTCCTGCTGATGACTAAATCGCGATAAATGGGTTCCGGTTCCTGATGATCTCTGGCAAGCGGACAGCCTCCGCCGCATTCCTGCAAGAAATCACAATATTTACACTCGCCCGGTATATCTTCCCGGTTGCGTAAACTGAGGCAAAGTGGGTGGTTCCAGATGTCGCCCCACGGATCAGTCAAAATATTTCCGACAGCCTGGTAATAAGATTGGCAGGGAATCACGCTGCCGTCAGGTTCCACGCACATGTTGTAATAGGCTGCCGTGCAGCCTTTGATTCCCAGATCAAGCATGAGTGGGTCGAAATGGCAGTACTGCGTGGGTGTGTACCAGATCAGGCGCTGCTGATTGCGGCTGGTCATATCGATTGCGAGGGACAATAAGCCTGGCAGTTCGGCTTCTTTCAAACCTGTTGAGACGGTTTTGCCTTTGCCTGAATAAATCAGCGCGTTGAGACCCACCGTTGGAACGCCCTCGTCAGCCAGAAACTGCAGGGTTTCTTTTACCTGGCTGCCATTGTTGTCCAGCAGGGTTGTGTTTGTCATCATATAGAGATTGCTGTTTACAACATTGCGTAAGCCGGCAAGCGTTCTCTGCCAGGAACCTTTTCTACCAACCATGTTGTCATGCGTTTTCGCATCGTGTGATTCGACTGTGATTTGGACGTGGTCTAGCCCGGCTCTGGTCAGGCTGTCCAGAAAAGCTTGGTCTGCCAGGCGCATGCCGTTGGTGTTGATGCCGGTGACCATCCCTTTCTGGTCAGCATACGCCACCAATTCGGGCAAGTCGTCCCGTAAGGTTGGTTCGCCACCGGTGAATACCACATGGGGAATACGGATCTCCCAAAGTTTATCAATAACTGACTTCCATTCCCGGATTGAGAGTTCGAGGTAGTTGCGGGGTCGCGCGTTGTAGCAGTGGGCGCAGTCGTTATTACAACGATAGGTTATTGCCAGGTCCATGCGGTAGGGCGCGCTCAATTTCGCCGAAAAGGGCATGTTGGTCGACAATCCCAAATCACAAACAGGACATGCCTTGCTGTTCTCATTAGTTAACGCTTCGATTTTTAAGATGGTGGTAGCGTAGTCTGCCTGAAGGGCTGCTTCATCAGCGTCAAATTTTTCTGAAAGGATTTCAACGGCCTCTGGCATCTCGATTTTGTGCAGATGCAGATAGGCCATGAGCAGTGCGCTTTGATTCAGATGGATGATTTTTGAGGCATTTACTACCAGCAGGCCGGAATAGTCATCGTCGACGCGAAGATGCAGCCTGGATTTCTGATTTTCATCAGCGATATCAAACTTATAAATTCCAGGTTCGGGCAAAGCGAGCAGCGTGTTTTCCATCAATGAGCTTCCTGTTTAGCGACCTCCGCCGGCACAGGCGCAGGCACAGCCGGCGCAAGCACAGGCACACGCGCACGAACTGCCGCCACCACCGCCCCTGAAACCGCCAGAGCCACTGCTGGGCCGGCTGACAGGGATAGGGTTAGTGCGGTTCGTCACACCACCGGTAAAACCGGTCAGATCGCCCACTATCCCCGCAGAGATCGCGGCCCCGCCGTTAATAACGGAGGCAGCAAAATCTGATCCTGGAATATTGGGCATGGAAATGGTGGGTCTGGAAGAGCCACCTCCACTGGGTCTGGGGATTGGGCTGGCCAACCCGGGAGAACTGGTGGCAGGAGAGGCGGCAAAGCCAGGGTTGTAGAGAGGCCACCACATCGGCGTGATTACGGGCGTGTTTACGAAGGTCTGCTGTGTGCGGTTGTTGAACTGATCGTCCAGCATAGTCCATTCCAGCGTGTGATCAAACTGAGCGCTCTTAATCTCAGGTGTCTCAGCACGCTCAACAGCCAGCCAGGCACGCCTGATAATATCGTTATAGTAGGCTTTGGTTTCGGCCGGGCTGAAACCCTTCATCTTGTCCTGAACCACATCGACCAATTGGATCAACATGGCCTGCAGCGCGCGGCGCTGCTTGTCTTTCCCTTTTTCAGAAAAGGCTTTGATAAAGTTGATTTCATACTCATGCAGCCCCTCTGGCAGTGGTTCGTTGGCCTTGATCTTGAGAGGGTCTTTTTCGAGTACGGTTATGGCTTGTTTTTTGAGTAACCCAAACAGGGTCATGGTCAGGATTTTGTCGAGAGGTTCTTCAAGCAGGATGCCGGCCTCAACCGCGGTAAAGCCCCTGCGGATACCTTTGCCATCCACAGCCAATTTTGGCGGAAAATACTGCAGTTTGCGCGTGCTTTTTTGCTTCTTATCAGCGATTCTGGAAAAAATGCCGATACCTGCGAAGAGCAAGACACCTAATATACATGGGAAGCTTCGCAGCAATGTGCCGAAAAGGTTCCCTATTCCACCTACTGGTCTTGCAGGTTCCTGAAAATCGCCTGGATCGGCTATCACAGCCCCCGGCACGGCTGAGGCAGGGAAAGCCGCCCCAAATTGGTACTGTGTGTGCACATTGGCATCGTCGCTGTACCAGGAGTAGTAGACACGACCGTCCTGAGTCAGCGCAGCTTCATCGATATCCTCACCAGGCCAGTCTTCCGGGATGTAGTAAACCCCTTCTTCAGAGCCGACTGCAGGCGGGAGAATAATGGTCATGCGATATTGGGTATCGCGCGAGCGATCAAATTCCGAGCCAAAGTAGTTGGGCGTGAACTGGAAATTGATGTAATTTTCGCGGTCGCTTTGGTCATACGGGAACAAGACGCCCTTAATTCCGTAGACCCAGACGGTGACAATACCCTGATCGCCAGGCTGGATTGCCAGATTTTTGAGCGCTAACTCGGCCCCGTTGACATAAGCAGACTTATTTATCTCTGGCATAGGTTGACCGTCGATGGTGGCGACGACATTCCCCAGATCATACTCAGCGGGCGGTAAGGCCAGATCAACGTAGTCGATGGGGCTGGCGGATGGATCGTTCTGGAAGACCATGTAGTAGTACAAAGTCAGGCTGCCATCTTCTTCCAGATAAGCCTCAACCTCGTAAGTTGGTAGGGTAAAACGGTAGGTTTGAGCCTGAGCAGAAACGACTGGCAGGATCGCCAGCAAGACAAACAGCAAACCGAAAGCAATAAATAGAACGCGTTTGTCAATTCTGGTGGTTACCATTTGGGCTCCTCTGTCAACTGGTATGTAGTCCCACAATTAGGACATTGAACTACAGGCGCGCCATTGACAATGCTGATGTCTTCGGGGCTGAGCGGTGCGCCACAGGAGAGACACTTGATTGTGTCCATCTGCATGCTCCCTGGAAGGTCAAGGTTGATATTGTAAGTCGCTTCGGCAGCGGCTTTGGCTTTGCTTGCCAGACGTACCCCGGCAAAGATCAGGGCGAAACCAATCAGCAATCCGATAATTCCGACAATAAGCCAGGATGGGCTGCCGTCCGGGCTGAATGAACCCAATATAAACAAGAAAGACAGGACGATCGCGATCGCTGCCAAAATGTAAGAAATAATACTGCCTGTTTTCATATTTTTCTCCTTATAGAGGTTCCGTAAATTAAGAATAACCCAGAAAAATAGGGAAAACCTACTATAATATAGCCCTATAAATGATAACATTATCCTCAATTTCGATTACGCAACACTTTTTCTGTAAAATTGATCACAGGTCCTCCCAAGGGGTTTGTTCACAACTAAATTTGACTCATATCCAAATACAATCTACCAAACTCCCATTCATCACTGTACTCCAAC
>Ga0172382_10009098_pt1 | contig 13642 bp, 10 predicted proteins | sample Leawel138RmetaG_FD_122245 | JGI IMG/M metagenome (GOLD analysis project Ga0172382, IMG submission 122245) | Leachate microbial communities from a municipal landfill in Southern Ontario, Canada - Leachate well 138R metaG | ecosystem: Engineered > Solid waste > Landfill > Unclassified | place...
CTGAAGTTCAGGAGAGATGGCCGAGTGGCCGAAGGCGCGCCCCTGCTAAGGGCGTATGGGTCAAAAGCCCATCGAGGGTTCGAATCCCTCTCTCTCCGCCATATGACAGTGTTTTCTTGACAGGCCATAACCGGATCAAGATAATACGCGTCCTCAAGCGCCCGTAGCTCAGTTGGATAGAGTACCTGGCTACGAACCAGGTGGTCGGGAGTTCGAATCTCTCCGGGCGCGCCATACCAAAGAAGGCTCACCAGAAATGGTGGGCCTTTTTTATTTTTTCTATGGCTGCACATATCGAGCGGCGCTATTCCAGACGAATTGCGAAAACCTCTTCCAGGGAGGTTTTCCCGGTGCGCGCTAGGGCCAGGGCGTTGCGGGTGAGGGTGGTCATACCCTGCTGCATCGCCAACGCCTTGATATCTGGCGCACTGGCATTGCCGTTGATCAGCATGCCGATCTCGGGGGAGATGGGTAACAGTTCAGTAACAGCGACACGGCCGTGGTAGCCGGTGTAGTTGCAGGCGGCACACCCCGAGCCACGCTTAAATACCTCGTCTGCCGAAATTTGCAGCACCTCCCGCACTTCATCATTGATGACCTCGTCCTTGATGCATTGGGGGCAATTCAGGCGGATCAGGCGTTGTGCCATGACACCAAGGAGGGTGGAGCTGAGCAGAAAGGGCTCAATGCCCATGTCGATCAGGCGTGTGACGGTGCTGGCGGCATCGTTGGTATGCAGGGTGCTTAGTACCAGATGTCCGGTGAGTGCCGCTTTGTTGGCGATACGTGCAGTTTCCAAATCGCGAATCTCGCCAATCATGACTACATCAGGGTCATGGCGCAGGATATGGCGCAGGGCTTCCGCAAAGGTGTAGCCGGTGGCCTGATTAATCTGGATCTGCTCCACCCCTTCCATGTCATATTCAACCGGATCCTCGACGGTGATGATGTGGGGGTCACGGTTGCGTAGTTCGTTGAGCACGGCGTACAGAGTAGTGCTCTTGCCCGAGCCGGTGGGGGCGGTGACCAACAGCATGCCATAGCTGCGGCTGAGCATGCGTCGTATGTGGTTCAGTTCCCATGTCCCCAGCCCCAATTCATCCAGGGGTTTGAGGCCCACTTGCTTGTCAAGGATACGGATCACCACGCTTTCACCACTGACGGTCGGGATACACGAGATGCGCAAGTCGATGCTGTTGCCCTGATGCGTGAGACGGGCATGGCCGTCCTGCGGCAGACGGCGTTCGGATATGTCCATGCGGCCGGTAATCTTGATGCGGCTTACCAGCGGCGCCAGCAGATTCTTGTTTAATGAGCGCGAGAAATGCAGCTTGCCATCGATGCGGTAATAGATGTTGACCCGGTTGCGTTCAGGGCGAATATTGATGTCGGAGGCATGATGCAGTATGCCCTGCATGATGATGGCATTGACCAGCCTTACCACTGGTCGTTTTTGGGCCTCCTGCTCGATGATATGCGTGGCAATTTCGTCGCTCTTGTCCTGTTCCGACGTGAAGTCTATGGCATCCGCCATGTCGCTGATTTCGCGATCTTCGCGACGCCGATAGAGACGGTTCAAAGCCTCGGTGATGTCTTTGCCCGAGGTAACCACCGGTTCGATGCTGTGGTTGGTATTGAAACGCAGCACTTCCAAAGCCTCCCAGTCCATGGGGTTTTCCATGGCCACCACCAGATGACTGCCATCGAGCATTAGCGGCAGAACACTGTATTGCAGCGCGATATCGGGAGGCACCAGTGCCAGGATTTGCGGGTCAATCTCGAATTCGCCCAATTTGATGAACGGAATGCCGAGCTTTTGGGCGAGCGCCGCATGAATATGTTCTTTGGTAGCCAGGCCCTGCTCCAGCAGGATGTCTCCCAGACGTTGACCGGGCTTCTTGCGTTGCTGGCTCAATACTTTATCAAGTACTTCCGCCTCGAGATGGTGTGCATCCACCAGGAGCTCGCCCAGATGCAGATCAGACAAAGGGTGTGTTTCAAAAAAGACCTGTTTCAGATCTTCTGTATTGTTGACGATACGCTCCTTCATGGAGAACCCTCGGCGAAAAGAGTATTGGTGCATACATTACGTGCAGCAGACGGCGGAGACAACGGTTAGCTGCCCAGCCTCGCGGCTAGCGGCCGGTACTGCAGACCATAGAACATCTCCAGATAGCGCCGCGTCTCATCACGTTCCAGATTGGTGACGTATTTCCAGAAGCCGTAGATGCAGGAGAGTGTCAGCATGCGCTCGGCATGGATTTCCCAAGTATAGCGGCTGCGCACCCGCTCGATGGCGGTGCGGGAGATAGTATCCCAACGGGCAGGGTCTTCCTGGCAGCGGCGAAAAAACTGCGCCATGGAAGCAGCGGCGTCACCGCCGTGGTTTGGGTCGATGTGAAAACCGGAGCGACCGTCCTGAATGATTTCCAGTGGACCACCGTAACAGGTGGCGAAGGTGGGCAGTCCCGAGACCATGGCCTCAATGACGGTCAGGCCGAAGGCCTCGAACAGCGCAGGCTGCACGAACGCGCCGCGCCGATCGGCGACGTAGCGGTACAGTTCGCCAGCCAGCGGCTTGTCGAGGTGTCGGCCCAACCAGCGTACCTGGCCGTCCAGTCCAAACTGATCGAACAGGGCATGCATACGATCGATCTGGCGCTGCTCCTCTACATCGTTGGAGCGCGTAGGATCGGTGTGGCCGGCAATGACCAGCAGGTTGGCTGCCTGGCGTAATGCATCGCTGCCACCATACCACTCCACCAAACCGGCAATATTCTTGATGTGATCGAGCCGCGCCATGGTGAATAACAACGGTTTGTCCGGTTGCTGGAGCTGGCCGCGTGAGGAATCGTCGGCCGCGCCGTATACCAAATTTTCAATTTCCGGGTGCAGGCTATTCAGGCGGCTTTGTTGCTCGTGATAAGGAAAATAGACTGTTGCATCGGCACCAGGAGAGACGATATTGAATTTTGGATCGAATACGTCGATGCCATTTACGACCCGATACAACTCTGGCATGGTGAACGCGCCATAGCTTTCGTATTGCCCCACACTGTCGGCAGTACCGGCGATTTCCTGGTAGGTGCTGGTAATGATGAAGTCGGCCGCATTCATTGCGATGAGATCGGCGGTGAATTGGCAGGAAAAATGGTATTGCGGATCGTTTTCTTTCCAATACAGGTCGGAGTAAAGGTATTTGGTTTTTTCGAGGGCGTGGGCAATACCACACTGCGTTACATGCAAACGTTGCGATAGCAGTGTGGCAACTAGGTTGCCATCTGAGTAGTTGCCAATGATGAGGTCGGGTCGGGAGCCGAGCTCGGCCAGGATGGTCTTTTCCGCCTCCGCCGCAAAGCGTTCCAGATAGGGCCAGACTTCAAAGCGTGATATCCACTGCGGGATGATTTCACCGCCCTCATTGCGAAACGGAATACGCACGATACGCGCACTGTCAGTACCGATAACGGGTTCCACCGCCTGGTTACAGGTCGTGGAACCTGCGTCGGGGATGAGGCGGGTTACAATCAGAATCTGTGGCTGTATGTCCAGCCCCTGTTCGTACGCACGCTTCTGCATCTCGTGCTCCAGCGACCGCACCTGATCAAGTATGTAGACCACTTGACCCCCTGTATCTGGCAGGCCCAGAACATTGGCCTGGCCAAAGAACCCATGGGGGGACAGTATCACCAGACTGAAGATCATCGGCATGCGCCCAAGAAAGCGCTCTATGGCTTCCGGCGAGGGTGCTTCCAGGATGTCCGTTAGCAGATCGAAGGCTGCACGGATCTGCTGTACACTTCGTCCCCACCCAGGCTCAAAACCATACTGTTGCAAGGTATGGCCGACGCTGCCCCAGTCCGCCGCCTCGGGTTGAGTGACGAGAAAATCTTCCGCCTGGCGCAGTGCCATGCGTAGTGCAGCAACATCATGGATGCGATCATTAAGCATCAGTTGCTTGCCCTGATATTGGTGCACGCAGAGGAAGTCGAGCAGCTTTTTGTCGCCTTTGCCCAAAGCCTGGAATAGCTGGCTGGAGAGGCGGCGATTGAGGAACTCCACCCCACGGCCGATGGAGCGTGACTCCTGCAATTTGGGAAATTCGCGGTTGAATGGTCCGAAATCCAATTCCATCACATATTCGACACCATGTTCATGGCCGTTGCGCAGACGCTCCTTGAAACTGAGAAATTCACATATCCCAATGGCCTCATGTTGCATGGTGTCGCTATGAATGCGTAGGTAGTTCCAGCGTGCAATGCGTGTGCGTACGGCGAGGTAGATCCAGGGGGTACCAATGGCGGCCTCCTGCGTAACCGCGATCAGATGTCCCAACTCCGAACGGGCAAGATCAGTGTGACCATGGCTGCTGCAGAATCGTTCGAATTCATCGCGTAATTCGGAGCGTAGTAGGAACGGGCGCTCCAATGCCATGTAGTGCCGTAGTAGGGCATGCACGGCATCGCGGTGCTGTCCCAAGTACTCAGTCAGCGAACTGATCATGAGTTCTCTCCTTCGGTGGGCGCGTTGTGACTGGAAAGAAATGCATAGTGTTCCAGCCCTTCCAGTACGCCGCGGGCATAATGACCTGTAGCGAAATAGATCTGCGGCTCACCGCGCAGATGACGCAGCTCGGGGCTGAAGTTGCCCACCACTACACCAAGCGTATCGCCGCGTAGCATCTCGATATCGTTGCCGGAATCACCGGCCACCAGCATGCACTGTGGAGGAATCCCCCACTTGGCCCCAAGATAGCGCACGGCCTGACCCTTGGAGGCGCGTATCGGCAGCAGGTCGAGGTATGCCTGGTGCGAGTAGATGAGATTGGCCGACAGGTTGTGGTTTCGCAAGTGACGGGTCAACTCCCGGATCGGAGGCGCCTTGTCCGGATCAATGTAATAGCTCAGCTTGTGGCTGAGCTGATTCTCCCTGGGTTGCAGGCGTAGGCCCGGTATTCCCTCCAGCATTTGCCGTAGCCGCTCACGGTCCCAACGATAGTCGATATGCCTCTGCCAGTCGGTATCCTGACGCAATTTCCGTCCATAGTGAATTTCAGTACCGACGGAGGTGATGAGGATGTCGGGTATAGACACACCGTTGTCATTGAGTACCTTGATTGCGCTGCTCAGATGACGTCCAGTTGCCACGCCAAATCCAAGTGCAGCATCAGCATTTATCTGTGTCACCAGTTCAGACAATGCATCATCATCACCTAGCAGGGTATTGTCGATGTCACAGACCACTAACCGCTTGATGGTGGGCAGCCGGCTCTTGACCGGACCGATCAGGCGGGCCCGCGCGGTCTGGCCAAGCAGGCGCCGGACAGCCTTCATGTAACTGGCTACGTGAGATGGCCAAGAATAGTAACGATGTGCACCTCTGACGCCATTACCTGCCCAGGTACGCCAACGCTTTCCATCACTGAGCGCATCGAGCAACGTGGCGCCCATGGCGTCGGAATCCAGCGGATCGATGAGCCGCCCATTTTTGCAGTGGGCAATAATATCCTGTGGCCCGCCATCCTCTGTGGCCACGATGGGTAGACCACTGGCGGCAGCCTCTATAAGGGTGAGACCAAAGGGTTCTGTGAGCGCCGGATTAACGAACAGCCCACGACTGCGAGCTGCTAGGCGATAGAGTTCAGGGATATCGTTGGGGTGATGACTTTTTGGATAGGCGATACGTCCATATAGATCGTATTTGTCAATAAGCAGCAGTATATCCGTGAGCACAGCACGTGGACCTTTGTCGAGCGCAGTGACATCCTCGCGGTTACCTGCAACGAGTACCAGATTGGATCGCTGCTGCAGTTCACTATTCTCGCCATAGGCGCGAAGCAGGGTGGTGATGTTCTTGCGTTCGTCAGCACGTGATATGGCCAGCACCATGGGTTTACGCGGTTCACGCAGGAAACGATGCAACTCGTGCCGGATTGGGCTATCAGTGAGTATGCCGTGAGGTGGATGAAATCGACTTAAATCTGTTCCGGGCGGTATCACCTGCATATTCTTTGGCTGATAATTGGCATATTGGCTGTATTGCTGATTTACCTCCTGCCGTGTGCTGGCAATGACCAGGCTGGATACATCCATGGCAGACTCTTCGGCTTCGATGCGCCGTGTCATGTTGTATTGTGTCTCGATGAGATGCGCCGATACACCCTGATCAAGCAGGCGGCGCCGTTTGTCCAGGCCGAGAGAGTGGCCGGTGTGGATAAGTGGAATGCCCAGCAGGCTGGCGAGACGGGTGCCGACATAGCCGGCATCGGCATAGTGGCTGTGGATGATGTCGGGGATGCGCCCTACACTGCGGATGTGCTGCAAGGCCTGATCGGCCATGGAGTCGAGATAAGGCCACAGCACCTCCTTGCGCAGGTAACGACGTGGCCCGAAAGGCAGCCGCACGATGTGTGCCTTGGGTGCGATGTGCTCGAGCGGGACGGTGTAATCCGCTGAGACCTTCGGATCATTGATCTGGCGCGTGACCAAGTCGACGCGGGAAACATCTGGATGTTCCGCCAGAGCGCGTGCCAGTTCGACCACGTATTTTGTCTGACCGCCGGTGTCCGCGTCACGGCCAAGTTCGAGGTTATGGCCGCGAATCAGTCCGTGGACGCTAATCAGGGTGATATAGAGACCGTTTTCCGTAGTGATGACTCAGCCCTCCCAGTGGTTGATGAACTCCTCATAGAAAGCATATTCGCTGACGGTGGCGCCGCGCCGGTTACAGATAGCGGCAGCGAATTCAGCGGCATTGCGTAAGGTTTGCTGGGGATCCCAGCCTCGCGTGAGACCTAGCAGCATGACGGCGCTAAAGGCATCGCCGGCCCCGACAGTATCGACCAGCCGGGTTACTGGTGGTGCCGGGCACTCATATACATGGTCGTCGTGCAGCAACAGTGCGCCGTGTGCCCCGCGGGTGACAACAACGTTATCGAGCTGATGCTGCGCAGAAAATTTTTGTGCCGCCATGGCAGGCTCCATATCTGCAGGCACGAACTCGTGCAGTTCATCCTCATTAAGTTTGGTCCATTGAGTGCCTTGCATCAACCCAATGACATCGTCCTTCTGCCACCACGGGGCACGCAGGTTTATATCAATGAAGGTCGGGATCTCTAGCTCACGCCGCAACCAGTGCAAGGTGGCGCGGGATGCACCACTGCGTGCGGCAAGTGTGCCGTGATAGAACAGCCCAATTTCACATTTGTTCAGTAGTACAGCCGCCGTGTCACGATCAATGTAATCGTAAGCTTGGGCCGCGGCGATATGGAAGTCGTTGTGATCAGCGTGCAGTTTGATGGTTACAGTCCCTGTGGGGTGCACCGTATCGTGCTGTATCGCACGGGTATCCATACCCCAGGCATTCATGTTTTTCAGCACATCACTGCCGGCGGCATCCCGACCGATGCGAGTCAGCAGCAGGGGCGATAGGCCGAAACCATGCAAGTGCCAGGCGACGTTGAATGGTGCGCCACCCAAAACTCTGCTGCCGTCAGGAAAGCAGTCGTATAACACTTCGCCAAAAATGAGTGGTCGCTTGTTGGCGGTGAAACAGTTTTTCCTTGCCATGTCTCGAATCCTCGGAATGATTCGTGTAACGATGGCGACATGGGGCCAAGAGGCCGTGATACTGCCGCAGATGCAGACCTGAATCTGGTCGCGTGTGATAGCTGTGTTTGGTTTGGGTTATAGCTGTCTTTTATAGCAAACCGATGCCCCTATGGCAAAGTATCGTATCAGCGATAGCCGCCCTTGAGACGATAGACCACCCCATAGGCGGTACGCACCATTTCGAACATATCTACATAGCTGGTGGGAGACTCGGAGCCGCCAAGAAAGAGATAGCCGCGCGGATTCATGCTTTGCGCAATACGGGTGAGGATATCCTTCTTCAATTCGGAAGAGAAATAGATAAGCACGTTGCGGCAAAACGCGATATCGAATTTGCCCAACGCAGCATAGCTCTGCATCAGATTCATTTCGCGGAACGTGACACGGCTACGGATTTCTGGCTTTACTTCCCAGCGTTCACCTTTCTGCACGAAAAATCGCTTTACCCGATCATCGGCAATACCGCGGGTTATGGACATCTTGTCGTACTGGCCGGCACTGGCATCCTTCAGCATGGAGGGTGAGATATCGGTAGCTACAATCTGAATATTTGACGTGAGAGCCCCCGGTCTGGCAGCCATGTATTCTTGAATCACCATGCTGATGGAATACGGCTCCTGACCTGAAGAGCAGGCGGCCGACCAGATACGCAATTGGCGAGCTTTCAGGCTACTGTATTCAGGCAGGATGATGTTGGTGAGAATGTCGAATGGGTAACGGTCACGAAACCACATGGTTTCGTTGGTGGTCATGGCATCAACAATACGTTCCCGCAGCTTGGTATGGTGCTTTTGCTTCAGTTGCAACATCAACTCGCTAAAAGTGTTGATGTCGAACTCACGCATCAGACGTGTCAGACGGCTGGTTACGAGATAATGTTTGTTGTCGCCCAGCATGATGCCACAGGCATCTTCGAGAAAACGGCGAAATTCCTCGTATTCGTTTGGCGCAATATGGGAGGTTGTCACGTATTGATCTCGGGTAAGTCGGCGGCAATAGGTGCGTACATGCTGTACGCATTGCAACGCAATGGCGTGTATGTGATCGGTGGTGACAATCAGCTCATGGCTTTCAGTCGGTCGATTACGGCAGTGGCCAACTCATCCGGCTTGAATTTGGCAATGAATTTATCGGCACCGACTTTCTCGATCAGGGAATTGTTGAATATGCCACTCAGAGATGTGTGCAGGACAACATACAGATCCTTGAGTCGGTTGTCAGACCGAATTTGTGTGGTCAGCGTGTAACCGTCCATTTCCGGCATTTCCACATCGGAGATCACCATGCTGAGCTGGTCGGTGATGGGGGTGCCGCTATCTGCCAGGGTATGCAGCATATCGAGTGCTTCGCGGCCATCCTTGACAAGGATGGTTTCCACGCCGATTTGATCGAGCGTGCGTTTGATTTGATTGCGTGCGACGCTGGAATCGTCGGCCACCAGGATGCGGTGATGGCGCTCGCCAAGGGTGTTGCGATTATCTTCGATGATGCTGCTGGTGACGGTTTCGTCCACATGGATGACTTCAGCCAGCACCTTCTCGACGTCAATGATTTCCACCAGATCATCGTCGATGCGGGTGACCGCAGTCATGTAGTTGTGTCCCGAACCCTTGGGGGGCGGCAGGATTTCTTCCCAGTTCATGTTGACTATGCGATCGACGCCGCTGACCAGGAAACCCTGCACGGCGCGGTTGTATTCTGTGATGATGATATAGGCCTGCGAAGTGTCGGTAATCGGGCGGCGGCCGATGGCTTGGGCCAGGTCCATGATGGTGATGGTTTTGCCACGCAGGGTAGCGACGCCACGAACCACCGGGTGGGCATGGGGTACCTTGGTCAATGGCGGGCACTGGATAACTTCCTGTACCTTGAACACATTGATGCCAAAGCGCTGCTTGTCGCCGAGACGAAACATCAGCAGTTCAAGCCGGTTGTGGCCGGCCAGCCGGGTACGTTGATTTACGCCGTCGAGTATGCCCGCCATCTATTGTCTCCGCCTGGTGTTGTCGTTCAGGGATATGGCTGTTATCGGCAAGCCATGGCGCCATCTTTATCCGCTAAGTCGGCACGCTATTTGCGTGCAGTAGGCGTATCCAGTGAGTGATGACCATGCCGTGTATCGCAAAACTGCTGAATGGCCCAAAGTATATACGCTAACTGATTAATTTTGGTAAAGAAATGATTCCTGCTATTGCACAGTTTATCCGTTGCGGCGCCATGAAGCCGGCGCCAATATTCCGGCACCTGCTGCCGGTACTGTGTGGTGTGGTAGGTCTATTCCTGTCGGCCTCCGCACCGGGGACCGAAGATCTGCAGTCGCTGGAATCCATACAGCAGGCAGCCGTCGCTTACCTGGAAGGACAGCATGCGGGCAGCCCGACGCCGCCACAAGTCAGTGCCGGTCGCATTGACTCCCGCTTACGTCTGGGGGCTTGTGGTGAGCCTCTGGATGTATTCACTCCTCCCGGTCAACGCAGCATAGGTACCACGACAGTAGGAGTGCGCTGTGCTGCGCCAGTGCCTTGGACGGTGTACGTCCAGGCGACGGTGGCCCTGATTCAGCCGGTACTGGTGATGCGGCGTCCCCTGCCGCGCGGGACGGTATTGAGCAGCGCCGATGTGGATGTGGTGGAGCGTGACGTTGCACGTCTATCTATGGGGTATGTTGCTGATTTTAAAGACATTGAAGGGATGGTTCTTAGGCGTTCCGTGGTTGCCGGGGCGGTGCTGCATCCAGGGTTGCTGCAGAATCCCACCTCCATTCGCCGGGGTGAGCGGGTAACCATCCTGGGCCAGATTGCTGGTGTCGAGGTGCGCATGGAAGGACAGGCGCTGATGGATGGGGCCAAAGGGGAGGTGATACGCGTGCGTAACCTGTCATCTGGTCGGAATATCGAGGCGGTAGTGTCGGCGCCTGGGGTGGTCCAGGTACGATTGTGAAATAATTTGTAACCAGGGGCTAAAGTTAAGCCTCTAGTGGCCGATACGGGATGTAGAGAAAAGGAGACTAGCCATGGCGATCAACAATATAACCGGGTTTCCCGGCAACCAAAGCCAGCGCGCCACTGACGGCCCGCAGGTACAGGTAGCCCGTAGTGAGCCGACCGCCTCCCAGCAGCAGACTGGGCGGCCCTCGACGATGGATACGGTCAGCTTGACCGATACCGCCGCCCGCCTGCGTGAACTGGAAAATAGTTTGGCCAAGATGCCGGTGGTGGACAGCCAGCGGGTGGAGACCCTTCAGCAGGCTATCGCTAACGGCAGCTACGAAGTGGATTCCGGTCGTGTCGCAGAAAAGATGCTGCGTTTCGAGCAGGATCTGCAGCGTTAATCATGTCCTTGGCACAGACTTGTGTGTCTCTCGAGCAGCTCTTGCAGCAGGAACAGGGGGCTGCGGAGCGTCTGTTCGCTGTTCTCAAGGCAGAGCACGAGGCCATCGCGCGCCGTGATACCGATACCTTGCAGCAGGTTGTTGCGGATAAGCAGGCCCTGCTTACCCAACTGGAGGACAGCCATAGCCAGCGTCTGCAGTTGATGCAGGCGGCAGGTCTGAATTCCGACCGCGACGGATTTGATACCTTGCTTGGGCGGTGTATCGCGTTCGGTCATGATTTGCACTCCAGCTGGAGTGAGCTCAAAGAAAGTCTGATCTCCTGCCAGCGGCAGAATCAGTTGAATGGTGCTGTGCTGGAAAGCAGCCGTCGCAGTACGCACAGGGCTCTGTCCATTCTCTTGGGTGGCCAGGCGGATGGCCCTGAACTGTATAACCAGACAGGTAAGTCCACCCCCTCCGTGCTTGGTGGTAATCGCGTCATCAAGGTTTGAGTGCCCTCTTAGATTTTGTTCCTCCCGCGCTAACGCGCACCCAGATACCCTCTAACGCTGCATTTCGTTGCGACACACATTAACAGTGTGCATGCGATGGTGTTGCGCGTCTTTGACACCTGATATGCATTAATTTCATTTTAATCATTGTGTGAATTGTCATATGTCAGAGTCTTATGCGGCTAATTACCAGCGCTACCACCAGAGAGGTACCACCATAAAATATATTTATCAAATTCAGTTGGTTGCCTTGCTCGTTTCTTTGCGTTGCCACAAATCTGTCCTATAATTAACCTTCTGCTGTGTTAAAACACACACCCATGTGCGTTATGAGCCACACGGTTTGATTTGGATCAAGGCGTCTTGCGGAGTGAAGGGTAACCATGACGCGAGATTAACTCTGTTAACAACCAAGAAGGGAGAGGGCTGATATGAAGCCGACTGCAAAACGTACACTCTCGATGCTGGCAGGCCTGGGGATAGGTCTGGCTGCATCGACGGGTGCCTGGTCCCAGTCAACGCTGGAACAGGTAATGAAGGCGCGCAACCTGACCCAGAAGGATCTTCTGGCGGCCGCCAAAACCTACACGCCTTCCGGTGGTCGCGACGAATTCATCGCGTTCTCTTCCGGTGGTCAGAGTGGCCAGGTGATCGTGTATGGCATCCCGTCGATGCGTATCCTGAAGTACATCGGCGTGTTCACGCCGGAGCCGTGGCAGGGCTACGGTTATGAGGAAGAATCCCGCAAGGTGCTGGCCCAAGGCAATATCCAGGGCAAGGCGCTGAACTACGGCGACACCCACCATCCGGCGATTTCCGAGACCAAGGGTGAGTACAACGGTCGTTATCTGTTCATCAACGACAAGGCCAACCCGCGTATCGCCGTTATCGATCTGCATGACTTCGAAACCAAGCAGATCGTGGTCAACCCGGTGTTCAAAAGTGCCCACGGCGGCGCCTTCGTCACCGAGAACACCGAATATGTGATCGAGGCAGCACAGTATGCCGCCCCGTTCGAAAACAAGTTTGTGCCGCTGGAAGAGTTCAACGACAAGTACCGCGGCGGTATCACTTACTGGAAATTCAACAACGAGAAGGGGCGCATTGAGCCGGAAAACTCCTTCACCATGGAGGCGCCGCCCTATAGCCAGGATCTGTCCGACGCCGGCAAGGGTCCGAGCCATGGCTGGTCCTTCACCAACTCCTTCTGTAGCGAGCGTTATGTCGGCGGCATCGAGCGCGGTCGCCCGCCGTTTGAGGCCGGTTGCTCCTCCAAGGACACCGACTTCCTCCACGTCGTGAACTGGCAGAAGGCGGCAGAACTGGTCAAGGCCGGCAAGGCCAAGAAGGTTAACGGTCACAACGTGATCCCCATGGATGTGGCAGTGAAGGAAGGGGTGATGTTCCTGATCCCTGAGCCGAAGAGCCCGCATGGCGTGGACGTGTCGCCGGACGGCAAGTTCATCATCGTGGCCGGCAAGCTGGATTCGCACGTGACCGTGTACAGCTTCGACAAGATCCAGGCGGCCATCAAGGCGAAGAAGTTCGAGGGCAAGGATCCGTATGGCCTGCCCATCATTGCCCTGAAGGACGCTACCCACAAGCAGGTACAGCTGGGTCTCGGTCCCCTGCATACCCAGTATGATTCCAAGAAGTGCGTGGTCTACACCTCGCTCTACGTGGACTCCATGGTGGCCAAGTGGGACTACTGCGAAGGCAAGGTGCTGGACAAACTCTCCATCCATTACAACATCGGTCACCTGATGACGATGGAAGGCGATTCCGTCACCCCGCAGGGCAAGTATCTGATTGCGATGAACAAGCTGGCCATCGACCGTTTCAACCCGGTGGGTCCGCTGCATCCGCAGAACCATCAGCTGATCGACATCAGCGGCGAGAAGATGGAGCTGCTGTACGACATGCCGCTGCCGCTGGGTGAGCCGCACTACGTGGTATCCATCAAGGCAGATCGCCTGCAGCCGACAGTGCGTTACAAGTCGGGTACAGACAGCCGTACCGACGAGCGCCATCCCTATGCGACTCGCGCCGGCCGCGAAAAGACCGAGCGTACCTGCGACAACGCCGGCAAGTGCACCATCCACATCTGGGGTACCGCCATCCGTTCGCACCTGACGCCGGAAATCGTCGAGGCCGAGGTGGGTGATGAGATCTACTTCCACATCACCAACCTGGAGCGTGCGCAGGAC
>Ga0172382_10009099_pt1 | contig 13642 bp, 12 predicted proteins | sample Leawel138RmetaG_FD_122245 | JGI IMG/M metagenome (GOLD analysis project Ga0172382, IMG submission 122245) | Leachate microbial communities from a municipal landfill in Southern Ontario, Canada - Leachate well 138R metaG | ecosystem: Engineered > Solid waste > Landfill > Unclassified | place...
GGGAAGCGGATCGCCGTCGTGGTCCCGGCCTACAACGAAGAGAAACTGATCGCCGAGACGCTCGCCGGCATCCCGGACTACGTCGCCCGGGTCTACGCGGTGGATGATGGTTCAAAAGATTCAACCGGGGCGATCATCGATGAGTGGGGCCGGCGGGATCCGAGGATTGTTGCGATCCACCACAACCCGAACCGTGGCGTGGGGGCGGCGATCACCGCCGGCTACAAGCGTGCGGTCGAGGACGGGATGGATATCGCCGCGGTGATGGCCGGTGACAACCAGATGGATCCGGCCTACCTTCCGTCTCTCCTCGACCCGATCGTCGACGGCCGGGCCGACTACACGAAGGGTAACCGGCTCATCAGCGATGCCTATCGGAAGGGGATGTCTTCGTGGCGGAGTTTCGGGAACTCCCTCCTCACCTTCCTCACCAAGGTGGCCTCGGGTTACTGGCAGATGATGGACCCCCAGAACGGCTACGTGGCGGTCTCGATAAAGGCGCTTGCCGAGCTCCCCCTCGACAGCGTCTACCAGGGTTACGGCTACTGTAACAACCTCCTGGTCTGGCTCAACATCTACGGGATGCGGGTGCAGGACGTCGCGATACCCGCCCGCTATGGGAGGGAACGCTCGGGGATCCGGTATTCGACGTATATACCGAGGGTCTCGCGGCTGCTTCTTTCGAATTTCCTCTTCCGGCTGAAGACGAAATATGTTCTGATGGGCTTCCACCCCCTCGCGTTCTTTTACTTCGCCGGCGCAGTGCTCGCGCCGCTCGGGGTGATCGGGGGGCTCGTCACCCTCTGGGAGAAGTTCGTGCTCGGGGTGCCGGTGTTGTTCGTGCACGGGGTGCTGTCGTTTCTCGTGTTCATGATTGGGATGCAGTTCCTGCTGTTTGCGATGCTGTTTGATATGCAGGCGGAGAAGGGGGTGGGATCTTGAAGGATTTTGAACATTTTATCGCCATTTTAGATATATTTACCCTGAAGAATATAGCTATTGACATTCCTGCTGTGATCCAGGATGAACTCAAATAACACCTATCGGATCTGCTCTCGATGTGTCTCAGACACGACCATGCCCAGCATACAGTTTGACGAGCATGGCGTCTGCAACTTCTGTCATATTCACGATACTCTGGATGAGCAATTTCCTCTCGATGAGGTAGGAGAGCGAAGACTGGACCAGATCATTGAGAAAGTACAGAGAGATGGTCAGACCAAGAAACACGACTGCATAGTGGGTGTCAGTGGAGGCACCGACAGCACCTTTTGCCTGTATATGGCGAAGAAACTGGGACTGCGACCTCTTGCGGTTCACTTTGACAACGGATGGAACTCAGAAGAATCGGTATCTAACATCAGGAATGCCACAAGGAAACTCAGGATCGATCTCAAGTGGATCAAGGTCGATTTTGAAGAATTCTGTGACATTCAACGATCTTTCCTCAAGGCCTCTGTTCCCGATGCCGAGATCCCGACGGATCTTGCCATTCATGCAATCCTTCACCGTACAGCCGCAGAGAATGGCATTAAATGGATCATCAACGGGATGAACTTCCGCACTGAAGGTATACAACCCCTAAAATGGAGTTATACAGATGGAAGGTATGTCCGGAGTGTACAGGAACTGTTTGGCAGTCACTCTCTTGTGACGTATCCCAACCTGACAATCCCTGATATGATCAACTTCTCATTCATTAAGGGCATCAAGACCATCCCTCTCCTCGCCTCCATGGATTATAGTAAGGAAGAGACCAGGGATATCCTCAAACACGAGGTAGATTGGGTCGATTATGGAGGGCATCATTTTGAGTCTCTCTATACCCGGTTTGTGATCACCGACATCCTCTGGGATAAGTTCCAGATAGATAAGAGGAAGGTTCAGCTCTCTGCTGCTGTGCGTTCCGGGAAATCAACCCGCGACACGGCACTCGAGATCCTGAAAACTCCTCCAAGCGGGGATCCAGAGATCACAAAGATAGTTCTTGAGAAGATCAGATTTACGGAGGAGGAATTTGAGAAGATCCTCTCGCTCCCCCTGAAGACTTTCCTCGACTACCCTACCAGTTACCCCTTGATCAAAACTCTGAAGTGGCCGATCAGACTGGCCTGCTCCTTGAACCTTGTTCCAGAGATCTTTTACGAAAAGTATCTGGGGGCGCAGATATAATATGCGGATTGTTGTCGATATTAATCACCCCGGTCACGTTCACTACTTCAAGAACTTCATCTGGGAGATGAAGCAGAGAGGTCATAACATCGTGATTACGGCAAGCCGCAAGGATGTTGCAATTCAACTACTCCAGCAATATGACCTCAGTTACATTGATCTTGGAAGCTATGGGTCGTCATTGCTCAAAAAAATGATTAACATCCCAGTTATGGATATAGAGATGTACCGTACAGTGAAGAATTCCCGTCCGGATATTCTCCTCGGTTTTTCCTCCATTCGGGCTGCACATACATCCAAAGTCTTAGGAATACCCGCCATTATCTTCGATGACACTGAACATGCTACCTGGGAACATTTCCTCTACACCCCCTTCGCTGCTACGATCCTGACCCCGAACTGCTTTCACAAGGATCTCGACAAAAAGCAGATCCGGTTCAACAGTTACATGGAACTCGCTTCACTCCACCCAAACCGCTTCACCCCAAACCCCACCGTCCTCGCCGGCCTCGGTCTCGCCGAGGGCGACCCTTTCATCGTTGTCCGCTTCGTCTCCTGGCAGGCGAGCCACGACGTCGGGCAGCACGGCATCCGCGACAAGGTCAGGCTCGTGAAGGCGCTGGAGGAGTACGGCCGGATCCTGATCACCTCGGAGGGGGCGCTGCCGCCGGAGCTGGAGGGGTACCGGATCCGGGTCTCGCCGGAGAAGCTGCATGATCTGTTGTATTATGCGGCTTTGTACGTGGGGGAGGGGGGGACGACGGCGTCGGAGGCGGCGGTGCTCGGGACGCATGCTATTCACATCTCCACTACTGCGAAATACTGCGGTGTATTCTGCGACTTAAACCGACATGGACTGCTTTGGACATCAGAAAATGATGAGGAAACAATTCAAAAAGCGATCGAACTCCTTCAAGATTCAAATCTCAAAAGCATGGGGCAGTATAAGCGCGGTTGTTTGGTTGAAGAAAAAATCGATGTGACGGCTTTCATGATCTGGTTCATTGAGAATTATCCTGAGAGTGCAGATCTGATGAAAGAGGATTCTAATTTCCAAGATACTTTTCGATCCAGAGGGTCATTATGAAGGTGTTAGTTCTGTCCCCACACACCGATGACGCTGAACTGGGATGTGGCGGGACAATCATTAAACTATTAGAAGGTGGAAATGAGGTTTTCTGGGTTGTATTTTCGACCGCTGAAGATTCCCTACCTGAAGACCTTCCTAAAGACACTTTGAAGCGAGAGTATTTTGACGTATTGAAAGCATTGGGTTTAAATAAGAATGAGTGTAAGGTCTTTGACTTCAAAGTCAGGAATCTGTACAACTTCCGACAAGAAATACTTGAGGATTTAGTTAAAACTAGAGATGAGTATCATCCAGATGTTGTGATAGGCCCATCTTTGAACGATCTCCATCAAGATCACCAGGTGGTTGCGCATGAAATGGTCAGAGCATTTAAAACGACTTCGAGTATCATCTGTTATGAATTGCCCTGGAATCATATTTCCTTTAATACACAATGCTTTATCAAACTGAATAATGATCAGGTCGAGAAAAAGTGTGAAATTTTGAAAAATTATCAATCCCAGTTCATCAAGGGCAAGCCCTACTTTTCAAAAGAGTATATTTTCGGCCTGGCAAAGACGCGAGGCATACAATGCAATTCGGAGTATGCTGAGGCTTTTGAGGTCATACGATGGATGATTTAACCGTTCTTGTTACCGGTGTGGGAGCTCCTGGCATAAAAGGTACGCTCTACTCTCTAAGGGAAAACTTTGACAATAGAAAAATAAGGATAATCGGAACTGACATCAAACAAGAGGTCATCGGAACGTATCTGTGTGATTCATTCTATTGCATTTCCAGACCGTCTGAAAAGGCCTACCTAGATCGACTGCTCTCTATCTGCGAAAATGAACGTATAGATGTAATATTGCCTCAGAACACTCTTGAGCTGCCCGTCTTGGCTGAAAATAAGCACTTATTCCTCAATGTTGGGACATCTATTGCAATTTCTGATGCGGCTGCGATCGCTATTGCCAATGACAAATATGAACTGATGAAGTTGGCTGAACGAATTGGTGTTCCAACGCCAAACTATGCCCTTGTAGATAATTTTGAGTCCTTGGCTGAGTCTGCAAGAGGGTTAGGATGGCCAGATAAGCCAGTTGTTGTCAAACCTCCACTTTCCAATGGGATGCGTGGAGTACGCATCATTGACGAATCCCTCGATCTTAAAAAGATGTTCTATTCAGAAAAACCAACATCTTTGTTCACGAAAACGAGTACCCTTCATGCGATCTTAGGATCTCATTTTCCATCTCTACTGGTAATGGAGTATTTGCCTAACGCAGAGTATACCGTCGATGTCTTGAAAGCTCAGGGGTATACGATCATTCCAAGGAAACGGGATCTCATTCAATCTGGCATCACGTTCAACGGTACCGTAGAGCATCAGAAAGAACTTATCACCTATGCACAGAGACTTAGTGACGCTACAGGGTTAGATTATGCATTTGGCTTCCAGTTCAAGTTAGATGAACATAATGTCCCTAAACTATTGGAGTCTAATCCCAGAGTCCAGGGCACGATGGTACTCTCGACATTTGCAGGTGCTAATATCATTTATGCTGCCGTTAAACGTGCTCTGAATGAAGCTATTCCTGGTTTCAAGATTGAATGGGGAACAAAGATCTTCCGTTACTGGGGTGGCATGGGGCTCCAAGAAGGAAAACCTGTGGCATTCTTATGAAGACCTGGAAGAAATACTCGCAATACCTGCTGCTTGGCGAATGGCACATCCACACGAGTTATACCGATGGTGAAAATTCAGTAGACGATTATTGCAAGAGGGCAGTGGAGTTGGGCGTACCCCTGGTTGCATTCACCGAACATGTCCGGCGACGTTTGAGTTATGACTTTAATGCGTATCTTGAAGATATCGACAGGGCACGGGAACAGTATGATTTAATTGTTCTTTCAGGATGTGAAGCGAAGGTTCTTCCAGATGGAACTTTAGATGTTGATGATAGCATTCTGAAGCAGGTTGATTACCCTATATTTGCTTTTCATTCCTTTCCTAAAGATATAGATGTTTATCTTGACGCACTCGACAATGTCTTGAGAAACCCTTATGTCAACACTTGGGCTCATCCGGGTGTGTTCCTTGAAAAGGCCGGCCTTAACTTGCCAGAAAACGAGCTGTCTCGGGTATTTAAAGTGCTCAGCGCTAATGAGATCCTAATCGAACTGAACGCGAGGTATAACGCTCCTTCGGATGCATGGATCAGCTTAGCCAGATACTGCCAGGTGGATTTTGTCAGAGGCAGCGATTGCCACTGTGTTGAGGAGCTCAAATGAGAAAAACTCTATTTAATCCCGTGGTTTATGCCTGTGCTATACATCTACATGGTCTGCCTGCACTCAACTGCCCCAATGGTTTCACCCCTCGTTTCATCCAGACTTCAGGCGAGATCAGCGAGTTCATGAAGATGCACGTCATCAATCTCGCCTACAAGAGGATCATCAACGATCCCCGGGAATCACCTGCCGTCAAGGTCACCGAGAGCTTGCAAACCTCAAGGTCGACGAGCAGGTGTATGAGTCACTACTACTTAGGCGGTTTGATGGAGGCGTGTTTGTGATGAATATCCACAGTTACAGGGGGAACCGCTATACTGAGACACGATATGAACGCATTATCGATTTGGCGGAAATTTACTGTAGCCCACATAATAAATTGATCGCAGATCTAGGTGCGGGTAGCAATCCTGTGTCTCAGTATATCCCAGGAAAGGAATCGATATCGTTGGATTTCAATCTAGATTCAAATCCCGATATTGTTTGCGATCTCAATTCAGGTATCCCTCTTCAAAATAATGTCTGCGACATTGTTATCGCAACTGAGGTCATCGAACATATATATTATTCCAAAAAATTGTTTGATGAAATTATAAGGATCTTAAAATCCAGTGGATATATCATTTTGAGTGTTCCTAACGCTTGCTCTCTTCTTTATCGGATTCTTTGGTTATTTGGCAGAGTTCCACCTTTTGCTGCTAAGGCTGATCACACCTATTCGCCTCCAGGAGATGCTGGGGGGCACGTTCGGGATTATAATTTCTCCGAAGTTGAGCAAATTTTGACAAATAGTGGATTTAACATAATTGCATCCACTACAAACGGTGTCATCTATAATCGTTTTTGTATCCCATATTATTTATTACCTAAAACATTCGGACAAAAAATTATAATCGTAGCACAGAAGGGGTAATTTACATGAGTAAATCAAATCGGAGATACTATTTATTGCCATATCATGAAGAACAAATGCGAGATAATCCACTTAATTCCATTCTTTATACCAATATACCAGAGATTAGTGATCTGGGCGCAAAAATTGGCATCCTTGGCCAGGGGTACGTCGGCCTCCCGCTCACGATGGCCTCTGCAAGGAGATTTACCATCTTCGGCTACGATATCTGCACAGACACCATCGAGAACCTCAAGGCAGGCAGTTCCCACATCCAGGATATTATCACTGATGAGCACCTCTCCCAGCACCTTGGGAAGACTTACTTCCCGACATCAGATCCCGAAGCTCTCCGCCGGCGCGACATCCTCATTATCTGCGTCCCGACCCACCGGGCGAAGAAGTACGGCTTCATCCCGCGCTTCATCGAGACCTCCGGCAAGATCAACGAGTTCATGAAGATGCACGTCATCAACCTCGCCGATCGAGGGCTCCGGAAGGCCGGCAAGCGCCTCTACGGGGCGAAGGTCGCGGTCATGGGCCTCACCTACAAGAAGAACATCAGCGATCCCCGGGAGTCGCCGGCCATCAAGATCATTGAAGAACTGGTCAATCCCGGGACCGAGGTGCGGGTGTATGATCCTTTCGCCCCCTCGCTTGAGACGAAGGCCGGGGTGTTTACCTCTGCCGGCAGCGTTGGGGAGGCACTCGCCGGCGCGGAGTGTGCGGTGTTTCTCGTGGATCATGATTGTGACCGGGGGATATCGATGGAGAGAGTGAAGGGGCTCATGGCCTCGCCAGTGGTCGTGGATGGGAAGAATTTGTTTGAAGGTGGAGAGGGGGTTGTGTTGCTGGGGATTGGGAAAGGTGAGATGTAGCTATGTTTCGTAAAGGACTCTTCATTCTGGCGCATCAGTGCGGAGATACCTCTTTTTATCCTACATACAAAAAACTGGTTCGGGATCAGTGGAAACCCTATGAGGAGCTGAAACGCGATCAGGAGAAACAGTTGAGACATTTGATCGGGTTTTCTTATGAAAATGTTCCGTACTACCGCAATCTCTTCAAAAGCCTCGGGCTCTTGCCCAAGGATGTACAGACTGTCGAGGATCTTGAGAAGTTGCCCATCCTCACCAAGGATATCATAAAAAAGCACTGGGAGGAGTTCAAACCAGTGAATCTCTCGTCGATGAAGTATTACGACCAAGCAACAGGGGGAACGATGGGCACACCCTTCACTTATAGGTTATCGAAACGTGACCGTTTTCTGAGTGGAGCGCTCCTCTACCGGGGATGGGGGTATGGAGGCTACGAATTGGGAGACCGGATGGTCTTCCTTGCGGGGTCATCTCTTGGCTTTGATACAAAATCCCGGCTAGCTACTTTTCTCCATGAGACAGCACGAAACTTCAGGAAGCTCTCTTCCTTTGATATGGGGGGCGATGAGATGCAGATGTATTCTCAGAGCATAAATTCATTCGAACCGAGATTTATCAGAGGTTACGCCTCCTCCATCTATTTCTTCACAAAGTGGATCGAAGAGAATAACCTCGCTATCCACCCTCCTGTCGCCGTATTTACTACATCAGACAACCTTTTCCCACACATGCGGACAAAGATCTCGGAGGTATTTGGTTGTGAGATATACGATGGATATGGTCTGAATGACGGAGGGGTGGGTGCCTATGAATGCTCTGAACATGCTGGCCTGCACATCGATACTGAGCGGAGCATAATGGAGGTGGTTGATAACGAGGGGCGCCAGATTGACCGCGGTGAGGGGCGGATTCTTGCGACAAGTCTGCATAATTATTCCATGCCTTTTATCAGGTACGCTACCGGGGATGATGGCCACATAATCGATGATGGGTGCGGATGTGGACGTAGATACCCGTTATTGAAGGAGATCGGGGGTAGGACTACAGATGTGCTTTTTACTCCAGAAGGGAAAAATATCCATGGCTGGTTCTTCCTGTATATCTTCTGGGACTATGGTAAGGGAATCAAGGAGTATCAGGTTGTTCAGGAGACCCGAGAGAGAATTGTCATCAAAATCGTCCCAGAAGAGGGTTTTGACAAGAGTCAATTGGATAATATCCGAGAAGTCGTAGCCAGGAGGAGCCCTGGATGGGATATTAAATTTAAGTGTGTCGATGCGATTGATCGAAGCCATTCAGGGAAATACAAATTCATTGTGAATAATGCAGCTGCGGTTAATGATATGGAGTTGTTTTAGCAAATGTGTGATTACATCTTAGTAACTCCTGCAAAAGATGAGGGGGATAATCTTCCTTTTGTCATGAAATCCGTGGTTGAACAGACAATAAAACCCAGAATTTGGTTGATTGTTGATGATGGCAGTACCGATAATACTTCTCAAATTGTTCAAGATGCTGAAGTAAAACATAGCTGGATAAAAAGCATTACGTTACCTCCCCACCCATGGGATATCACTTTCCATTATTCCTTTGTTTGCAAAACTGGATTTGATTGGATCACCTCACACTGTGCTGAGAATAAAATAGAGTACCACTATATTGGATTATTAGATGCAGATACTGAACTATCGCCCGATTTTTTCGAATCTCTAATAAGCGCCATGCAAAACGACGCTTCATTGGGTATTGTTAGCGGCGGGATTCATCACATTGTAGATGGAAAGCTAGAATGGAATCAGAGTAACGAAAACTTGCCCGCTGGAACTGGAAGGTTATGGAGAAGAGAATGCTTTTTTCAGACGGGGGGGTATATTGTCGAACCAGCACCAGATTCAATATCAAACGTAAAAGCAGTGCTACGTGGATGGAAGATTAAAAAATTTAAAAGTGTCATTGCAGTAGAAAGAAGGATGACAAGTAGCGCTCAAGGTCTTTGGGAAGGGTATCAGACAAGAGGTTCGCTATCGCATTACGTGGATAAGCATCCCTTACTCATTTTACTAGGTTCACTTTCCTTTACCATCAAGAAACCACATTATACCGGCCTGGCATACCTATACGGGTATCTTCAGGAATGGTTCAAAGGGTCACCTAAGATAAGTGATCCAGAAATTCGGGATTATTATCGGAATGAATGGTTAAAAGAATATATTAAATTATCCTGAAGACCTATACGAGGCATGATTTGTGTGTTTGTAAGTTGATGGTGCGTTGCCATGGTCAATATAAGCTTTTTTGAACCGCACCTAAAAAATATGGATCTCGTATTCGGACTCATCGGAATAGTCGTAGGTCTAGTCATAGCAATTGTATCACTCTTTGGGGTAATAAATCAACTTTTGATAGGCTTAACTATTCTTCTCATATCATCAGTATATGTATTCATAAGACCGAAGATTAGATCACAGCGCGAGATCGCATCAATATCAATACCTCCTCGCATTTTATCCATACTGGACATCATATTCTGGTCTCTCCTCTCAATAGCTCTGCTCATATGGTACTCCAACCTATATTATCGCCCGGTAGCTTACTTTATTATTATACCGATATTATCTGCAATAATCGCCTTAGAAATATTCTCGTCCCATGATTCACACCGATTTTGGCCGATATTATTAAAAATAGTTGTTTTATCGCTTGTTATTCGAGGGGGCATTTACTTTAATTACCCAAGCATCATGGGCTATGACGCTTATTTCCATACGAAATTAGCGAACATTATTATGCTCACGGGTTCAGTTCCGCCCCTTGAGATCAGCGATCAGTACGTCTATGCCCCCATCGTGCACACCTTAATTGCAAGCGTCGGAGTGCTGTGTCAGATCCCAGTTAAGTATGCCGTCTTTTTATCCATGGGTATTGGGAGTGTGCTCAGCACCATCTTCCTTTACATAATTGGAAAGTATATTGCAGGTTCTCAGATCGGTCTGCTCGCAGTCCTCCTGGCAAACTTAACAAACGATCTCATTGTGCGGGGCATCACGAATATTACCGCAGGCTCTCTGGTGATATGCTATCTATTGGTGATGCTCTATTTGATTTTTGCCGATATTGATCGCCCAAACACTCAAGACTCCTTGCTAATATTCCTCTCTCTCCTTCTGGTCATAACGCATCAGCTGACCACTTTTGCTGTTTTCTTTATCATGGTAGCCCTCATATCTTCTCAGACAATTATATCACATATTCGCAACATTCCTTTCCAAAGACGTCGCTATATCGTATATCTCATGCTCTTCGGAATAGCGATCATCTCATACTGGATGAGTATGGAGCTCTCTGCTGGATCTGCATTTTTCGATTGGGTGCTTAAACCCTTCATTGATACCCTTAACACAGGTGGAAAGTATGGGAGTGATCTCCTGATCGTTGGTCGCGTCTATGAGCAGCCTCTACTCGATCGCCTAATCCTCCAGCTCAGCTACCTCATTCTACCATTTTTCGCGATAGGTGGGCTACTATTATGGATCTCTTCAGAGAGTAGAGAGAGATTTACTGTTGCTGTAGTTGCGGGTGCTATGTTTGTTATGGTTTATGGCATCCCCTTGCTAGGTATTCAGAACTTGCTCACAAACCGATGGATGCCTCTGTTATGCATTTTTCTAGCTTTACTTGCAGCAGCGTTTATCTGGCGATCAATTAATCTTATACCTCTAAAAATGGTAAAGGTGTGCTCTGTGCTTTTGATCGTTTTTATCTTTGCATTCTTAATGATCACAACTCCTGGGATCAATAAAGACAATCCGTTGGTTAGCAAAGATGCAACCGCGAGGAATCAATTTACTCAAAGTGAGATACAGGCTGCCAAAACAATTGGATCAGCATTTGATGGAAATACATATGTAGACTCGACGTTCTCGGGAGCATACATATTTTACATGATGCCCAATCCGCCTAACAAAGATCTTCAAGTCTCTAAACAAGTATCACATTTTAGCATATCAGGTAATTACGATCCAATTGGAACTAATAATTTGTTCGTTTTAAGAACCTGTACTCTCTATGAACCGGTTGCTGTAAAGGCATCTCACCTCTACAGTGATTTAAGTACTCAGATCATTCCTCAGAATTTTTTTGAGAGCTTTGAATCGCGCCACTTCGATCTAGTTTACGATAGCTCTTACGTTTTGGGGTATTTATCGTGCTAACTTTAGCAAAAAAACAGGAAAGATAGAAGAAAAGTTCATGATAAAGAGGAATATAAGATGCTCTGGCACGACGATGTGCTTATTATGTTTTCACCAAATATAAGGTGACTTTCAAGTCTTCTATAAATAAACTGTGACATCTTAATAACCCAAAGTATCATACCTCTCTCATATGCGGGTCATCTATTTCGTGAGGTCACTTGAACATGCTCAGTCAGGCGTCTCTAAAAAAATAATCGCGCAAGTTGTTTCCCTTAATGAAGTAGGCGTAGATGCAAATCTTCTCACTTTTGGAAATCTAGATGATCTGAAATCTCATGCTGAAATTTCGAGACATATAGCCCACAATCCTTCAGATATTAATTGTGACTACAGTACGAGTATAGCTGGCTTACTTCGACGTGACTTATGTATCAATCGAACATTGAGGCTCCTTTTAAGATCATTAGGATCGAAAGACGTTATATACTCAAGGATTCCCCCTCTATCGATCTCGACGCTAATTTCTTTGAGGACGTTACGGAATTGTAAAGTTGTATTTGAGTTCCAGAGTATAGAAAATCAGGAGGCGTGGTCGAAAGGACACTACGTTTTTGCCCTACTTGATACTGTATTTGGAAAAATCCGAAGAAGCAACATTGACGGCATCATCGGTGTTACCGATGAGATCACAGCGTATCAACTTAAAAGATCAGGCGACGACTCCATTCCCCACCTCACAATAGGCAACGGCTTCGCGGTCCAATCCGTCCAGATAAGGCAGACCCCACCTCACGCCGGCCATCTCCACCTCCTCTGCGTCGCGAACGTCAGCCGCTGGCACGGGCTCGACCGGCTCTTCCGGGGCCTCGCCGCCTGTAGCGAAACACCGAAAGTCACCCTCCACATCGCCGGCGACGGAGCAGAGCTACCCCATCTCCAGAAACTGGCCGGCGACCTCGGCATCAGCGACCGGGTGATCTTCCACGGCTTCACGACCGGCAAAGCCCTCGACGCCCTCTTTGACCAGTGCCATATCGCAGTGGGGAGCCTTGGGATTCATAGAATTGGTCTGAAGGAAGCATCAATCCTCAAAGCCAGAGAGTATTGCGCCCGAGGCATCCCCTTTATCTATGGGGTACCTGATCCCGACTTCCCCCCCGACTTCCCGTACATCCTCCACCTCCCCGCCGACGAGAGCCCCATTGACATTGAGCAGGTTCTGACGTTCGCAAGAGAGGTCTGTGCCGACCCTGATCACCCGGCGAAAATGCGCCGCTACGCCGAGGAGCACCTCGACTGGTCGGTGAAGATGAAGAAGCTAAAAGATTTTCTGGAGGCGCTGGTCGGGGAAGACGGCACCCCGGAACCCGGCACCGACCCTCTTACTACAGAGGGACCGGAGGTTCCCGGCGGCACGGGGGTGGCCGGCGCAGGCCCGGGCGATACATCCTCGGGCTCACCAGAGGGCCGAGGATCATAAGAAGGCAATATCTGCGAACCAGACCGCAGGGCGGGCCTGATCTCCTATTCCGGGGGGCATCCCAACAGGGTCCAGCGCGCTACAGAATCCGCGCGTTCCTGCAAAAGTTTGCGCTCCAACCTAACCTTCCCGGAGGCGCGACGCACCGGATAGCCAGGAGTCCTGCGCCATGAGGCCGGCCGGGACTGAGATCATCCGTCACAGGGACTCTCCCGGATATCAATTATTCCGGGAATAGATCTCCCGCAAATGATCATACCCGGCATCCAGATAAGAATTACAGATCCGGTCCGCCCTCTCCTTCTGGCCGGAGCGGTAGAGGATATCGACAACCTTTTGAAGTTGCTGCTTCTTATACGGGAAGTGATTCCCGTTCGGGCATCAGATCCTCCACCGGCACAAAATCATAGAGTTACAACCGGGGTTGTAAACACTTCTGCACACAAGAATCCCTCATAACACCTCCCAATCTTAAAACAGGGGTGATATCTGGAGATCCAGATTTCTCGTTTACAACCTGCCCAAAAGCACACAAGAGATCCTCTCCCGGGGACGATGTGAAACCCATCACACCCAGGGGAAGAGATAGAAAGAGACGTATCTCCTGGCAAACTCAAAAAATCTCCTTCACTGGACCCGAAGAACCGGAAACCCCACTATCCA
>Ga0172382_10009101_pt1 | contig 13639 bp, 7 predicted proteins | sample Leawel138RmetaG_FD_122245 | JGI IMG/M metagenome (GOLD analysis project Ga0172382, IMG submission 122245) | Leachate microbial communities from a municipal landfill in Southern Ontario, Canada - Leachate well 138R metaG | ecosystem: Engineered > Solid waste > Landfill > Unclassified | place...
AGCTTAGTGTCTTTGAAAAATCGTCTCAAATGGATGCACAATCCAGGAACAAAACCAAACTAATAGACTTACAAACCATGTCCGACATTGCAAGCAAATTTCTTTCAGAACGAGGAATTAATCCGCCTTATCCTTCATCAGCTGCTTGGATAAAAGACCTCAATCACTTGGAAGCAGAAAAAGAAACGCTTTATCAAAATTATTTTCAACTCAAGGGAAGGTGGAAACAAATCCAAACGGTGAGGAAAAATGTTGAACAGCTGATTCAACCCATAAAGAACCTCAGTTTGGAGAAGGAATAAAGATTTTTGTCCCTCATTGGAAATTGAGGCTTACTGGATTTCATCCGGGATATGTAAACCCTCGATAGTAATGAAAAATGACAATCTATCAAACAGCATTAAACGGAGAAGGAGTATTTATTTTTGTTTCCAGAGAAAGAAAGGAGTTATTACCAGAAGGATAGATGGAATCTAGAATTTAAAAAGATAACAGGGCAGGGGGGGAAATTGCCCTTGCACTTGTTGTTCTCTTTACCGAATTGAGTCATGTACTTTCGGAAATTTGTAGTAATTGCTCCTATATCTATGTCTTGATAATCCAACCATGGTCAAACAGAAAATATTCCACCCGCGTGGCAGGGTTTTGGATCATGTGAATGCAGGAATCTTCTTATTCAACTAACTCCACCACATACAACCAAAAATCTTTTCCTTTCTTTTTGGCAGTGTCAAATTCGAATTATTAAACTCAGCTGGATTTTGGCTGTCCTAAACTTCGGAAAGAGATTTGACTTCAATGTATCGGATTGTTCCATCACTGTCTTTCGATTCGATTTCGTATTCAGGGTGGTGGACCCGTGGAAGGGGACGATTGTAATGCTCTCAGAGGTTTAGATTTGGGCTGAGACCAACCCCGACTCGATCAAAGCAATCTGGCTGGAAAGTAAAAACAAACCTGAAGATATGATTATTGATTGGGATAATCTCGATGTAAGAATTTTGTGGTTGCTCCGGAATTCAAATCTGAGGTCTCCAGAATGGCAGTGAAAATCGGATACCCATAATCTATGCTGTAGAGGGTATGGTGGAAGCGGTGGTTCTTGTAGCTTTTGAAGTAATGATGCTTTATATAGCAATTAATGATGGTCTTCGTAAAGGAATCAAATAATTAGCATAATGTTGGCCATAAATATTATTGTTTCCACAGAGTATCACCGGCTTTGCAACAGAATTGCACCAGGAATAGCGACCGAAATTTTAATTGAGGCTTAACTAAGGTTTTTTGTAATACTATCACAATATCTGGATCAGTTATTGAGGGCCAAGTCAGGAGAGTCTTTATGGTAATCCCATGTTGTATAGACCTGTAGCATGATTTATATATCTAAAACATATAAATACCCACCTTCTGGATGGTCCTCAAATTCGACCCCAAAATTTCTCATATAATCACACATTATGTCTACTCCATCAGACAAATCTATTTCGCTTTGTTCATACTTGTCTTTAAAATATTTCATCAGTTCTATGGTTCTATCATTTATAAAATGTGAAGGTGGAATAATAAAATTTTGTAATGATTTTTCGATGTGGTGATATCTGGCAAACCCGTGAACCGTTGCTACTGTAACAACGGATATGGAGTCATGGGTCAACTTCATAAAAAGTTCCACATCACCGTGAAGCCGAAAATTATCTATTTCGGTTTTAATTTGTTGGTAATATTGACCATTACTTGAAAGAGCCCAATATTCTTCAATTGAATTATTACTGAATTTTTTCCAACATTCCGTTGGTTCTTTAAAAATTCCGTCTGTAATCTTGTAAGCAAGCCTGTCTGCAAAATACTCATCAAAAAGAAAATTGAGATTCCCTAAATAACTGCTCTGAAAAAAGGAATCTGTAGCTATTGTAGGAAACCTATCTGAATTAATAATATGTGCAACTTCATGAAAAATAATGAAGCTTCGAATCATTGAATCAAATTCACCAAAGAAAAGCATTGGATTGAGTACAATAATTCTATTATTGCTAGCCACGATATTTTTTGCCAACACTACGACAGCCGATTCAGTGATACCATGACTTCCAGTAAAATCAGATCTATTCTCGAGCTCGTTCACTTTTTCGCTAAAATTCTCGGGAATGATTATTTGTAATATCTTTGAAGATTGTTCAAATTTGTTAATTAGCTCAACAAAGAATTCCATTTCTTGTTTGATTAGTGCTTTTTCATTCTCATTACCTATTTGAATTTTGATATCCATAATCATTAATCCCTGGTCAAAGGAGGAAAAAATTATAATTCGTTCATCTTCGACGATACTAAAATATAAAGAGGTTAGTTAATGTCAATCAAAATGGGATGTTGTTCATATTTGCCTGCTGGTTTTTCCAAGATTGAACTTTGCTATCCAAATAGTGCAATATTGTTCTGGTTGAATTGATGACCAGCATAGCTTCTGGTTCTTCTAATAAAGGATTGGGGTGAGCAAGGGAAGCTTTATTGCGTACTGGTTGAAGTGTATCTATAATCGTTGACATTGATTGTAATATTCTTTTTATATCTTGTTCTCTATGCCCCGAAGCATGAAATGCTGGGTGATTATCCCTGATATTTTTATACAAACTCGTAATTGAATCATTTTCTTTGTACGAGAAGTTTATATCATCAAAAATAAATTCCATATACCCTTGTAAGGCAGTGAACAAACGATCAATACCACTTGATGCATTTGACTTACTCAACAATAATTCAGCATCTTGTAAAGCCTGAAGTACCACTGCGTAAGATGTTTGCAAAGAAACCGCGGATACTCCCTCTCCTGTTTCTAGTCGAGATGCGGTTTCTTCTAGTTCATCATGAAGCTTTTGTGTCCTTGTGTCGGGTTTGTTTTCTGCATCTACTGGGAAACGTTCTAGTACTCCTCTAATAATTAGAGCTTGATTCTTTGGGCTTTGAGAAGAAAGTATTTTGATAAATCTCTCCCTAGTAGTCCCATCAATTTCATATGGGTTAATATCCAGGTCACAATATAAAGGATAAAACTCAGCGTGAGTTCGATAGACAAAATCACCCAAATACCCACCTTCAACCCCAATATAGCGGTTGACGATTACCATGACCTCTCTATTTGATAGCCTATTACTCATAACTAAACTCTCGAACTTAATCTTTCAAAGTATTGTTCACTGGGGAAAACCATGTCTCCTTTTAGGTGAGTGCGCCAATTAGCTTGGCAATGTACCCGTTAGGATCATCTCGTTGGAACAACACATTACGCGCTTCCCACTCTTCTCTATTCATCTCACGCGTTTGTTGCGGGATTTCAGCCAGCGGTGTTGGAGAAATAATGAACGAATCCAGAATCACCTTGGGATCTCCTAACTCTTCTTCTATTCCTTTAATTGTCTTATAGAACTGAACTTTGCGGTCTTCAATGCCTTCCCGGCCCATGCCATGCGGATCAACAAAAGCAACATGCTGCAAATCATCCTTGACTACCCAGAGTATAAAGTCCGGGTAAAAATTTCCAGCCTCAAAGAAACCGATCCCGCTACCTCGGCTTCGATTACGCAGTAAGTACAATTCCTTTTCCTCAAAGATTGCAGGGTTTTTATCGTAAAAGATCTTCAAATCTTCCACAAAGATTTTCTCACCTTCGTTGAGCGCGACCGGTTTTATCTCAATATCCATCCCAGGCCCTAGATAAAGCAGAGGTTGGTAAAGGTGCCGTTCAAACATGATGGCTGACATGCGCTGATATTCGATAAGCTGGAAATTACCACTTTCAACGGCTTGTTTGATCTTTTCCAATGTGTTGACAATTTCGGTACGCGACTGCTCAACCAAGATGTGATATTCAGAGATGAAATTCGGATCATCCAGAGTGAGCTCACGGTATTCAAGGTGATTACTTTCCCACTCAGCTTTTTTATATTTGTAAAAGCGATCCATATACTTCTTGAGCAACGCAATGGCGATTTCCTGCCAGCGAAATACCTGTTCAAAGTTCATAAATGCCATATCATCAACTGGGATAAAAAGCTGATACCAGGAGCCATCCAGCAATAAGTCTCGCAGGTTTTCTCGTGAGATATTGAGATCATACCAGCGGCGATCTGCTTTGAATTCTTGCAATGCAAAGTAAATTTGGTCCAGATTCAAAAAAGCAATATGCTGCTCAGTAAACCTATCCTGATTCAAGTTGGCAGCAATGTCATCTACACTTAGGCTTGAAATCGCTTGTACATGCGGGTACCAATTCATTGTTACTGGTTTGCGTTTAAGTTGGTCATCTGGCAAATCCAGCAAGGGCTTTTCACCCTGGAGTTTGAAATCCATGCCTGACTTGACCTTGATAATCTTGAGCTTCTTTGTGCCCAAATTAGGGATAACGGGCATGACGAATTCCAGTTTTTGTGGTTCGGTAAAAAGCCCTTCTTCAGCCAGGTACTCTTCAAATTGACGCATGTAATCAGCGCGCACACCAAAGACATTCAAGGTTTCTACCAGCGGGACATACCGAGGTGGTTGGTCGTTGAAAGCGCTACTGCGTTTGAGGCTGAAGTCCTGCCCCTTGAGGCGCACCCCGCGCCCAAAGAGCTGGATGATTTGCGTGCCTTCTCCACGTCCTATGTTCATCAACCCCATTGTGGAGACGCGCCAGCTATTCCATCCCTCCATGAATTTACGCGAACCGATCAGGATATTGATTTTGGAATCTTGTTCATCGAGTGCGTGAAACAATGATGTGGAAAGCGGTTGTTCAGTGACAATCACTTCTTCTTGTCCCTCGGCCAGCCTGCATAAGGCTCTGGGATCCCCAACGCTGACCAGGCCAAAGTATTCATTTTCACCTACTTTTAGACCGATTTCCCCTTCGCTTCCTTTGAGTTCTTCGACAAATAAGCGGCCAGAGCTTCCACTATTAAACAAGACCTTAAGGATATCTTCAAAAACCTGTATCGCTGACATCCGAAGATTGGCCAAGTATTCAAAACTTCTTTCAAAAATATCATTGTCCTGGTCACCCAACAAACCAGCCTTCCCTTTAAGGAATTGGTCAATGATCGCTATGTTCTTCTCCTGGTTATTTGGGTGAGTGAATTCTGCCAGGAATAAGATAACATCGAGGACGTCCGAGACTTTGCGTTTATTTCTCTGATAAACCGCTGTTACGCTGCCGCCGACGAATACCCATAAGGGCTTTTCGATTAGATATGCCAGCATATCCGCAGGCTGCTGTTCGTACACCTTTTGCTGCTGGTAAAAAGTCAGCAAACAAGCACTCAAATAACGATAACGTTTGTCTTCCTGGGTGTCATCTTCCATGTTGAGAATGCGATATTCTTTACCGTATCCATCTTCATAAAAGAAGCGGTAGGAGTAGTCAAACAAAATACTTTTTGCATATACTTGAGTCAGATGTTCACTTGATTTGACCGCCTGGCCAAAAGTGGCGGAATATTCAAAAGAAAATCCATTTTCACAGAGGGCATTGCGGCGGGACATCCAGGCTCCATCGCTCCCGCTGCTGGCTCCGGAATGCCCTTCATCAACAAGAACCAGGTTACGACCTTCAAAAGCAGCTACATCCACGGTTTTGTCGCCGCCAGAGTCCGCCAGCTTATGAATATCGATAATTTCAATGCGTTCCTGATTGATAAAACTTCCCAATCCTTGCTTGGAGAAAATCCCTGCTTCGATGTCTGAGAGTTCGAATTCCTTGCGGTGCTGCTCGGATAACCCCTCGTTGGGGGTGAGTAGGATCACACGGTCAACCTCATTTTCCCTACGATGTTTTTCCAGATAGTGTTTGTACTGCAACACATTACAGTGCATAATTAATGTTTTACCGCTGCCGGTTGCCATCCAGAAAGCTATTTTGTTGAGTTGGCTCGCTTCAAAGGTTTCCACTCTGTCTTTATCCGGCTTGTCGCGATTAAAAGTGTCAATCACCGAGTTGATCTCAATCAGCAACGCATCTGGATCTCGAAAAAAACTATCCAGGTAAATTTCAGTGAAGAGCAGGGCTATATACTGGAAGTATTTGAGTTGCAACGTCCGACCTTCGCTGATGTTTCGTTTGGCCGTGATGCGCTGCCAGTGATAGACGATATTATTATCATAACGCAGCAAATCGTCTTTGTTTACACGTGTACGCCTGCCCCAATGCGCCAAAAGCGCTTCATTGAAATGAGTGACGTTTTCTTCGTTCAAGCCTTCCAGAGCATCATCATTCAGCCAGTGTTGGATTTCTGCGAAGCTACTTACTTCCAATACGGATAGCGCCCATTGATTAAGGGCGAGTTTGTTTTCAAATTCGGTTTGATTTTTAACCGGCATATTTCTCTATGGCTCTTCTAACTAAATAGTTTTTATCAATCTTTGCTTTACTGATAATATAGTTGAAGTCAGTATCACTATATTTTTTAATCCTCTCTGCCTGGTTCAATACACCCAATTTCACTCTGTAATCGTCATCACCCATCATTTTCGCAAGTTGGCCGATAACAAAAGACGAATATTGAGTATCAAGGAATTCATATAATACTTGAGTAGTTTGATGTCGAATGTTGTAATCTGAATGGAAACAAAAATTAGATACATATTGGATTAAAATAGATACTGTTGAAGTATCTGAGAAACTAGATTTTTCATATTTTAGAAAACTTAATAAAGCTTCAAGCGATTTAATTTTCTCATATTCGGTTCCATTGTTTATTACTGCAAGTGTCTCTATTAATTCCTGTAAACAATTTTCACTAAATATAATTTTAAGAAGAACTATAGGCAAACTTAATATATTTGGGTTGCTTGTTTCGAAAAAATAGCTGGAAGAACCTTTTTCTATAGACTCGATGTTTTTATGAAGATTAGAATAAAATTCATGCCAACCATGCATTGGCGAAAACTCCCAGCTTTTCAGGAATGTTAACAACTCGATTGCATATTCTTTGGTTGAGTAAGTTTGTGTCTCGGAAAGCAAAGTCTTTTCCAAGGCAGAAAGAATGTCCGTAAACAATTTTTCGTCGAGAACACTCTGGCTATATTCCAGTATATTTCTAAGGGTCATGTATGGATTATCTGCATAGATCGTAACTCGCCCGTTTATTCCTTGTGATTCGTTCCTCGATTCAATTAAATCTAAATACCTTCTAATGTGGGTTGATTTATCTGGAGAGATCTCTAAATGATAACCACTATCAAAATAAACAGGAAATTTCTCTTTTACGATTTCATCGATTTCATTGTCAAAGTCATCCCGAACTTTCCTGAGTTTTGTAAGCAGGTGATTAAGTTGTATGTCTTCAACATTAACGTTCTCATCGTCAAATATGGTATTGATTTGCACCAATAGATTATTCACGATGTCGTATGAGATTGTAGAATAATTCAATGAAGTCAAGAGTTCAAAAAGTGACCGGTAAAATCTAATATAATGATTGTCAATTATCTTACCGGCGAAATGAATAATCTTCTCTTGCGGTAGGCGAAGTTTGTTGGCTTTAAAAGACACAATTATTTTCTCCCCCAATGACACATTCGGTTTTTCACTCGTTAACCAATCATTGCCTAAAGCAAAAATCTCATTCGACACTTCTTCAAAGTCACCATCAGATAAGTAGTATCCGATTTCACTAAAGATCAATACTTTCCATGTCTCCCTTTGGTAAGGCAGTGGTTTGGTATTTGCCAAATTGTATAAATCCAATATCTCTTTATCTAAACTATGAGACAACGACGACTTATACTTTTGAAATATTTTTTTGAAGTCCCTCTCATCTCCACGGAGAATGCTGATCCTCATTAATTGAATTTGTAATAATAAACTGTCGTCCTTCTGGACTAAATCAAAGAATACCTCCTTTATTTTTTCTAGTGTCATTCCTAAATGAGTAATAGAACCATAATAAATCGCGATAAAAAGATAATTTGTGATAAAGCCGAATATATGTTCATAATTTGAATATGATACTGAGTAAGGAGAGTTGGTAAGAATATTGAAATTTGTAGACCACAAAGCACTATAAATATTATTGTTGAATCTATCAATAAGAGGGAAGAACACAAGAGATTTTTCTTGATTGATTATCTCTTGAACTGAAAAATCTAAAGTGTCTTCTGTCTGACCTTTAATATTATTTAAATTACGCCAATCAATTAGTGTGTCGTTTAGTAACCATTTTGAAATTGACTTGTCCTCTGAAAATTCCTGATATGTGTTTTCTAATAACTCAACTGCTTCTTCAATGTCTCCCGAATAATAACTAGAAATAGCTTCCCACCTTTTGCATACCAATTTATGGATATTGGAGGGCTGGTTCTTTTGCAATACTTCTAGCAATGAAGAAATATTGACATCATTAAAGGGTTTGTCACCGAGTAGGAAATCTAAAATTTCAACACAGACAGTATCAAAATCGGATGTTTGAATATCCTTATTGTCTTGTTCATAAACCAAGTTGCTCATTGTATTTTTTGTTTGATCCAAATTCTTAAAGACTTGCTTATCAATATCGGTAATATCACCTGGAAATGTTGCTTCACCAATATCAACTTGTGAACTCTCATCCTGTTCAGTAGTATTGCGTTTATCTCTACAGTACCTTTTATAAGTAACCAGAATATCATTTATTACAGAGTTATAACCTTCATCAATGAATTTTCTTACATCATCAATCTGAAAATAATGAGCACCAGTAATTCCCTGTAGGTTCTTTTGAATACTTGTTATTTCTTTTTGTGGATGATTTAGGAATAAGTAGAATGACTTTTTGTTTGTTTTTTGCGCACGTGTGATTTCAGCTAATAGCCCGTTGGAAATATTTTCATCGAAATTGTCTATCAGAAATAAACAGACATCACTAGAATCAAGTTCGTAGATATAATCTTCATATGAAGAATAAGTCGATGCCGGGCTGTTTTCCCACAAGTAGGTTTTAATAATTCCAGTTTCTTCCAGAGAAGTTTTCAACGCCCTCCTCACCAAATCATAATTTGTTCTTACAGCTTTTTCCGCAACACCCTCTTTGCTAACCGATTCACTTTGTACTAGACTATCAAAGTTTATTGATTCGCCTCCACACTTGGAGCTAATGAATACCTTAATCTTTTCGTCGGTTTGCATTTTCCTAACCCTCCTCAAACATCAATCGGTGGAAACATTTTTCCGTCAAATGCACTGTCCAATGTTGATCGTCCGGGCGAATATTGGCGAGATTATTATCGCCATTGACATATATATCGGTGATTTCCTGGCTCTCACCCGTCAAATGCGCTTCAAAAAAGTCGTTCAGTTGGTCGTTGTCCATTTCGGGAACAGTGCGCCAGATGACCAATACCTGTTTTTCGTCGCGGGTTGTCCCGCGTACGATCACCATACCATCAATCTTGCGGATGCTCTGCACGTATAAACCTAGCAGATAGTTGAATGTTTCGACCAGATCAACCGTCGTCGCCTCAGTTTCGCCTACTGTGCTGCTGGCGATTTGCAGTTGATAGTCGAATGGGGTTTCAAGGCGCTCCAGGTCGAGTAAGCTACCCTGACTTTCGAAGTCCAGCATGTAATGCAGCAGATAATCTTCACTAAATGCAGTTTTATCTAACAGGGTTGTTTGCGCTGTTTCCGAACGTTTTAGGGTCAAATTATTTAATGTGTCTTCAAATGATTCCAATCGAATATATTTGAATGCATCGCTGGAACCTTTTCGTGATACTGGTTTACTATTTTTCCAGTCTTCAGAATAAATCACTTTCTTTACACGAGGTAGTAAAACCGTATCAAAGTATTGCCCCATTTCAACCAGTATGTATTTGCGTGATCTTCCATCTTTTCGATTTAAGTTGATTACTGCGTGTCCGGTTGTTCCTGATCCTGCAAAGTAATCTAAGAATATTCCATTTTCCTGATAAGAATCACTAGCTTTCAAAGAATCCATAACGGTAAAAATTGATTTTGGATATGAAAACATTTTAGAACTTTCAGCACCTAAAATACTTTGCAAAACCTTTGTGCCATATTCACTTGCGTCATACTTTGCTTCATTCCAAAGAGACTTTACTGTTCCCATGTCCTGATTAAAGTATATTTGGATTGATTTTCGACCCTTCTTAGCTTCTAATTTTCCAAAAATATCAGTTACTGAATTTACTGAATATCTCCATTTTTTCTCATTCCCTTTATCGTCTAAAGGCCATACTTCAAGAACTCCATCGCTCTTTTTTACGTTTGAGCTACTTGGGTGAAAATCATCCACAGGAACTTCTCCAATACCTACTATTTTTCCTTCTTCTACAAATATAGGATAAAAACATGTTGCAGCATCAGTCCTATTGGATTCTGTTCCACTATCTCTTAAATTTCGAGAGTCGATTTCTGCACGTTCTACGTCTTGGATATACTTTTTTTCATCACTTGGATAGATAAAGTATGCAAAATCATGAGTATAAGAAATGTTCTTGCCTTGTTGTCCTCTAGGATTATGAACAATAGATAGGCACACTTTTTTGTCATTAGGAAATTCTGTACTAATTAATTGTCCTAAAACTTCTTGTTCAACTTCGTCAACTGCAATTATATGAACGAAATCTTTCTGCAATAATTGTTCTCCTAAAGATAATCTATTAGCTATTAATGACAACCACGCAGAATGTTTAAATGTGTTTTTATATAGGATTTCACTTGACTTCGCATTATATGGAGGATCAATGTAGATGCAATTGATTGTATTTATATAACGACCCTGTAATAGATTTAATGCTTGAAAATTTTCGCTATGGATGAGTAATCCATTCAAGGATTTATCGATAACTTCGATACTTGCTAAAACTTTATATTTAAATTCCTGATCAAAGAATTTTGTATCAAGCACCAGAAAAAGATTCGCTTTGAGAAATTCAACAGATAGTGGATTGCTATAAGAAACTTTAAATAGCTTTCCATTTCGTTTAATTTCATCAATGGCGAATAGACGCACCCATTCTTCTCGTTGGGCGTCGTTGGCAGCAATCTCTGGATAGAATTCCTCTGGGATACGATCCAGTGTGATGCAATAGTTGGTCTCCACCACGAATTTTTTCTTAAGCCACAGCTTTTTCTGGAAATCTTCAATCTGGGCCAGGAAGTCGATGATCTTATGGGCGATCTGGCGGATCACTTTGATCTTGCTTAAGTATTCCTCCACCCGCGGTGCGCTCTCATTCTCGATATTGTCGAGCTGCATGACCTCATTCTTGATATAGAAATCCAGCTCACGGCGCAAGAATTTTCCCAGGTCTTTGTGAATAAAATAATCCTGAGTGTTGCGGCGCGTATAGTCTTCCAAGTGCTTTTCCAGTAAAGTGCGTTCCGGTTTGCTTTCCGTGGGGGTAGGGAAAGCTAATTCCATAAAAGCTTCTTTTTGATTCTGTATATTTATTTTTTTCTGTAATCCAAATATGGTTTTCAGGGTTCCTTCGTTGCACTTTGATTGATTCGCCTTTTCCGGGCGAAACTCAAAGCGAATCACCACTTCCCCATCCTGCCATGCCAGCGGGTCATCAGCTAAGACGAAGCGGCGTTTATTGTCATCAATTTCTTTGCGATTATCCTTTTCGGTATCGGCTTCCACCAGCTTGAAATGGGCACGTTTACCCGAGGGTAACCCGAATGAATAATCACGGAAATATTCGCTGGTTTTGATGTAGTATTGATCGTAATTGGCCCAATAGAGTTTGACTTCTTCACCCTCATAGGGAATGGCGTACACACCTTCTTTATAACGCCGTTGAGAGATAAAATCTCCATCGTCATAATAACGCCGGAAGAAGTTGTAAAGCGCGGAGTAAACCTGGTTTTCCAGACTATTAACATCCACACTATATGTTGCTATTTTTTCTCGAATTCCTTTGACTTTGGATGCTGTTTCAGGGTCAACGCCCAAATCCCCAGCTTGCTGTATTGCTTGTTTTAATTCATTTCCCAAAATTTCTGTGTCCACCGATTGATAAGTTGAAAAAGCATCCTTAATCTGGGGAAGTAACTTATCCTCTAAAAAGCAGTTGATCTCATCACGCCTCTGGTTGATGATCCTGTACATCCCAAAATCAAGTTCAGCCTGATCGGTTTGGAAAAGTTCTTTTAGAAGGGATATTAATTTCTGGTATTGTGGGGACATACAGTTCTCCTCGCCTATCTCACTAGAGATAGAACGTACCTTTCTCCATTTATAAGGATCGGTTTGCTTTCAATGAATGCTTTTACATTATAGCTTCCAAAGGGAATTATTTCTGCTCCAGAAGACGGTTGGTTATTCTCCCAAGCAATGTACACTGAAGAATCCTTTGGAATCGATTTGTCAACGGGCATAAATTGCCCTTTATAATCCCCATATCTCCAGGCAACCCGCAATTTGGGTTCCGGAAGGTTAGTTGGATGAAACCCAGGTATCTCAATTTGAGTCTCAGGTACTTTCTTCTTGAGTTCAGTTGGTTTATGCCTCAACTGCCATAAAATGAAAATGCTTTGTTTGGGATACATATCAGTCATTCTACAAAGAGCAGCCATCAAAGAAACCTTATACACATCTGCAAGTATCTCGGCGGATTGAAAAGAAAGCCCGATCTGCATGGCTCTAGGATAAAAACTATCTCTGGGCATAAGCAAGTTTCCAGCTGCTTTTTGACAAATTCGCTCTTTTTTGATTCCGAAAATATTTTCTTTTAATCTATCCGGCCTTATTCCTCCAGGTAACTCTAAAAATAGCAATTCGACCAGTTCATGAGCTATTGAGTATTTTTGACGAGAAGCGGGGTCTCCAGCATGGATAATTATCTGTGGAGTACCAAGAAAAGGAATAGTTGTTCCTTGTTGTTGTGGCAGGGGAATAGCTTGAGGAGCGTGCATCCCAAACCGATCAATTATGTTTTTTATGTTGATTGGTGGATCGCTGGACAAGCCAGATTCCTTTCGCAGGAAATCCGTATATGCTATTACATCTGCCAGAGATTCGACAGAGTGGTCTTCTAAGAATAGTTTTGCTGGATTTTCATAATCTGCCATCAATTTTATTCCCCTGAGATGAATGGCTTTATCGCCACATAGAGGTTTTTCCATTCTTGAGCAGTGGTAGGCTCTTTTCCTCTAAAAGGGATTTTTAAAAGAGATTCTACAACTTTATAGTGTAAGCCCTCATTCAATGCAAATTCTCGTAGGGCAGGGGGAATGCTCGTTCCCGATCTTTCATTTGGCTTTCCTGTGATCTGTTCTATCGAGGCTTCTAATCCCCATGCCAGATTTTGAATAATTTCCGCAGAAACATTCTCGGCTTCTCCACGTTCTATCATTGAGATGTAATTTCGGGATACATTGGCTAGTTCAGCAAGCTTCTCTTGGGATAATTTTCGCTCTTTTCTGAGATTTCTAACATTATCTCCAATCAATTTAGTATCCATTTCAAACTCCTTTCAAGGTATTCCTCTAATTTATTATACCGCATAACGACTGGTAATTTGACCAATGGGCTTGCAATTGTAAGAGCAACATGATAATGTCCTAAAGTAGCAATTTAGAAATGTCCTAAATGATAATAGGAGCTATGACATGGACAATCGAAATGAGCAATAAAGAACTACAGCGAAAAAGTGTAATTGA
>Ga0172382_10009102_pt1 | contig 13639 bp, 15 predicted proteins | sample Leawel138RmetaG_FD_122245 | JGI IMG/M metagenome (GOLD analysis project Ga0172382, IMG submission 122245) | Leachate microbial communities from a municipal landfill in Southern Ontario, Canada - Leachate well 138R metaG | ecosystem: Engineered > Solid waste > Landfill > Unclassified | place...
GCTGGCGGTATTCACCACCAGTAATACTTTACCGCGATAATCACTTAATTTTTTAGTCTTAGAGTCGCTCATCTGGGCTTCAAAGTCATAAACTGATGACATTGCTAGCACTCCATTTTTCAAATAGGGGGACGGTTAGGGGTTAAAGAAACCGCCACCCTTGTCGCTTTCGGCGTATTAATATTGTTGTTTTAGTTCATGCTGTTAAGCATGGGTATTGCGATAGCTCGTGCTTTGTTTTGACTAACTCGATAATTCTATCATCAAATGGCGGGCTGATAGCGTTTTCAAGTAGGTAGAGCCAGCGCGGTAAGTGCTTTTTAGAGGTTGCAAGAGGCGCTGGGGGTTGATGTAAGACTCTTGCACGGCATGCTTGATCAACGGGCCGTGGCGGTAAAGATCGCGCGTTTAGGGGCGGGGTAGCCCTCTATGGTTTTGCTGGGGTCTTTTGGGTCGAGAAACTGCTCCAGTGAGTGGAAGGTCATCCATTCGGTGCTGCGTTGTTCGTCTGTGGTAGTGGTGGTGACATCGAGGAGCTTGATATTGTTGAAGCCAACTTTTTTAAGCCAGTTGCTTAAGGTTGCACAGCTAGGTAAAAACCAGACGTTGCCCATGCGTGCGTAACGGCCTTGTGGCACTAACACTTCATTGTCTTTGCCGTCTATTATCAGTGTTTCTAGCACCAATTCGCCGCCGCTTCGCAGGGTGTCTCTTAGCTCCATCAAATGGTCGAAGGGCGAGCGCCGATGATAAAGTACGCCCATGGAGAACACCGTATCGAAAAAGCGTAATTTTGCTGGTAGCTGCTCTATTCCCATTGGTAGGACGCTTACCTGCGAGTCCTGAATATATTTTTGCAGCGCAAAAAACTGCACGATGAACAGCGGGGTGGGGTCGATGCCGATGACCAGCTCAGCCCCGGCTCCGCGCATACGCCAGCAGTGGTAGCCGCTGCCGCAGCCTATATCTAACACTTTACGACCAGCGAGTGGTTCAATCAGCTGCTGTAAACGGTCCCATTTCCAATCTGAGCGCCATTCGGTGTTGATTTCTACACCAAATAGGTTGAATGGTCCTTTGCGCCAGGGGTGTAGTCCCTGCAATTGAGTTTTTAGTTCGGCAAGTTGGCTGCTCGTCAGTTCTGGCCCGTTAAGGGTAATAGCGGCTTGATTCAGCTGATATTGGCTGACTGGGTAATCGGGCAGTGAGGCCAGCGCCTGGCTCCAGCGTTCCAGGTCGCCGTAGCGTTTTTTATCAAGGCCTTGTTCAATTTGCGCCGGCAGTTGTTGTAACCAGCCTGTTAGAGGCTCGCAGTCTGTCTGTTGGCTTAGGTGTTCGAGAAAGGGTTGGTAATTGATCATAGGGTATTTGGTTATATAGCAGTACGGCGGTTGGGGTAAGTAAAGTGGCTGGGCTTATTTAATAGCGACCAGCGAGGCAAAGTTAAAGCATTGGAACCAGACATCGATACTGCTAAAACCAATTTTCTTCAGCCGCAGCTCATGAGCCGCTATGGTTTCGGGGATTAACACGTTTTCAATCGCGGTACGTTTTTGGCTGATTTCCATATCGCTATAGCCGTTGGCTTTTTTAAAGCTGTGGTGCAGGTCAGTATTGAGTGCTTGTAGGTGTGGGTCTTCGAACAAAAATTTTTCCGATAGAATTAAGATGCCGCCAGCGCGCATGCCGGTGTAAATCTTGCTGAGTAGGGCTTCGCGATCAGTTTGAGGGATAAATTGCAGGGTGAAGTTTAATACCACTACGGAGGCATTGTTGATCTCGATAGCGCAAATATCACTTTCGACTAGCTCCACTGGTGTTGTTCCTGCATCCTGGTCGATAATTTCGCGACAACGCTGTTGCATGGCTGCGGAGTTGTCGACGGCAATAATTTTACAACGACGGTCGCCTAGTTGCTGTCGCATCGATAGGGTTGATGCACCGAGCGAACTGCCAAGATCGTAGCAAACACTATCGTTTTGGGCGTAGCGCTCAGCTAATACCCCAGTCATAGCGATAATAGTTTGGTAGCCGGGCACCGAGCGCTGAATCATATCAGGGAAAACCTGCGCAACTTTTTCATCAAAACGAAAGCTGGTGATGGCGTCGAGTGGTTGTGAGTAGATTGAATCTTTATCGTTCATAGGTACGGTTAGCAGAGTAGTTTGTTGGTAGCAGCCCGGATAGCTGACGCTAGACGCCTGCCCAGTATGGCCAATGGTGCCTGAGATGCCCTTTATAGCTACCAGAAAATGGAGGATTTTAACACATCTTGCTGTGGGCGACAGGTATTGAGCACGATATGAGGTGGGCAGTTATTATCTGGTGGGGGGCTACGTATTTTGGCGTATTTGGATAAATACGCCTGATGTGTTTTGATAGATGGTTATTATGATCGATTGGGTTGTTGATGTTGGTTGAAAAAAATCCGCTGGTTTTTCCTATTCTCAATATTTTAAAAGTTATTGTTGAGCCAATTAGCGAGCATGCGCTGATTGCTCGGTTGCAACAGCTCGATACAGTGAACCTGTCGTTGGCTGGTTCGCTCAATCTCTTCCAAACTCATTTTATGGTGATGAATGCCTTGTATTATCTGCAGGGTGAGTTAATCAGAGAGGGACATTATTTGTCTATCTCAGCGCTCAGTATTTATCTACAGCCAATGACTACGATTAACTCTGCTACACACTCTGGGATTAGTTTAGATAGTGACGCATCACTGCGTGAATATTATCTGGATTGGGATAACTTTAAAGCCAGTGCTGAAGAGATAGAGTCACTGCTTGCTGGGTTTTGGCGTTACTACCGTGGTGGCGATAAAAAACAGCAGGCCTTGGCTGTATTAAAATTGCCGCGGGATGCCGATTGGCCCACGATAAAAAAAACTTACCGTAGCTTAATCGCCGAGCAACACCCTGATAAAGGCGGTGATGCGCTGATGTTTATAGAAATCCGTCAAGCTTACGAGATTTTGTTAGCGATTTACGCTGAACGGTAGTTGTAATGGTAAAGAGAGGGGGATTAAGTGCTCTGGTGTGAGGGTCGCTAGAGCGAAGTGTCTGCTGAATTAAAGTAGCTGCACAACTATATTTGTATGGGTTGTGCAGCTTGTTTTGCTGAGGGTTATTTAGCGGCTAAATTAGGTCAATTTGCGCTTTTTGATACCTGCTTTGATATCTTTACTTTTACCTGCGGGCTTGCCTTCAGCATTTGATCGAGCTTTGCGTTTATTGGGCGCAGAAACGGGTTCAGCGCTGCCTTCCTCTTTGATCATGATCGGCTTGTTGCAAATCCTCACCTTTTGTAAATGCTGTAGCATTTCTTTGGGCATGCCAGCGGGTAGATCAACGGTAGAGTAATTATCGCTTAGCTTTATATGGCCGATATTCTGGCCATCAACACCGGCTTCATTGGCAATGGCGCCGACGATGTCGCCGGGTTTTACATTGTCATTACGGCCAACTTCTATGCGGTAACGTACCATGTTGGCGTCATCTTTACTGCCACGGGCACGAGCTTCTCTGGGGGCTCTTTTACGGTCTTCTCTCGTTGGGCGGTCATCTCTGTTGCCGCGTTCTGAGTTCTCGCGAGGTGGTCTTTTTTGTGGTGCATCGTCTACTTTTAACGGGCGGTCTTTTTGCAGTAAGTAAGCAAAGGCGCAAGCAATATCTTCGGCTGAGCGATCTTGCTCGGCACTGTATTCAGAAAGCAATTCATAAAAGAAGCTTAAGTCTTGGTTTTCTAAAGTTTCAGTTAAAAGTTGCTTGAATTGCTCTATACGTCTGTTGGAAACTTCGCTACCGCTGGGCAGGTCCATCGGCAGTATTGGTTGACGAGTAGATTTCTCAATGGCATACAGTAAACGTTTTTCTCTAGGGGCGACAAATAAGATTGCTTTGCCTTCACGACCAGCACGGCCGGTACGGCCAATACGGTGAACATAGGCTTCAGGATCATAGGGGATGTCAAAGTTCAGCACATGGGTGACGCGCTCGACATCGATGCCGCGGGCAGCCACGTCAGTGGCAACGATAATATCCAGCTGTTTTTGTTTGAGGCGATTGATGGTGCGTTCACGTAAAGCCTGGTTCATATCGCCGTTGAGTGCGGAAGCAGAATAGCCTCGTGCTTCCAGTTTTTCTGCGAGCTCAGCGGTGGCAGTTTTGGTGCGCACAAAAATAATCATTGCATCAAATTCTTGAGCTTCCAGGATGCGGGTAATCGCATCGAGTTTGCGCTCAAAGCCGTTGACGATGAGATAGCGCTGTTCAATGCGGGCGGCAGTTGTTGCGTCGCTGGCTATGCGTACTTCTTTAGGGTTTCTGAGGTATTTTTCCGCCACTTTACGAATAGGGGTAGGCATGGTGGCGGAGAATAGTGCCACCTGACGTTCGCCTGGGGTATGTTCAAGAATCCACTCGACATCGTCGATAAATCCCATGCGTAGCATTTCGTCGGCTTCATCCAATACCAGGCTAGTCAGGCCGTCCAGTTTGAGGCTGCCTCGACGTAAATGGTCCATGACTCGGCCAGGTGTGCCTACTACAACGTGGGGGCCGCGTTTAAGTTGGCGTAATTGCCCGGTCATATCTTGACCGCCGTAAATAGGTAGTACGTGAAACCCTTTCATGTGGCTGGCGTAGGTTTGAAATGCCTCTGCAACCTGGATGGCGAGTTCCCGTGTTGGTGCAAGCACCAGCGTTTGTGGGTGGTTATTGCTTAAATCAATTTTGCTCAGCAGCGGCAGGGCAAAAGCGGCAGTTTTACCCGTACCGGTTTGTGCTACGCCGAGCAGGTCATCACCATTTAATAGGTGAGGGATACTGGCTGCCTGAATAGGGGACGGTTGTTCATAACCGACCTGCTGAATAGCTTTTTGCACGGACGCAGATAGCGCCAGATCGGTAAAACTGGTGACTTCGGGGGATGACATGAGTGGTTCTCGGTATACGGTACGGCCGCTGTTCAGCTGTGCCTAGAATTAAACATGCCATTATAGGCTTTTTGGCCTCCAGCTGAAAGGGGCGCGACAAATAAAGCCAGGGCTAGTCCAGATAGTACTTATTAAGCCCCTCGCAACCAACCGTTAGGTGAGGCTTTTTTAGCTTAGGTATGTACTATTCGGGTCAATCCTGCCTTTAAGCTAATATCGTAAAGTGACAGGCCTTGGATAGGGTCAACTTCGCCTTTAGAGGGAGGGGAATATAAGGCTAAGACTATTGTGGCGGCTGTGCGCCGTTTAACCATGGCATTTTTTAAATTTTTGGCCGCTGCCACACCAGCAAGAGTCGTTGCGCTTTAGCTTGCGGTCACTGGGTGAGCGTGGTGAGTCGATGATGTCACCGTCCAGATAAAACCACTGCTTATGCTCATTAATGAACCGCGAATTTTCTTGTAGCAGTAGGGTTTTGCCTTGATGTGTATAGCTGGCGATAAACTCTACTTCGCCGCTGGTGTCTTCGGCTAAGCCTCGTTTGGTATTGATGATGCTGAGGGTTAACCAGTTGCACTCGTTGATGGTTTCGGTAAGCGATTGCCGATCATTGTGTTGCCGTTTAGAAGGGTGGTGGCTTTGGATCAAATAGTCAACATTTGCGCTGCAAAACGCACTAAAGCGGGAGCGCATTAATTGTTCTGCTGTTTTAGCTGTGCGTGTGCCTGCCAGGATGGGGCCACAGCATTGACTAAAGGCCTGCTGATTACCACAAAAACAAGGGGCTGTTGATTCCACATTAGCTCCAAAATATTGCTATAAAATTACACTATTACTGGGGTGGGGTTGAAGTAAGCAAGGGTAGGGTTAGCTACCCTTATTGATGTTTTTTTAAGCTTAGCCATAGGTGCAAAGATAAGCAGTTTCAACGGCAACTTGTAGCTGAAACTTTTCATTCGCTTCGATAATAAAGCTTTCGCCAGCGTTAAAGGTTTCCCAGCTATCACTGTTTGGCAGCTTTACTGTAAGAGCGCCGCTGACTACGGTCATGGTTTCTTTCTGTGAAGTACCAAACTCGTATTCGCCCACGGCCATAACACCGACGGTTGCTGGCAAGGTGGCTGTTTGGAAAGCAATAGAGGCGACTTTGCCCTCAAAGTATTGGTTAATGTTAAACATAGTTATTTCCTGGCTAAGTGTAAGTGTTTTTTGGCTAGGCTTGATGTTTGAGCTTAAGGGAGATGATTATACGCGAAACGATCGTGAAAGTGATCTAGCTGGGTCTTGATCCACCGGAACCGCTGAGTTGGTTGGTAGACTTGATGGATCAAGATTCATCCGATGCTATATTCATAGCTTAGATATGAGGGCAAAAGCAGGTGTGGTTTATATGGCAACACAAGTGTGTGAGCGAGCAGACATCTATTGACGCGGGTGGGTGTATAGCCCTCCCGTTTCAATTTTTCTATCTGTACTGGGATGAGCCCGCTAGCATTATCATTAATGGATTTCTATTTTTCTTGGTTGCACGATTTCCTCTTTGATTTTAGGCACAGTCAAGGTTAATAAGCCATCTTTAAAACTGGCCTGAATATCCGTTTGGTCGATATCTTGGCCTAAATTAAAGCTGCGGACAAACTTTCCAAAGTGACGCTCTTGGCGTAGAGCTTTGACTGTTTTTTCAGTTGGAGATTGTTGTTGACTGGTCGCCTCTATAGTTAGTGTGGATTCTTCAACGGTGACTGATATCGCTTCTTTTCCGATACCGGGTAACTCAGCGATAAGCTCATAACTGTCACCATTATCGTAAATGTCGACCTTGGGTTGGGTACTGACTTCGCTTGGTTTGACTGCAGTTCGTTTGATGGCTGGTCGATTTAGTGTGCGACCATTTAGTAGTGTCTCTAAATCGAAAAGGCTATCGCGTGTATTTAATCTCATGGCTAACTCCAGTGTCTTAATGTTTTATAAAAACAGATAAAAAGTGTTGATGAACATGTCCTGAAGTTAAAGTAAGGGCGTTTGTAATTAAAACAAGCATGGCCCTTGAAAATAAAAATTATTTTCAAGGGCTTGAAAAGTAGTCGAATGCCATCATATAGAAGATAGAATAATGTAGGTTTATTAAGATAGCAGCTGCTTAGCCAGCAGGCGATCCAGGGTGTTGGCAAAGGCTTGTTTGTCTTTAGCATCTAGTGGTGCTGGGCCGCCACTGACTTGGCCAGTGCTACGCATTTCTTCCATAAAATTTCGCATCGCTAAGGTTTGTTTGATATTTTGTTGAGTGTAGAGCATACCGCGTGGGTTTATGCCGTGGGCACCGTTTTCAACGATCTCTGCTGCTAAGGGTATATCGGCGGTAATGACAATGTCGCCAGCATTAACCCGTTGAGCAATATAGTTATCGGCAACATCAAAGCCTGCTGATACTTTTACTGATTCAATATAAGCCGATGGCGGGGTATTAAGTGCCTGGTTTGCTACCAGTATTAAAGGTAGTTTAACTCGATTGGCGGCACGGTATAAAATTTCTTTGATGACGTTGGGACAGGCGTCAGCATCAACCCATATTTTCATAATAACCACTTTTATATTTTCTGTGATAAAAAAACAAATAATTTATTGCTGACTAAATTGCTCTAGCATTTTTTTTAGCTGCGGTTGGTTTAGTAGTTGTTGAAGCTGTTCTGGATTATTTTGTAATTGCTCCAGTGCCATCTCACGAGCTTTTGGATCTTGTAATAATTGTTGCAGCTGTGGATTGCTGAGTAATGCCTGCGAATCTATGCCTGATGTTAATGTTGTGGGGGCACCTGAGTTTATAGATGAGTTGCTGCGAAGGGTGTCGGCGGCGCTGTCATTTTGAGACTTAAATATTTCACGAATGTTTTCGATACTAACAGTTTTGCTAGGGTCTTTTGAGCTGGTGATGGTGGCCGTACCCTTGCCAGTGCTTAACGTATTGTTTGTCGGTGTCGAGCTGATGATGCTAGTGCTTTGCCGTGTGTAACTGTTGAAACTGCTGCTAACGTTGCTAAAGGATTGAATGGTTAAGTCGGTGTTTTCACTGACCACTGAAAACACGCTGTCGCCAAACCGGCTGGCTATTTGATGTAATTGGTCATCCTTTGGTGTTGTATTGGTCGCTTTATCAACAGCCCAAATTCCCATCAATACTATTGCTGCAGCCAATGCGCCGTTCACGCCGGCCCCGGTTATTTTGCTGCCGATGGATTCTTTGTGGGTTATGGATTTTAATCCGGGAATAATGTTTGCCAGCATAGTTAATGTTGAGTTGACCAATATATTACATAGCAATACAGTGCCGATAAATAAACCGAAGCCAGTCAATATTTCTATCAATAAGCTGGGCATTCCCGAATTGATTTTTTCACTGATGAATGCGGCTACCGGGGCGCGATACATCACAGCGGCGCTGTAACCGAGTACCAAACCGAGCAATCGGGCAATAACGCCGTTAAACCCGAGAAACATGCCGCGCACTGCGAAGATTAGTACGGCGGTGATTAAAATACCTGATGCCATGGGTGAGTCCTGTGTGTTCTGTTTATGTACGCTGGCCGTAGTGTTTGAATTTATCGAGCACTACAGTCATTTGCTCACTGGAAAGAATATTAACATCGCCTAACTTTAATGCTTCACAATATTGCTGTGCCAGCGTTTCTATCTCTATAGCTAAATTAAAAGCTGAGGTTAAATTATTGCCGATGGCAAGCATGCCGTGATTGGCTAGCAGACAGGCTTGTCGATTGCGTAAGGCGTGGATAGCGTGGGCAGATAGCTCCTCGGTACCAAACAATGCGTAGGGTGCTAGTGGAATAGTATTGCCACCGGCGATAGCCACCATGTAATGGAAGGCAGGGATATGACGCCCAGTACAGGCCAGTGCGGTGCAGTAGTTGGCGTGGGCGTGAACAACGGCGTTGATGTCGGGTCTGGCTTGATAAATTCCACAATGAAAATGCCATTCACTCGATGGCAGCCGTTGCTGCTGGGTGGCGAGTTGGCCGTCGGGGTGCAGCAGTACAATGTCGTCTACGGTGAGTTGCTCGTAGGCCATCCCCGTTGGAGTGATCAATACGCCTTGCTGGCTGCGCACGCTGAGGTTGCCGGATTTACCCACCGACAGGCCGCTGCTATTGAGTTTAAGTGCGTAGTCGATCAGTTGCTGGCGTAACAGCGTTTCATCGGTTGTGGTATTGATATTCATAAATAGGTTAATGGTTGGTAAGCGTTGTTTTTAACACGCTCAAGCTACTAGGGCTGGCTTGGAATATACCATACTCGGTAATTAGTCCACTGATGAGCCGTGCTGGAGTTACATCAAAGGCATAGTTAGCAGCGTTGGAGCCGGCGATAAGTTTTATCTCGCTAATATTACCTTGTTCATCTAAGCCGCTGATGTGTGTGACCTCGCGGGCACTACGTTGTTCAATGGGAATTTGGCTGAGGCCATCGTCGATGGTCCAGTCGATAGTGGAGGTGGGTAGGGCGACGTAAAACGGGATGTTGTTGTCTTTCGCGGCTAAAGCTTTTAGGTAGGTGCCAATTTTATTGCACACATCGCCGCTGGCAGTAGTCCGATCGCTGCCAACTAGGCATAGGTCAACCATGTTGTGCTGCATTAAATGCCCACCGGTATTGTCGGTAATTACCGTGTGCGGGATACCCTGTTGGGCTAATTCCCAAGCGGTCAGGCTGGCCCCCTGATTGCGTGGACGGGTTTCATCCACCCAAACATGCAGGTCTATACCGGCTAAATGCGCTTTGTAAACAGGGGCCAAGGCGGTGCCCCAGTCGACGGTTGCCAGCCAACCAGCATTGCAATGGGTGAGGATGTTTAAAGTCGATCCTGGTGTTTTTTTGTTGTTTAACAATTGCTGAAATAAACCATGCCCGTGTTCGCCTATCGCTTCGCAACAGGCGATATCCTCGTTGCGGATACGGTCGGCTGATGCTAACGCGGTTCTGGCTCGCAACGCTGGTGGGGTAGCGTGTATTTCGCTGCGCACCCGCGTAATAGCCCAGCGCAAGTTAACTGCCGTGGGGCGCGTGGCCAGTAATTGCTTGGCGGCGTGGTTTTCGCATTCCAGTGAGGGGTCTTGCGCTATAGCCATAGCTAAACCATATGCGGCGGTTGCGCCAATCAGTGGCGCGCCTCTGACTTGCATGTCGTTAATGGCGCGGCAAAAATCTTCAAGGCGGCGCAGGGTGATAATTTCGAAGCGATGGGGGAGTTGTGTCTGATCGATAATCGCTACGCTTTGGGTGTCGTAGTCATACCAAATGGTGCTGTGGGGCAAGCCGTTAATGTGCATTTAAGTTCTCTGGGCTGCTGGGAATAGCTACTTGTTATAGCCAGCAAATCATAGCACAGAGCGGCGCGAGTTTTGTTCGCTTATGGGTGGGAGCGTTATCGTCTGCTGAGGTTAGTGGCTCTCGGTGCAGGCTTTTAAGCAAATTCTCCAGAGCTGCTTTTTGGAGGCATCATCCAGACAGCGTATATCTGAAGCAGATACAGACCGGTTGGCTAAAATACGGGTCAATAACTGCTGGTCTATTTCTATTCTGACGGCGGAGCCTTTGTCGTTCAAATTGTCCATGGTGTTATCTCACTGGGTAAAATCTGGCGGTGGCCTGATCTAATTTAAGCATTGATTAATACACAAGCTGGTTTCCATATAGCAATCTCGGTAGCCCTTGAACTGACCGTGGAGTTGGCAGTGGCGTGAGAGCATGGCGAGAGAAATTTTCAGATGGTTTCTCAATAACCCTCGTTGATACTGGCGTGCTTTAAGGATGCTGAGCAATTGTAGGTGTACTTTGAGCAAGTAGTGCAACTCTAGCTCGGTTTGATCATTACGACCCAGGCATTCGCTCAAGTGGTGGCCCGCGAGCATATAACGGTCAACGTGGCTGAGGTTTTGTTCTAGCTCAAGCAGCCGGTCGCTGCTGCTGATCAGTTCGGGCTTGGCCAGCAGCCATTCACCTACCTCAAAGCTACAGCCCAGAAAGCTAGCAGCCTGCGGCCATTGTTGCTGGTTAAATAGTTCCGCGCCTTGTTGCATCCACTGATCCCAAAAGCTGATAGCGACGGCGGGTTTGTGCAGGATTTGTTCGCGGTGATGAGGGCAGAGAAAATTCATAATTGGTTTGTCCATGGTAGAGTGTGGTGACTTAACGTGAAGCAATAATGAATCAAATGCAAATAAGAATCAATATCATTTGTGAGTTTTGATGTGATCCTCCTTGGTTTTAGTCTGTTGCTGGCGTGATGTCTGGCAGCTAAAAAATGCGAGGCTAGGGGAAAATGACTTTATAATAGAGCTTGGCTGCACAGATTGGTTGGCAGCGAGTGGTCTTTCGAGATTAATAGGAAACTATCAAAATGAAGCACCTGGGTAAGATCGGCTTAGTTCGCCACGGAGAAACGTTTGCCAACCTTGATAAGGTCTGGCACGGTCAGACGGATACACAATTGACGGCCAAAGGCTATCAGCAGGCTAAATATCTGGGGGAGTACTTCCACCACTACATGCGGCCGAGTGTGATTTATGCCAGTCCTTTACAGCGGGCTAGAATTACGGCGGAGTCAATCGCGGCCAAGTTTGATTTAGCGGTCAACTTGGACCCACGTTTGATGGAGTTTGATCTTGGTGATTGGGAAGGTAGGACGTTTGAATCCTTGAGGCAGTCGGAAGATATTCTTGGTCAATTGGTTAGCAACCCGGATTTCACAGCCCCAGGTGGTGAATCGCAAAATCTGGTGAAAAAGCGGGTAGTTGCGGCGATAGACGAAATTGTTCAGCGTCATAATGAAGAGAATATTGTGTTTGTGGCTCACGGGGTGACAATTGGGATTGCGATATCCCATTACTTGAATAACGATACCACTTGCTGGCCGCAATATGGCAAGAAAAACACGGCTTTTTCAGAGCTTTGTTTGAATACCAATAAACTAATTAGCTTCAATAAAACTGATCATCTAGGTCAGGATCAGTAATGCGCGCACTGACATCCGTTGTGAGTGGCGCTTTCCTTATTATGTTTGTTTCAGCTGATCGGAAGTCCGTTTGTTAGAGTAAAACGGTTTTGTTACGTGAGCCATCATGGTAAAGCGCGACCAGAGAAAAATGCATAAAACTGGAGCAGGTGGTTAAATAGTTGGTTAGGCAATAGCGGATCATTTCAGAAGGTGTTTCTGCCGATTCAGCGTGGGATTGAGAGTCAAAACCTTGTATCTGGCAGCTCAGAGCATACATCGAATCCTGCGCTTTGTGGTCGTCGGTGACAACGACGGTCAACGTGGTTGTGTTTTGGTCCCATTCAAACAGCAGGTATCGAGAGTTGTCGCTGATATTGATATGCAGGACGGAGATAGCTTTTTCGATAATTTCGGCGATAGCACGCTTGAAAGTGTTGTCATTGCTGCCATCGATATGAGTAGCAAAAACGGTGTATTGCTGCTCACCAGAGTAGATATTCAAAGGGCTTGTGTGGCTGGTTTCGATCCAGTTTAAAGTCATGGTGTGCTCTGTTTGGTCAGTGGTTCGGAGAGGGGGCGGCTTGTGTCAGGCCGACTTTCGATGGGCGGTATAGTATCGATTATTAAAACCAAAGGGTAATCAAAATCCTGGCAAAAAATTGTTGCTTTAGTTGGCGCCTGACGATGATAAATTTGCTGAGCCTGTACATGCTATAAATTATAAACTGTCAGATAGTTATTGATCTCCTCGGTAGTGTTCACGCCGGGAGTGAGTGCGTTGGCAATACCCAGTGCTGAAACCAGCTGCTTGAGGTTTTGTACGTCGCTATCCGGTAGTTGTTCGGCGGTGGCGTCAATATAGTTGTGTAGTTGTGTGCTTACGCTGGGGATGTTAACCGCCAGGCTGGCTGCGGTCGGTGCGTTAAAATTATCCAGCACAGTTTGAGCCTGCTGTAGAATATTAATAATACTGTGCTCAGAGTCGACGCGCTCTGCGGTTGTGGTAAAGCTATCAATAAAACGGGTGAGCTCGCCAATGGTTTCTGCTGGCGCGCTGCTGTCAGTGCCTTTAGTTCCGCCTAGGCTTTCAGCATCCTTGGCTGAAATCAAGCCATACTCTGCCAGCCGGTCGATCAGTTCCGGGGTGATTTTTACCGCTCTAGGGTCGCCAAAAAAGAATTCATCGTTGAGCTTTTGTATTTTCTGCGCGCGGGTGCTGATCTCAACGGTGTCTTGCGTCGTAGTTGGCTCCGCAGGGGTTTCATTTGCGGGTAGCGTCTCGGCCGCTGTTGTTTGTTGCGTAGCATTAGCTTGGTCACTATTGATGAGACTTTGATTTATGTTGGTTGAGGTGATGGTGGTCATTGCTCGCTACCCTGTTGTTGAGCTCGCCAGTGTTGGCTTTTGTTAATCAGCGGTTAAATCTGGAGGTAGTAAAGCAATTGCCATGCCAGCCGTGTATTAAGCGCTGTAGCTAGAGGGCTAAGCCGAGCTGTTAAGGGTAATGAGCAGAAAAGGCCGGCGCAGTCTTGCCGCTATAGCGGGGGCCAAAGAGGGAAGCAGGAAAGGTTTTGCCGCGGGCTCTTCATCATTAACGGGGGACACCGGCATTCATTAAACTGATTTTGCGAAGATCATTTTAATGGAGAGTACCGATGCCCCACGCAAGTAGAATTATAGGCATACCAGGCCTAGAAATA
>Ga0172382_10009103_pt1 | contig 13639 bp, 13 predicted proteins | sample Leawel138RmetaG_FD_122245 | JGI IMG/M metagenome (GOLD analysis project Ga0172382, IMG submission 122245) | Leachate microbial communities from a municipal landfill in Southern Ontario, Canada - Leachate well 138R metaG | ecosystem: Engineered > Solid waste > Landfill > Unclassified | place...
AATTTTTAACTCAAATATAAAATGGCTTTTTCAATAAATGATATTTTTCAGTTTTTAACTCCGAAAGACAAAAAATTCTTTCCGTTATTTGAACAAGCAACTTCAAATCTTGTAGAATTAGCCCATGCTTTGAATGAAGTTGTAAATGCACCAAAAGAAAAAAGAGACGAATATTTCAAGAAGATAGACCAATTAGAAGTAGCTATTGACGAACTCGTTCACAAAACAAATATCGAATTAAGCCGTAACTTCCTTACACCATTTGATAGAGAAGACATTCACTCGCTCATCAAATCCATTGATGACGTAACCGATTTTCTTCACGGTTCTGCCAGTAGAATGAAGATGTATCAGGTAGAAAAAATCACAAAATCTATTCGAAAGCTTACCGAGATCAACCTCGAAGCTTGTCTGCTAATCCAGAGAGCCATAACAGATTTGAAAGAGCACAACAACCTACAAAGAATTACGGTTTCTTGCAAAAAAATCGCCAAATTAGAAAGCAAAGCTGACGTAGTTTTTGACAATGCCGTTATGGATATTTTTGAGAACGAAACCGATGCTATCAAAATCATTAAATACAAAGAAGTACTTACTGCTTTAGAAGATGCTTCCGACAAATGTAAAGATGTAGCCAATGTACTGGAAACTATCGTAGTAAAATATTCTTAAAACAACTTTTAAATTGTAATTATGGATAGTTTTTCGCTACTTGTCATAATCATTGTGCTGGCTTTTATCTTTGATTTTATCAACGGTTTTCACGACGCTGCCAACTCCATAGCTACCATTGTAGCTACCCGAGTTCTTACTCCTTTTCAGGCTGTTTTGTGGGCAGCATTTTTCAACTTTGTTGCTTATTTTATTTCTAAATATTGGATCGGTGAGTTTAAAATCGGTAATACGATTGCCAAAACCGTACATCCTCTCACTTCAGACGGTCAGGATTTGATTACTCTTGAGGTTATTTTCGCAGGACTTATAGCGGCTATTTTTTGGAATTTGCTTACTTGGAAATTCGGTATTCCCTCTTCCTCATCACACACATTAATTGGAGGGTTTATGGGGGCTGCTCTAATGCATGCTTATACGATTTCTGCCGATTTGAATGCAGTTATTAACTACGCAAAAGTTCTTCCAATTATCGCCTTTATATTCTTAGCTCCTTCTATAGGTTTTTTTATAGCCCACTTGCTTACTGTAGCCATCATGTGGATATGTCGTAAAACCACACCACATAAAGCTGATAAGTGGTTCAGACGTTTGCAATTGGTGTCTTCTGCTCTTTTCAGTTTAGGACACGGAGCCAACGATGCTCAAAAAGTTATGGGTATTATTGGGGCAGCTGTGATTTTCTATCATATTGATGCAGGACACATCGAATGGATTAATTCACCAGACCAATTTGGGCACTTTGTTGAAGAATGGGCTTGGGTTCCGTTTACATCTTTCTTAATTATCGGTTTGGGAACGATGAGCGGAGGTTGGAAAATCGTAAAAACAATGGGATCTAAAATTACCAAAGTAACTTCACTCGAGGGAGTAAGTGCCGAAACTGCAGGAGCTATTACGCTTTATGTTTCAGAACACTTCGGAATTCCGGTTTCAACAACGCATACCATTACCGGTAGCATCATCGGGGTTGGAGCCACAAAACGTGTATCAGCCGTTCGTTGGGGAGTAACCATAAAACTGCTTTGGGCTTGGGTACTTACCATTCCGATTTCAGCATTGGTAGCAGGGCTTATTTACTTGATTGTTCGACTTTTTTAATAAAATAATCCATTAGGATAAGAATAAAAAATCCTAATTGACTTTCCGGATTTTTTGTTTGGAATAAACATCACTCATACAATAAAAAAACCTCACAAATCCCTGAAGTGTGAGGTTAATTTATCCCTAAAACTATTTTTTATTTATATACGGACTCTTTTTTAAAGTGTTTTGTCAATAAATAATACACAACTGCTCTGTATTTATTTCTGTTAGACCTTCCGTATTGTTCTAATACAATATCGATTGCTTTATCTAAATCGGCTGAATCTTTTAAGCCTAATTTTTTGATAAGGAAGTTGTTTTTTACCCTATCAAGTTCTGTTTGATCGGTTCCTGCGATGGTTTCTGCATCTGCTTTGTAAATAGAAGGTCCTAATCCTATCACTACTTTTGTTAACAACTCCATATCAGGGGTTACTTTTGTTTTGTCTTTCAAATCTGCTGCATACTTTGCAATCATTTCATCTCTTTTACTCATAAGGCTTAATATTTTTTGGGGTTAATAATTATACGAATGTATCAAAGTTAAGCATTTTTTATATACCCTGCGACAAATTACTAATAAATTATTGTTTTGTGCAGTAAATATAATAAAGCAATAAAATGCACTAAAAATCTGCTTTGTTAAATAAAATCTGAATACTTATCTTTGCAAAGTTTCCATTTATATAAAAGACAAATGAGTACTACAAAAAATAAAGAAGTTCTATCTTTTGAAGATTTTAAAACAGAAATTTTAAACGATTATAAATTAGCCCTAATTAGTAGAGAATGTAGCCTTCTTGGAAGACGTGAGGTATTAACCGGAAAAGCCAAATTCGGAATTTTCGGAGACGGAAAAGAAGTGCCTCAATTGGCTATGGCAAAGGCGTTCAAAAATGGAGATTTCCGTTCAGGATATTATCGTGACCAGACATTTATGATGGCTATCGGGCAAATGACCATCGAGCAGTTTTTTGCCGGATTGTATGGCCATACTGATTTAAATTTTGACCCAATGTCTGCCGGACGTCAGATGGGAGGTCACTTTGCTACGCATTCGCTTGACGAAAATGGAAATTGGAAAAATCTTACACAACAAAAAAATTCAAGTTCAGATATTTCACCAACAGCAGGGCAAATGCCTCGTTTATTAGGATTGGCTCAGGCTTCTAAAATATACAGAAACGTATCGGGAATTGACACTACAAACTTTTCGGTTAACGGAAACGAAGTAGCCTGGGGAACCATCGGGAACGCCAGTACGTCTGAAGGATTGTTTTTCGAGACGATCAATGCGGCTGGAGTACTTCAAGTACCGATGGTAATGAGTGTTTGGGATGATAACTACGGAATTTCGGTTCATGCCAGATACCAAACCACCAAAGAAAGCATTTCTGAAATCCTGAAAGGTTTCCAAAAAGAAGAAGGAACTAACGGCTATGAAATCTTTACCGTAAAAGGCTGGGATTATGCAGATTTGGTCGCTACTTATCAAAAAGCAGCTGATATTGCCAGAGAAAAACACATTCCTGTGTTAATTCACGTTCAAGAGCTTACTCAACCTCAAGGACACTCAACTTCGGGCTCCCACGAGCGTTACAAAAACGAAGAGCGATTAAAGTGGGAAGCTGATTTTGATTGTATTCGTCAGATGAAACTTTGGATGATTGCTAGTGATATTGCCTCAGAAGAAGAACTTACTGCAATGCACGAAGAAATCAAAAAACAAGTATTGGAAGGCAAGAAAAATGCTTGGAACAACTACTTGAATCCTATAAAAAACGAACAAAAAGAAGCTGTTGCACTACTTGAAAAAGTAGCTTCCGCAAGTTCAAATAAAGTATTTATCGAAAGTTTGATTTCTGACTTAAAAGCTTCAAAAGAACCGATTCGTAAAGAAATTTTAGGCACTGCTAGAAAAGTTTTACGTTTAGTTATCGGAGAGGCTTCACACAACGAATTAGCCAATTGGATTACTGCTTACAGAGAAAAAACCCAACCGAATTTCAGTTCGCATTTGTTTTCTGAATCGGATAAAAATGTTTTCTCGGTTCAAGAAATCAAACCTCAATATGACGAAAATGCAGAGCTGGTAGATGCACGACTCGTTATCAGAGATAACTTTGATGCTATCTTCACAAAATATCCTGAAAGTTTGATTTTTGGAGAAGATTCCGGACATATCGGAGACGTAAATCAAGGATTAGAAGGATTGCAAGAGAAATTCGGAGAACTTCGTGTTGCTGATGCAGGAATTCGTGAAGCAACCATTTTAGGGCAAGGAATCGGAATGGCAATGAGAGGATTACGTCCGATTGCTGAGATTCAATACTTGGATTATTTGTTGTATGCTATCCAGATTATGAGTGATGATTTAGCTACACTACAATACAGAACCAAAGGAAGACAAAAAGCTCCAGTAATTGTCAGAACTCGAGGACACCGTTTGGAAGGAATCTGGCATTCGGGTTCGCCTATGGGAATGATTCTAAATGCAATCCGTGGAATTCACGTATTGGTGCCTAGAAATATGACCAAAGCAGCCGGATTCTATAATACGTTACTTCAAACAGACGAACCAGCTTTGGTTGTGGAATGTTTGAACGGATACCGTTTGAAAGAGAAAATGCCTTTAAACTTAGGTGAATTCACAACGCCAATCGGAGTGGTAGAGACCATCAGAGAAGGAAATGACATTACAATTGTTTCTTACGGTTCTACTTTGAGAGTTATCGAGCAAGCAGCTAAAGAACTTTCAGAAGTTGGTATCGATGTAGAAATCATCGACGTTCAGTCGCTTCTGCCATTCGACGTCAACAAAGATATCGTAAAAAGCATTGCGAAAACAAATCGTTTGTTGGTGGTTGACGAAGACGTTCCGGGAGGAGCTTCGGCTTATATCTTACAACAAATCGTTGACGAACAAAATGCTTATCGCTATTTAGACAGCAAACCTCAAACATTAGCTTCAAAAGCACACCGACCAGCTTATGGAACAGACGGAGATTACTTCTCAAAACCATCTGCTGAAGATATTTTTGAAAAAGTGTATGCGATCATAAGTGAAGCAAATCCGAACAAGTATCCTGATTTGTATTAAGACACCTGCCACAGGTTTCGTTTAGAACATTCTTTTTACATAAAAAATTAAGTGAAATCTGCGGAATAAAATTTGAAAATTTTTCTTAAATACTGCATATTTAAATTCTTAAAAACGTTGTTTCCTAAACTTTTCTGCTTTACTCCAAGATAGCGTATTAGGGAATTCTTTCGGCTAAACAGACTTTCATAAACCACTAAAAAACAAGTTTGGTATATGGAATATTTTCCAAAACATTGAATCTGAAACCCGAAACCTGAAACAAAAACTTTACCTTTGCAAGGCTTTAACCAAAATTAAAGATATGGAATTCAAAATCAGCAGAGAACTTATCGAGCAGATTCAGTTGCATATTGAGAGCAAAAGTGATAGAGATTTAGAGCTTTTACTCAAGGATATGCACCATGCTGATATTGCTGAAATTCTTGATGAATTAGAATTTGAGCAGGCTTCGTATGTCTTTAAAATTCTGGATTCCGAAACAACTTCCGAAGTCCTTCTGGATATTGACGATGACCTGAGAGAAAGCATTCTGAACAGTCTTTCTCCCAAAGAAATTGCAGAAGAACTTGATGAAATGGATACCGACGATGCTGCAGATATTTTTGCAGAACTTTCGGAGGAAGTTAAAAAAGAAGTAATCTCTGAGCTAGAAGATGTTGAACACGCGAAAGACATCGTTGAGCTTTTGCGTTATGACGAAGACACAGCAGGAGGTTTGATGGGAAAAGAACTTGTGAAGGTAAACGAGAACTGGAATGTGCTGACTTGCGTAGTCGAAATGCGAAAACAGGCCGAGCACGTTACCCGAGTGCATTCGATTTATGTGGTTGATGACGAAAACCGTCTGAGAGGTCGTTTGTCTTTGAAAGACTTGCTTACAAGTTCGACTAAAACGCATATCAGCGAAATTTACATTCCTAAAGTGGATTATGTAAGAGTAGATACTAAAGATACTGAAGTTGCCCGAATAATGCAGAAGTACGATTTGGAGGCTATTCCGGTAATTGATGAATTAGACAGATTGGTTGGAAGAATTACTATTGATGATATCGTTGATGTGATTAAAGAAGAAGCCGATAAAGATTATCAGTTGGCAGCCGGTATTTCGCAAGACGTTGAAGCAGATGACAGCATCGTAGATTTGACCAAAGCTCGTTTACCTTGGTTAGTTTTGGCTCTTTTCGGAGGATTTGTAACCGTAAGGGTTTTAGGTTTTTTTGACGATGCAATAGCTCAATATGGAGTGTTGTTTTTCTTTACCCCTTTGGTAACAGCTATGGCAGGAAATGTGGGAGTGCAATCATCAGCCATTATCGTGCAAAGTATAGCAAACGGAACATTAAGCGATTCTATTTGGAAGCGACTAACAAAAGAACTTACTTTGAGTTTGCTAAACGGTCTTATTCTAGCAACCATTCTTTTTATGGGAAGCTACTTTTTGTTAGGATATGATTTCATCACAGGAATTACAGTTACTATTGCTCTTATTGTAGTAATTATTGTAGCCTCACTTTTGGGAACTTTTATTCCGATTACACTTCACAAATACGGACTCGACCCTGCTTTGGCTACCGGTCCGTTTATCACAACGAGTAATGATATTTGTGGTATTGTAATTTATTTTATGATTGCAAAATTGATTTTAGGATTTTAATTGTTAGGAATCATCTACTGTTGGCTTTACTTTTGTGCATAAAAAAACATCGAAAGTTAAAGTCTCCCGATGTTTTTCTATAATTTTTATGAACTACAAGTCCTTTTTGATAAACTTTTTGAGTGAAATCCAAAACGGAACAACAAACCACAAGCACAATAGAGCAAAAGAAATCATCAATCCGGAAGAAGTCCCTAATACCTTCTTGAAAACTGCTCCGGTATAACCCATCATAGCGGAAACGTCTAATTCTAATAATATTTGAATCCGTGCCAAATCAATCGGATTTAAAGTCGTTATGCCTACCATTGCATTCTCAATCGGATATTCTGAAAGTTGAAATAACAAGAACAATACGATTCCGTCAAAAATCAAAGCAAAATATAACCATAACATGATGGCAATTCCGATGCCTTTGGCTTTGTCCCGAGTCATAATTGAACCCAAGCAAGCCAACGAAGCAAAAATAACACTGATAAGGCTTCCCATCACAATCATCATTACTCCTACTTTATCGGGCGAATAAACTAGTAACGGAATACCCGAACCGATTAAAAAAGCAAGTACCAAGCTCAATGACAAGCCCGAAAACAAACCAATCCATATTTTTTTCCGCTTTACAGGTTGGCTCAAAAGCATCTCAACAAATTCCGAACTATTATAAACATAAATAGTTGAGAATAAAACAGAAACCAACGGAACGGTAAATAATATTACATTCAAAATCGTGAGTACTCCTTTGGTTTCATTATCTTCCAAAACAAACGAACTCCATGACAAAATAGCCAGCATTAAGGTATAAGCGATAATAATTTTGCTTTTGAGTATGTCTAAAAATATAATCTTAATGATTTTATTCATCGTTCAAGGGTTTTGAGGTTGTCTTTAAAACTTTTGAAATAGCTCTCGAGAGTTTGTCTTCTTGGGTTTCGTCTTTGAGTTGTTGTACTGGTTTATGAAATTCAATACGACCTTCATGCATAAAGATAATTTCACTTACTAAATCATCTAATTCACTCAAAAGATGCGAGGTAATCAGAACCAGTTTTCCTTTCTCTTTTTCTTTGACGATTTTTTCTTTCAGAATTTCGGATGCCAAAGGGTCAAGACCTGCTGTTGGTTCGTCCAGAATCAAAACTTCCGGATTAAATATAAAAGCTAGTGCAGCACTTACCTTTTGGGTGGTTCCGCCCGAAAGCGTACTCATTTTCTTATGAGCAAGTTGCTCAATCTTAAAAGCATCGTACAGCTCTTTGTCCAAATGGTTACTTTGTCTGATTTCTTGTACCATTTCAAACACCTGACCAATGGTCATATTGTCGGGATAACGTCCGATTTGCGGCATATATCCGATGCGGTTCCGATACTCATATTCACCCAAAACCGATTTTCCATCAAAATCAATGCTTCCGCTATCAGGAACTACCATTCCGAGAAATGATTTAATGAGTGTAGTTTTTCCACATCCGTTAGGACCAACCAAGGCAATACATTCTCCTTTTTTGGAGGTAACCGAAACATCTTTCAAAACGTGATGTTTACCAAACTTCTTGTTTAAATTTTTTATATCTATCATAGTTTTACAGGACGCATAAGTGGGGTTTCATCTTTAAGATAATCGGGGGTAATACTTGGCAATACTCTTTCGGATTTATCCAAAAGTGTAATCATAAAGCTACGAAACAACAGCATAGCCGACTCGTTTCTTTCGACTAAAACTGTAAATAAACTTAGCGGATGATATGGTACGTCACCAAATCCGTTTTTGTCAAGATCATAGCCTTCGTATTTGTCCCAATAATTTTCGTTAAACGATTTTACTTTTAATTTTCCGTTGGTGGCTACATCAAACGTGTTTCCAAAAAAGTTGTTGTTAGTAAGCACGGCATCGCTACTACTGGCATTGATTTTTAGAGCCCACCCGTTTTTCAAAAACTTATTTTCGTGTATTTCAATTCGGTTGGCTCCATCAGCATAAATTGCCGTAGTGTTTTCGCTGAATGTATTTCTGATGATTCTACTGTCGTCAATCTCTTTAAGCAAAACACCATAAGCAGCACCTCCCCAGCTTTGAGTAAACACGTTTTCAATCATCTTCACACGTTTGCTGTACATCACTGCCACACCGGCATCATTTCTTTTGAAAATATTATATTTGAAAACATTGTCGTGCGAAAACATAAAATGTAAGCCGTACCTTTTGTTATCAATACATTGGTTGTTGGTAATGTTCGAGCTTTCTACAAATTCCAGATAAATAGCGTCTCTATGACCTTGAATGATATTATCTTCGATGGTCATAAATTTAGATTTCCAAATGTGTATTCCGTTGGCTGATGGTTTTCCTTTGACTTTTCCGGAAGTCAGTCGGTTGTTGATGTACGAGACATAAGTGGAATTGATAGTATGAATCCCAAAAAAGTTGTTCTCGAATTTACAGTTTTCGATACGCACGTTCTTGGAGTCTTTAATTTTCAAGGCAGCAATATCTGTAAAACTCGAACTTCCTGAATTGGAAAAAAGCACATTTTTGACAACTACATCATTGTGTTCTATCAATAAGTTTTCGTACTGATTCTCGCCATCAATTTCGGGGTAATCTTCTCCGATGATGGTAACTGCTTTATTCAAATACAAGGAACCTTCTCGATAAACGCCTGATTTGATGATGATGGTATCTCCGTTTTGTGCTTGTTCAAAAGCTCTTTTGATAGTCTTTTGCGGATTGTTGGGTTCTACGATAATGGTGTTTGCCCATACATTTTCTCCGAGTAAAATCAACAAAAGAATTATTAATTTGAATTGAAATAATCTTTCCATAGTAGCATTGTTCCAGAATATTCAGCATAATGTTGTTGGCAGGTTTCTTCGTCGGCAAAAGCCGCTGTATCGGAGCCCATAGGGCTTTTCAATTCAGGATTGTGCAATAAGAAACTTTTTTCTGCAGGAATCAACTGTTCGGTGGTTGCAAAATCGACCAGCCAAAGCGAATGCACCTGATCTTGTGTTACAACTTCGTTTTGTAGAAATGCTTTCATACAATACATATCATCGAACTTATAGATTCTTCCTTTTTCGGTTACCAACTCTGCACCATAACGTACGTCACTGATGTTCATCATACAATGATCGCAATTATCGACTCCAAACTCGATAGGTTTGGGGTCTTTACTACAAGAACTAAGTGATAAAGTTATAAAGGAAATTAACAACAATGCTCTTAAATTCATACTTTTTTCTTTTTAAATTTTGTTTCTACTAATACTCCCCAAATCGCCATTACAACCGCTCCAATCATGATCCATCCTCCAGTTACCGGAATAGAATAAGCTCCAAAGTTTAACAGTTTTTTATACCCAATCATTGGTGGTTGATAGCTCATTCCGGGAACCTGAATAGGTGCTTTAGGATCTAAATTGTGTCCGTAATCGTACAGCCATAAATAAAAACGAATGATAGTCAAGATGCCAAATACTGCAAAAAATATAACCCAGAAAAAAAATAATTCTCTGCGATTGACTACTGCTGTGAGCAAACCCATAACTCCCAAAAATACAATGATATAGGGCAAAACAACAAACTCTATAAAATCATCTTTATGCAATTCTTTCATTCCGATATAATGGTTTAATCCGTTGATGATTTTTACATCACCGCTTAATTTATCTGCATGGATAAAAAGTTCTAAGCCCTCGGGATATTGCGGAGCTGTCAGTTGTATTTGCCAAATAGGAACAAATAACGCAATAAACAGCACGGCACCAGCCATACCGACTAATATACGAGTGGTGGAGTGCAATTTCTTCTGTGCTGATTTCATAATTTGTATATTTTCAAAGAGTTGCCCCTTTTCAGGAAGCAACTCTTTAATTTTTTTTAAAAAAAACTACTCTTCTTTAGGTGCGTTATCACCAGTTCCGTAACGCAACGGGGTGTTGCTTCCGGCAGGCGAGACACGTATGTAACCTTGCATTTCCTGATGTAATGCACTACAGAAATCGGTACAATACATAGGTGTGATTCCTACTTTGGTCGGAATCCATTTCAATGTTCTGGTTTCACCTGGCAAGATAAGAACCTCAGAATTACTATTACCCATTACGGCAAATCCGTGTGGTAAATCCCAATCTTGTTCTAAGTTAGTTATATGAAAATACACTTCATCTCCCATTCTGATTCCTTCGATGTTATCTGGGGCAATATGTGTTCTGATGAGTGTCATATAAACATCAACACGGTTTCCGTTTCGTACTACGCGAGTATCGTCTTCATTTTTAACAACGTATTTATGATTATTTTCATTGATGTCATAAATGCGTTTTTGTTTATCTATAAGGAGCGAAGCCGGAACAATCTGTGCATAGTGAGGCTCTCCAATAGTTGGAAAGTCTAACAACAATTCCATTTTTTCTCCGGTAATATCAAAGAGTTGAGCACTTTGTGCAAGTTCCGGACCTGTAGGTAAATAACGGTCTTTTGTGATTTTGTTCCAGGCCACTAAGTATTTTCCGAAAGGTTTTCTAGTGTTTCCTCCTGCAACTGTTAAGTGTCCGGTTGAATAATATGTTGGTTGTCTATCCACAACCTCTAAGGTTTTCACGTTCCATTTTACAACTTCCGAAGATACAAAGAACGAAGTATAAGCATTTCCGTTTGCGTCAAATTCGGTGTGTAATGGTCCTAATCCTGGTTTTTTAACTTCTCCGTGCAGTACTGTTTCGTAATTCAACACAGGAATTCCATCAAAATTTCCATCAAATTTCTTGTCTTCGATGGCTTGCATCATTTTAGAAAACGAGAAGACTGGAATCAAAGAAGCTAACTTACCACTTCCCACGATATATTCTCCGGTAGGATCAACGTCTGCACCATGCGGAGATTTTGGACAAGGGATATAATATGCTACACCTTCTAAATCTTCAATATCCAAAACGTGAACTTCGTCTAAGATAGTTGAAGTAGCTGAATGTGAATTATGGTCATACACATTGTGTGCATATTTTGCTTTTACCTTTCTTCCTTTTCCTTCTTTAACCATCTCTGCTATTTTTTTCCAATTAAGAGCCAGGATAAAATCTTTGTCGTTTTGAGAGGCATTAACTTCTAACAGCGTATGTGCTTTTTCTGTGTTATACGTAGAGAAGAAAAACCAACCACTACTGGCTCCTTTTCCGGTACGACTCAAATCGTAGTTTACAGGAGGAGTTTTTAATTGAAAATCAATTGCCATTCTTCCTGATTCTTGATCTACCTTAATAAAGGTAATAGCACCGCTAAAATTATCGGCATAAGTACTAATTGGAATATCGCCATCTTCGTCGCCAAAAGGCACACTAAAACGCGTTCCTGCCACAACGTATTCGTTGTTGTCGGTAACAAATGGAGAAGAGTGGTTTCCTGCTGAGTTAGGAATTTCGATGATTTCGTCTGTAGTAAAGGTGGTTAAGTCCAAACGAGCTACACGAGGTGTGTTGTTTTCGTTAGCAAATAGCCATCTTCCGTCGTATTCACCGTTTGTTTGAGAAACAGCCAAGTGGTGTTGGTCTCCCCAAGGCACAAATCCGTGCGAAGTGTTGAGCATTGGTTTTGTGTCTTCACCGTATCCGTAGCCTGTTTCCGGATCTTGCGAAAATACTGGTAATACTTTTAACAGACGTCCTGAAGGGATTCCGTAAACAGAAACCTGTCCGCTGAAGCCTCCAGAAGTAAATGAGTAAAACTCGTCGTGTTCTCCCGGAGCTACATACACTTTCTGGGCTGCATTCCCACTTACTGCATCTGATGCCGTCTTGGGCTTACAAGCTCCAAAAAAAACTAAAACCGAAAAGGCAAGAGTTGCTTTTATTAAATTGTTTTTCATAAGTAAAAAAATTAAGTTGCTATTAGAATTTATTGTTATTTATTTTACCCCGTCATTCTGACGCATGTATTCAAAAATCTGACGAGCTTCATCATCTGCAATGTTTTGATTAGGCATGCGCACCAAACATAGTTCTAACTGTGCTTGAAGCTCTGGATCTACATCAATCATCGGGTCGGGATTGGTAATAAAGTTCATTATCCATTCCGGTGTTCTTCTTTCGGTTACACCTTTCCACCCAGGACCAACCAAACGATCACTGTTGAGTTTATGACAAGAAAGGCATTTTGTCCCTGCTGCTTTTTCTCCTAAAGAAGCCATTTGATGATCTAAATTTGGTGGCAGTTCCATATTTTCATATTTTCCCAATCCTCTGTTTGGGTCATAATTAGAAGTTTTTACTGCTTCGGTAGAAGTTGAAGTTGAAAAATCTTCTCCTGATTTTTCCTTTTTACCACAAGAAATAATAAATAGTGATAACAAAAAAAGTGTTGCTAATTTTTTCATAGTACAATTGATTTTAGTTAATTTTTGGTTTTCTACTTTTTTGATTTAATTAGGTTTTCGAGAGCAAAGGTCTCGCATTTTTTTAGCTTAATTTTATGACCGTAATCATAAGTTAATAAAAAATAATTCTTTACTTTTTAGAACATAATTCTGTAAATTTATTTATTTAACAGACATAAAAATATGACAAATGTCATATTTTAGGCTTTTATTACGATTTTATTCCGTTTGAGTTCTTAAAAATATAAGTGATTACTATGACCAAAATCATAAAAAAAATCTTAATCTATGTAGTATCTTTGTGCTGTTCATAATTTTATTTTCGCTTGAAAAATTTTATAATCATATTTTCATTATTTATAGTATTTAAATCGGTTTTACCAATTGTGGAATACATACTATTTTATGATTATATTATTGCTGAATTATGTATCAATAAAGACAAACCTGAGCTCAAATGTAACGGAACTTGTCATCTTAAAAAGGAGCTTTCAGAGGCATCTGATTCCGAAAACCAAATTTTAAACGACAAAAACAACAGACCTCTAACAGCGTTTTCTTTCTTGTTTTTTGAAAATTTACAAAAATTTAATTTAAACGTATTTTACGAATATATACCCCAAGAATACTTGGCTTATCCGAATTTGTACTCGCACTTAACGACAGACTTCATTTTCCATCCTCCTATTAGACTTTAGATTTATTTATAGTAAGAAAATAAGGTTATAACCAACTAACAATTGGTCATAACCAAGTA
>Ga0172382_10009104_pt1 | contig 13637 bp, 12 predicted proteins | sample Leawel138RmetaG_FD_122245 | JGI IMG/M metagenome (GOLD analysis project Ga0172382, IMG submission 122245) | Leachate microbial communities from a municipal landfill in Southern Ontario, Canada - Leachate well 138R metaG | ecosystem: Engineered > Solid waste > Landfill > Unclassified | place...
AAACTCAGATCAGAGGATGTATCTGAAAGGGGAATTCGATCACGATCAACGATTGGGTTCACATATCGAATCGATTGGATGTACGATCCCTCCATTAACACGACCTCAATGTAATCGCCAACGCTCAACTCGGTAGGGGCAAACGCACTCTCAGTGAATGGGCTTACCGCTAGGAAGGTTTCAAAGCCTTGTTCGTCTTTCACTGAAAAGGCAAGGGTGTCGTCTAGGGTGAAGACGTTGGTAATTCGAACGAGGGTAGAGTTCGGATTAGCTTCTTTACTGCCAAGGGCAAAGAGAGATCCAGCGATAATGCCAAGGAGCATTATCGTAACCATCAGAGTTCGTAGGTGTTTCTTGTACATACTATATCCTTATGAATGATCATGACTGGCGCCACGTTTCCCTTTAATGTACGGCTCGATTCCTTCCTCGTCAATGCACCTTCACAAGATTGCCACAAAACTTCACCTGTGCTACGCTTTTTTTATGATTCGCCTTCCGTATCTCTTAACTGAAGATGGTATCTGTCGCCTTGAAGGCGATCGCCTCTTCATCACTGACCGCCGGGTCTATCCCTTTGAGCGAGTTGAGGTTGCCTGCTCTTCAGCAGAAGAGGTTGCCGCAGCTCTCACAGCAATGGTCACCCAAGGTGGGGGACCTCTTGAAGTCGCTTTAAAAGCATTAGTCCTCCAAGCGCGGCGAAAACAAGGCTTTGAGCGCCTCCAAGAGAGTGCCAAGCTCCTCATCAATAGCCGCCCGACAAACACTACGATGGCGCGCGCTGTTGATGAAGTGCTGATGAGCGTCAAAGAAAGCACTGCATTAGCGGATGATGTTGAGCACTCGGTTCGGAGAATCCTTGATCGATACGAGGCGATCTATCATACAATTGGAAAACTGGGTTCAACGCTCATCGATGATGGGGATCAAATTCTTACCACATGCTTTGCTGAGCACACCTTCATCCTTTCACTCCTCTACGCCCAAGAGGCGAAGAAGGAGGTGCGCGTCTTAGTCAGTGAAACTCGACCCTACCTTCAAGGCAGTCGCTTAACGGCTCCCGCACTCGCTGAAGTGGGAATACCAGTAAAGATCATTACCGATAATATGGGCCCGACGATGATCGCTTCCAATCTCGTTCAGAAGTACTTTACTGCCGCTGATTTGGTGTGCCTTGATGGAACGGTTGTTAATAAAATTGGAACGCTGTCCAATGCACTTGCGGCGAAGCACTACGGTATTCCTTACTACGCGCTCGCGATCAGCCCCGATTCAACAAAGAAAACGAAAGAAGATATTACCATTGAACTGCGGGACCCTTGTGAGGTGACGCAGTGTTTAGGAAAGAAGACGACGCTCGATGGAATTGATGGGCTTTATCCCGCCTTTGACATCGTTGATCCCGATTTGGTAACGGCGATTGTCACTGCGAAAGGTATTCTTCACCCCCGTGATATAAAGGAGCAGTATATATGAAAGCAATTATTGGTGGAACGGGCTTTGATACCCTCGATGGGATTGCCTTAACCCAAGAGTACGTTGATACCCCATACGGCCAAGTTGAACTGTTTCGTGGGGAGGGACTGATCTTTCTTCCGCGCCACGGATCAAACCACCACTGGGCCCCTCACCTCATTCCATACCGCGCCAATGTGATGGCACTTCATCAACTAGGCGTCAAAGAGGTCATCGCAATTTACGCCGTTGGCTCGATTGATGAGCGACTGAAGCCAGGACAGGTGGGTATCGTCAGTGACTTTGTTGATCTTACTGGGCGCGCTGAGCGCCACACCTTCTACGAGAACCCTGTTCGGCATATCGAAGTGGACCAACCGTTTAACGAAGAGCTGATCGCGCGCCTAAAAGCCCTTAAGCCTGATCTGGTGGATGCAGGGGTGTATGTGACGACGAATGGTCCCCGCCTTGAAACAAAAGCGGAGATTAATTTCTACCGAAATTTAGGCTTTTCGGTGGTGGGAATGACCTTAGCGAGTGAAGTCTCCTTACTATTAGAAGCGGAGATGCATGTCGCGGCGCTCGTGTACTCAATCAACTGGGCTGCTGGGGTAGAAAAGGAGTTCTCCTTCCTCCCCGATGAGCAGCTCAGTGAACTTAAAGCATCGGTGACTCAACTCTGCCAATCTTGCCTGCTGAGCTGAGTTAAATCGTACGGCGTCGTTTGGTAGACGTGGTAGTTAAGCCAATTGGCAAAGAGTAAGTTTGCGTGGGCGCGCCAGCGCACCGTAATTGATCCGTCTTCATAGTAGTTTTCTGGCTCCCCAGGGCTCAGGCCCGCCTGTTTGTCCCGCTGGTACTCACTATCGAGGGTAGAGGAGTCGTACTCACCGTGGCCGGTGACAAAGACCCGCCGCCCACTCTTGCTTGTGACTAAGTAAATTCCCGCCTCTTCACTTTCAGCGAGGACGAGTAAATCCTCTTCGCGTTTAACTGCCGCCTCATCAACACTCGTATGACGACTATGGGGAGCCCAGAAGTGATCATCAAAACCGCGCACAAGGGTGTGGCTAAGAGGAGCGACGTGGTGGCGGTACACTCCGCTGAGCTTTTGCGCAAGAGGAATCTTCTGAATACCGTAGTAGTGGTAGAGCGCTGCTTGAGCAGCCCAGCAGATGAAGTATGAAGAGAAGACGTGCTCATTCGCCCAATCGAGAATTTTCTCCAACTCCGCCCAATACATCACCTCCTCAAAGACCATGTGCTCAACGGGGCTGCCGGTGATGATCAAGGCATCGTAGCGGTCACGCTTCACCTGGTCAAACGTTTGATAAAACGTCTTGAGGTAGGAACGGGGGGTGTTCTTCGATTGATACGTCGCCGTCGTTAAGAAGCTCACTTCGACTTGAAGGGGAGTATTCCCTAAAAGCCGAAGAAGCTGCTGCTCAGTGACGGGCTTATTCGGCATTAAGTTGAGGATGAGGACTTTTAAGGGTCGAATATCCTGACTGAGCGCCCGCTCTTCATCCATGAAGAAGAACGAAGAGTTCGCATCAACGGGGTAGGTGACTTTTACTGGCATTACTTGCCTCCCAGCGCCTGAGCAAGGTCGGCAATTAAATCATCGACGTGCTCACACCCAATCGAGAGACGAACCGTCGTTTCTTTAATGCCTTGCTCAGCCTTCTCGGAATCCGAGAGCTGAGAGTGAGTCGTACTTGCTGGGTGAATCACCAAACTCTTCATATCCGCTACGTTGGCAAGGAGGCTGAAGAGCTTCAGTGAATCGATGAACGAGCGAGCTGCTACTCCATCACCGGTAAGTTCAATCGTAAAGATTGATACTCCACCATGGGGGAAGTACTTGCCGTAGAGTTCATGGTGGGGGTGGCTTTCCAAGGAAGGGTGGTGAATCATTGCCACGTTGGGGTGCTTCGCTAAGTACTCAATAATCTTCGTCGTGTTTTCACTGTGGCGTTGGACCCGTAATGCAAGAGTCTCTAAGCCTTGGAGGAAGAGCCACGCGTTTAGTGGGGCGATCGCCGAGCCAGTGTCTCGGAGTAAGAGGGTGCGAATTTTCGTGATGTACGCTGCCGCTCCTGCTTGTTTGGTGAAAGAGAAGCCGTGGTAGGAGGGATTTGGCTCAACGAGGGAGGGGAACTTCCCACTTCCTTCCCAGTCAAAGGTTCCTCCATCAACAATGACGCCCCCAAGGGAGGTTCCGTGGCCGCCGAGGAACTTCGTCGCTGAGTGAACAACGATGTCAGCTCCGTATTCAATCGGACGAAGCAGATACGGGGAGGCGAAGGTGTTATCTACGATTAACGGGATCGCGTGCTCATGGGCGAGGTTCGCAAGTGCTTCAATGTCACAGAGCGTCGCATTGGGATTTCCTACTGTCTCAACAAAGATTGCTTTTGTTTGATCGGTAATTGCTGATTGCACTTCATCAAGGTCAGCTGGATCAACAAACGTGGTGGTAATGCCCCACTCAGTGAGGGTGTGGGCAAAGAGGTTGTACGTTCCGCCGTAAATCGTCTTTGCCGAGACGATGTGCTCCCCATTTTTCGCTAAGGCGAGAATAGCGTAGTTCACTGCAGCCATGCCACTAGCTACGGCGAGCGCGCCAACGCCCCCTTCTAAGGCGGCGATTCGTTCTTCAAACGCCGCTTGGGTGGGGTTGTTTAAGCGAGTGTAAATATTTCCTGGGGCGGTGAGGGCGAAGCGAGCTTCGGCATCCGCACAGTTATCAAAGACGAATGAGGTGCTCTGATAAATCGGTACTACCCGAGCTCCACTTGCGCGTTCTGGTTGTTCTTGGCCTACGTGTAAGGCTTTTGTTTCAAAATGGTTGTACATAGTATGCTCCTTCGTGTGGTTAATGGTGAAATACAACGAACAAAGCACATATGATCGGCGATTGAGCCGCAGCGCGGATGATTATGGCGTTTCATGGAAAGCTCCTTGGATGATGGTTACTGCGCCATGCGGCACATGTCAGATTCAGATACTTCGGTGCTTCGCATCATAGTGTGCCTCCTCCAAGAAGATTGCTTAGCGACTGCTAAGATCACGGCGATTGTACTCAGATGTTCGAAACTCTGTCAACCATATGGAGGCGAGGGAATCAAAAATAAGCAAAACCGCCAAATTCTATTTCACAAAATTATCTTGACAAAAGTCGGTGAATGGCGATAATAAAGCAAAAGTTAGACATAACTAACATTAGCCAAAAGGGATGAGCGATGAACGTACAGCTTACAAGTTTGCAGCGCGGTGAAACAGGAAAAGTCACAATGATTGATGCAGGTAAACAAGCGACAAAACGGCTCTATGAAATAGGGTTTAATACGAGTGCTTCGATCACCGTCATTAAGAATGACAGTGGTCCAGTCATCGTTTCGATCAACGGCAACAAAGTTGCCGTTGGCCGAGGGCTCGCCCATAAGGTTATGTTAGTTCGCGAATAAACATATACACATTTCCTCGGGGAGAAAAGGATATTGAAGATGGGAACGAGACGAATTGCGCTGGTGGGAAATCCTAATAGTGGAAAGACGACCTTATTCAACGCCATTACTGGAGCAACCCAACGGGTAGGAAACTGGCCAGGGGTGACTGTCGAGAAGAAGGAAGGCTCCTTCACCTACGAAGGAAATTCGTACGACGTCGTTGATTTACCAGGAATTTACAGTCTTGGGGCGTTCAGTGAAGATGAAGTGGTCGCAATGGACTACATCCTCACCGATGACGCCGATGTCATCATTAACGTCATCGAAGCTTCAAATATTGAACGCAACCTCTACCTCACCACCCAGCTTCTTGAGATGGGTAAGAATATCGTCATCGCCTTGAACATGGTCGATGAAGCCCAGAAGCGTCAAATCGTCTTTGATGTTGATGCGATGTCCAAAGCCCTTGGAGTGCCAGTCGTTGCCACCGTTGCCAATCGAAACAACGGAACAAGTAAAGTCATCGCTGCAGCAGTCGCCGCGATCGATGGATTTACGCCATACGCCAATCCAGTGACGTATAGTGAGAGCGTGAATCACCACATGGCTCACATTGCTGAACTAATCAGTAATTGTGACTTGGAGTACTCCACCGATTGGGCCGCTTTAAAAGTTATCGAAGGGGACGCCCACGTCACTGACCTTATCAAGAGAACGTGTAGTGATGGGGCGGTAGCTGATGAAATCACAAAATTCCTAAAGTACCACCAAAGCGATAACTTTGAACTGGAGATTGTTGATTCACGGTACGCGTACGCCCAGCGGATCGCCAAAGTGGCAATTACTCGCCCGCAAGAGCAAGTACGGACGATTACCGACAAGATCGATCAAATCTTTATTAATAAATTTCTCGGTATTCCAATCTTTGCCCTCATCATGCTCGGAGTTTTCCAGCTGACCTTTGCTATTGGGGCAGACCTCCTTGGCGGCTGGGCTGCTGCCCTCGTTGACTGGCTTGGCTCGCTCTTTGAAAGTGGCCTTGAGGCAATACACGCCCCAATCTGGCTTACATCATTTGTTATTGATGGAATGTTTGGTGGAGTAGGGGCAGTTATTGAGTTTGTTCCCCTTATCACGGTGATGTACCTTCTGCTCTCTCTTCTTGAAGATAGTGGATACATGGCACGTGCTGCGTACGTGTGGGATAACTTGATGCGCCGCTTTGGAATGCAGGGCAAAGCGTTTATCTCGATGATTATCGGCTTTGGCTGTACCGTCCCTGGAATTATGTCGACAAGGACGATGGATAATAAGAAAGACCGAATGGTGACGATGCTCATCGCTCCGTTCATGTCGTGTGGAGCGAAACTGCCGATTTACTCCGTCTTTATCGCCGCCTTCTTTCCCCGCCACGGTGGATTAATCCTCTTTTCCCTCTACGCCTTTGGGATTATCGTAGCCCTTCTTATGGCTAAGCTCTTTAACAAAACACTCTTTAAAGGGGAGAGCTCCTACTTCATCATGGAACTACCCCCATATCGGATTCCTTCAGTTTCAAGTGTTCTGCGCAACATGTGGCTCAATGTGAGCGACTTTCTCAAACGCGCTGGAACAATCATCTTCTTGGTGATTACAGTCATGTGGCTCTTAGCAGTTCTTCCAGGCTCAGCCGATCCGTACAGTCAATACTCATACCTCGGTCGCTTAGGGGCGCTCCTTGTTCCCATCTTCCGCCACGCAGGTTTTGGAACGTGGCAGGAATCTGTTGCTCTCTTTGCCGGTATTCCCGCCAAGGAAGCAGTCGTTGGGACCCTGGGAATGTTGTACGCTGGCCAATACCTTGAAGAGGGGGCGATCTTAGTCACTGCAGTGCAACAGCACTTCACCCAGTTAACCGCCTTGGCGTACATGGTGATGGTTCTGCTCTACACCCCGTGTATTGCAACCCTTTCAACGGTAGGCCGAGAAACGAAGTCACTCCGCTGGCCGATTGCGATGGCAATCTATACCTTCCTCATTGGCTGGCTCGCTGCCGTAGCAGTCTTCCAAATTGGAACACTCCTCGGCTTTGTGTAGAAGGATCCTATGCTTAAAGAAATCTTAATGAGAATAACCAGTGACGGATTCTTCTCCGCCGCGTTCTTAGCTCGAGAGCTGCAGGTCAGTGATGAGACCATCACCCATGCAATCAGCGAACTAATCCGAATGGGCTACCTCACTGCGGAGGAAAGCGCCCTTTCCTGCGCTACTGATGCGTGTGCCGGCTGTGCCTTTGCCTCCTTCTGCAATAAAGACTTCGTTTCGATGTACCAAATCACCACAAAGGGAAAGCTCCTCTTAGGCAAAGAAGTAGCGAGCTAATTCACTGTAGGGCTGAAGTACGCCTCTTCAAAAGAAACACACCCTTGATCATCAAGGGTGTGAATTAGGTATTTGCTTCTTTGCTGTATTAGTTCTCGTAGCGAATCTTCTGCCATCGAACGTTGTAGAGATCGAGTGCTTCACCAAGGTCATCATTGAGGTCACTGTTGACTAAATCAGCGTCGGTGAAGAAGAAAATATCGTTATCGATGTACTTATACGCTTCGGTATTCGTCGTTGGGGGGAAGTTGAACTCATCAAGGAAGATCGCGTAGTTCTCCGGCTCGTGCATGAAGTTCATGAACTTGTGGGCGTTTTCTACGTTCTTCGCCCCTTTGGGAATGACCATATTATCGATGTACATCATTCCGCCCTCTGGGGGAATGAAGAAGTCGATGCTATCCCACATATCTTTAGGCAGCTCTTCAAAGATGTTCTCTGGGTAGGAGTGAACAACCCAGAACTCACCACGGCTAAACGCCTTCCCAAAGGACTCAGAGTCAAATTTGACGATGTTGGGCTTCCACTCATTGATAATGAGGTTCATTGCTTCATCGAGCTCCGCTTCGTTTGTGGTATTCCCGCTGTAGCCAAGGTGCTTCAACGCGGCGCCCATCACTTCACGCATATCATCGAGGAAACTCATCCGTCCCGCTAAGCGACTATCGGCGAAGATATCCCACGTGCGTTCATACTCAAAGGGTACGCGGGCGGTATTTACAGCGATTCCGCTTGAGCCCATGAAGTAGGGAACGTGGTAGGTAAAGTCTGGGTCGTAATCGGCTTTTGATGCGACGGTAGGGGAGATGTTCTTCAGATTAGGAAGAAGGGAGTGATCGAGCTTTTGAAGCAGATCTTGCTTGATCATGATCGAAGTGTAGTCGCTGGAGGGGAAGATAATATCATATCCATCACCACCACCGGCCATCACCTTGGCGAACATCTCTTCGTTTGAAGCGAAATTATCAATGACGATTTCAATTCCTGTTTCGTCCTTGAATTTAGCGACGAGTTCATCAGGGGTGTAATACGTCCAGTTATATAGATAGAGCTTATTACTCTTACTTGTGCGGTTACAAGAAATGAGGGTGAAGCTTAAGAGCCCAACAAGCAAAAGAAGTAAAACAATGCGAAGATGTTTCATGGTGTAAACCTCCATAGGTGTAGTTAGCTGCTTGCAGCTACTGTTTTAAGGAAACGTCGGAACGTAAATGCGATGAGCATCGTCCCTAAAATCATCACAAAACTCAGTGCGTTGATCACCGGCGATACTCCATAGCGGATCATAGAATAGACGTACAAAGGAAGGGTGCCTGAGCCAGGGCCCGAGACAAAGAAGGTAATAACGAAGTCCTCTAAACTCATCGTTGTACACATCAAGAAGCTTGATAGGATTGCCGGCATAATCGCCGGAACGACGACTTTAAAGAGGGCTTGGCGTTCGTTTGCCCCAAGATCGCGCGCCGCTTCAATCGTGGAGTAATCAAACTCATCGAGGCGGGCTTGGACCATCATAAAGACGAAGGGGAGGTTGAACGTCGTGTGGGCGGCAAAAATCGTAAACATTCCCAGTCTAATCTTGACCGCTGAGAAGAAGATTAACATCGAGATACCGATGATAACTTCAGGAAGAACCATTGGAAGATAGCTGATCGTGGTGATGTAGGAGCGACCTTTGAAGCGATACCAGGTAATGCCAATCGCTGCTAATGAGCCTAAGGCGGTGGCACTGACGCTACTTGTTAAGGCAATAATAATTGAGTTCTTAAAGGCGAGCCACAGCGAGGGGCTGTTGAAGATGAGGGTCTTATACCAGATCAGTGATGCTTGTTCCCACTGCATTCCCTTTGCTGAGTTAAAGGAGAAGAATGTGACGACGAAGAGGGGGATGAAGAGGAAGAGAATCGTCAAAACGAGCATTGAATCGGAGAATGAGATGTGTTTCTTTTTAGAGTATGGGTGGTAGTTCATCGGTGCCTCCGGCTGTGGTGGGCTTTCACCTTCTGTTCGTGCGCTTGCTGGGTGAATTTTGGCTTATTCGCTGCAGCTTCCTTCTGGGCTGAGGCGAGCATCCAGAAGACTCCGATTAATGAAGCGACGGTGAGAATCATGGAGAAGGCACTTGCTAAGGGCCAGTTCCTCGTCTTCGAGACTTGGTCAACGATGATATTTCCAATCATCGTTGAGTCTTTTCCACCGACTAAGAGCGGAACGGTGTACGCTCCGAAGATTGGAATAAAGGTAAAGATAAACGCTGTCGATAAGCCGCTTTTAATGTTAGGGAACATCACCTTGATAATCGATTCAAGCTTCGTTGCTCCGAGGTCGCGGGCGGCGTCAAGGAGGAAGAAGTCAAACTTATCAATCGTGGTGAAAAGTGGGAGGATCGCAAAGGGGAGGTACATGTACACCAACACAAGGATGACACTTCCGTTGTTATAGATGAGGTGGAGTCCTTCTTTTACAAGCCCGAGGCGAATTAAGACGGAGTTTAAAAATCCTTCAGTGGAGAGGATGCTGATCCACGCGTAGATGCGAATCAAGCTATTCGTCCAGAAGGGAATAATGATTAAGAAGAGAAGAAGGGTTTGGTACTTGCTCTTCGCCATCGCATAGCCAACGGGAATAGCGATGAAGATACACAGTATCGTAGAGAACGTGCTAATCCACAGCGTTCGGAATAACACCTTCCCAAAGGAAGGGTTAATCATCTGTTTGTACGCGTCTAAGGTAAACTGGAACTCGACCCCTCCGTAGAGACCCCGTCTCATGAAGGAGTAGAGGATGATAATCGCCAGTGGTACGGTAAAGAAGACGGTAAACCAGATGCCCATCGGAAAACTATACAGTGTCCCTAACAGTTTTTCGCGCTCAGCGGGTTTTAATGCCTTCCTCATTGATCAACATCCTTTACCAGATAGCCATCAACGGCGGTCCAGCTTAAATAGACGGAGTCTTTCCACTCGATATCAGGTCCTTCTTCTAAGAAGACGGTGTGTTGCTTAAAGACTTTAATCAGTGGGGCAGTGGTATTGTCATCCAGCTTTACGTAGTATTTCGATTGGAATCCAGAGTACACTGGCTCTTCAACGACGCCTTTGAAGACGTTTAACCCAGCCGCTGTTGAACGCGGTGGGTTGAGGGTAATGCGGATCTTCTCGGGTCGAACGGTAAAGTCAAACTTCGAGCCAACTTCTTGGGGCTCTACGTCAGTGACGTTAATTGTTGTTCCAAGGGTTGGGACATCGACTTCAATCATGTATTCATTTTCAAATGGCTCACATGAGAGGACAGTGCAGCTAAAGATGTTCGTTTCCCCAATAAATTGAGCGACAAAGCGCGTTGCTGGGGCTTCATAGATTTCATAGGGAGTTCCAATTTGAAGGATTTTGCCTTTATCCATCACCGCGATTCGGTCACTAACGCTGAGCGCTTCGCTCTGGTCGTGGGTGACGTAGATGAAGGTGATACCGACTTTATCGTGAATATCATCCAATTCGACGAGAAGGTTTTGGCGCAGCTTTGCATCAAGGGCAGAAAGTGGTTCATCAAGGAGTAAGACACTTGGTTCGTTGATTAAGGCCCGAGCAATCGCTACTCGTTGCTTCTGCCCACCGCTGAGCATCGAGGGCTTTTTATAGAGGTGTTCTTCAAGTTGAACGAGGCGAACGTATTGCTGAACGCGCTGATCGATTTCATCATTGCCCATCTTCTTTAATCGAAGGGGAAAGGCGATGTTTTCATACACCGTTAAGTGCGGAAAGAGGGCGTATGTTTGGAAGATCGTATTCGATTGTCGTTTGTCTGGAGGGATCGGAAGAATATCTTTTTGATCGAAATAGACTGTCCCGTGATCAGGATAGTCAAAACCAGCAATAATCCTAAGCAGGGTAGTTTTCCCACACCCTGATGGTCCTAACAGGGAGAAGAACTCCCCTCTGTTGATGGTGACACTCACATCATCGAGTGCCTTGAAATCACCATACGATCGGGTAACCCGATCAACTGTAACTTCAACGCCTTTCAATCTCTTTCATTCCCTTCCTTATCAATTTGTCCGTTTGCGTGTACAACGAATATCAAATATCCACCCCCTTTTGTCAAGACACAAGGCGAGCCTTTGGAAACTCTTTTGTAAAACCTTAAATTATAAATAAATATAAAAAGCCCCCTCTATCAAAAGAGGGGCTTTTCCACGCCAAAGAGGTCTCGAACCTCTGACCTACTGCTTAGAAGGCAGTTGCTCTATCCTACTGAGCTATTGGCGCATTTTCTGCTTGAAAAACCTTACAAGAAATATGTGAAAAGCTCAAGGGAGAAAAAGCGTATGTGCTTCAACTGTGAATTCTCGGAATATATTCTATCGATTCAGTAGCTGATAGGTTTTCTGGAAGGATAATATCAATTGGAATTTCTGTCTCTTTTTCAAGCGTTTGATTCAGCGCTCCTTTACGGTAGAGCTGGTAGACGGCACTGTAGCCTTGGAATTCAGGGCGCTGACTGATAAGACAATCAATGTTTCCCTGTTCCATCTCCCTTCGATTCTGAACAATCAAGTCAAATCCAATGATCGTTGTTTTAGGGCGATGCCCTATGAGATCAACGTGGTGGGCAATTCGATGGACCGAGTTATTAACCACAAAGATTCCCCGAATATCCGACGTTGTTGCGTAGAAGTGCTCCAAGGTTTTTTCCCAGTCGTTATCAAAATTAAGTTCAAGTGCTTCAGTTCGCATATCTGTGTGTTGAGCGCAGAATTCTTTAAACCCTCGAGAGCGCTCATTTGAGTTATAAGTGCTTCGGTGGGTGAGGGCCACTGCGTATGTTCCTGGCTCAGGGCTTAATAGCTTCATCATGCGCCCAGCGAGGTACCCTGCTTTATAGGGACTTTGGGCAACTGTGGCGGCTTGGTGCGGCTCAGGGATTGATGTATCGATGAAGATACAATCAAGATCCGGCCGTAAGGTAAGAATTTTATTCGCATCATCAGGACACACTGGGGCAAGGATGAGCGCATCGGTCGGTTTCGCAAGCATTCGCTCGCCTGCTTCAAAGCACGAGCCAGGTTTTTGACGATCAAACTCATAGACGTCGATTTTTACTGCTAAATCACTGAGCTCTTTCGCAGCATTAATAATACCTTGGTAAATAAGATTCCAATACCCGTACTCTGAATGGAGAAGGGGGAGCATTACTCCAATTCGGAACTCTTTGTTGAGTTTTAAGTTTCGAGCAAAGGTGTTGGGTTTAAAGTTTTGTTCTTTAAGGATTGCGAGAACGCGTTCGCGGGTAATGGGGGAAACTCGACCCCGATTATGCAAAACTCGGTCAACTGTTCCAGTAGAAACTCCAGCGAGCTTTGCAATGTCTTCGATAGTCATACGAAAAACCCTCTTATGTGTACGATAACGCCAGTATAGAGTCAAATCTCAGAAAAGTGAACATAATTAATCGAAAATCGTATGTCTACCCCGTATTCTAACAAAATAATCCTTGACAAATCAAATTTGTGCCTGATAATGAAAGTGTGTTAACGAACACGCAACTTGCGATAACTGCGTGAAACTCTACTGTCTATTCCCAGTGTTCGTTACGAACAGTTCTTAGGTACTTGTATAAAATCAAAAGGAGGATTTGAAGATGAAAAAAGCGCTACTGATTCTTTTTTCACTCGTGTTGGTCTCCTCACTTCTGTTTGCAGGAGGAAGTGGAGAGAAGGCTACTGCCGCAAAGAAGCCGTTGATTGGTGTTTCAATTTGGAGTAGCACAGATACCCTCGGCAGTCAGGTAAAACGTATTCTTGATGCCGCGGCTAAAGCGCTGGACGTGAACGTTATGTATGTCGACCAAGGTCACATATCAGAGCAAGTAACAGCATCAGCCGAAACACTCGTCGCCGCTGGGGTTGATGGATTTATTATCTGTAACTCCGCATCCGCTGAGATGACTTCCGTTATCAATACGGCAACGCGAAATAAGGTGTACACCGCTCAGTTCTTCCGGGTAATCGACCCAGTTGCAAACCCCAATGAGCACGCCCTTGCTGTAGCATCACCGTACTATGTTGGTTCAGTTCACGAAGATGAAGTCGATAACGGAATCAACTTGATTAAAATCTTAACCGAAAAAGGCAACCGGAAGATTGCCCTTGAAGGTTGGGAGGCGGGCGATGCCACGTTCTTACTTCGCTGGGAAGGGTATCGAAAAGGAATAGATCTTTGGAACGCTGCAAATCCAAATGATCGTGCTGTCTTACTTGATCCTCAGTATGGCGGAACCACCAGTGATACTGGTCGAGCAACTGCTGAAGCAATCATCAACGCCAACCCTGATATCGATGCATTAATCGTTGCCGGTGGTGGTGGAGAT